>Ga0190286_1000746_pt1 | contig 12786 bp, 17 predicted proteins | sample 48691834_MG_FD_183241 | JGI IMG/M metagenome (GOLD analysis project Ga0190286, IMG submission 183241) | Hydrothermal vent microbial mat bacterial communities from Southern Trench, Guaymas Basin, Mexico - 4869-18-3-4_MG | ecosystem: Environmental > Aquatic > Marine > Hydrothermal vents >... | reverse complement strand
CCAGATGGGGGATACAGCAAAAAGTGTGTTATCTTTGACGTTCTACCAAAAACACAGATAGCCCTTGAAGGTAAGAATATCAAAAAACAAGGCATCCGCCCGGACAGGACAGAAACTACCAGAGACAAAGGTGGTTTGAAACAGTTACGTTTGTTTTAGAGAAATTAGCAAAGGGGGTAAAGGAATGGCTGATAAAAGGGAAAAACTTAAAGATTTAATTTTTTATATTTTGACATTGACGCATGAACCAGTCACAAAGGTAAAGCTTGCCAAGCTGGTGCTTTTTGCTGATATTGAGCACTATAGGAAAACTGGGCAGTCCATTACGGGGTTGCCATATATTCGGCTAAAAAAAGGGCTGGGCATTCCTTTTTGATGAGACTGTGGAAGAGGGAGAAAAAGAGGGACTTTGGGAAAGGGTTGCTAAAAGTAAATATATCCTGGAAAAGATAAAGATTAAACCCCGGTCTGTTGGAAGCGGCATCAAAGTAATAAAACTCTCCCAAGATGAAATGGAAACAATCAAAGATGTTATGGAAAAGTATGGCAAACAAACAGAGGCTCAACTTTCTATACTATCTCATAAATTGCCAGCCTGGAGATACTCAAGCCCTTATGAAATAATGCACATAGCCGAGCTTTCAATCGAAGATTAAGACAGATATTTTGCGTTTATTGACATAATTGAGGAAATGGACCAAAAAGATGATCCCTACCTAGTGGAAGAGGTTTTGCGGCTTTATCCTCACCTAAAGGGGTAAATTCAATACTTTATTGCCCCTTAATTCAAATCTATGAGCAAGTGCGTCCACAAAGACCTTGTCTGTTATGTAGGGTGGCGTGAGAGGCCCATCGGCACAGGGGAGGCAGCAGTGATAGTAATCCCCCTGGGAGAGGATGGGCTAAGTGACAGTCAGCTTGCTGAACTGATGAAGCCGCTTAAAGTAACAAGTTTTTCAGAGGAGACTATAGATTTTACAATACAGGAACTGGACTGAGAAAAACACAAAACTCCCTTGAAGGTGAAAACACCATGCTCTTTCAAAAAATCACAGAAAAACAATTCAGCTACGAGGAAGTCCCTCTTAGCAAGATTATTATTGAAGCGGAAGACAAAATCAAACCACCAGCCTTTCTAGCCAGAAATATCAAAAGACTTGGGCTTATCCACGATGTCTTACTCTACAGGGACGGTGAGAATTACCATGTCCTTGCAGGCAGAAAAAGGGTCCTTTCTCTAAAGAGAAGCAGGGTAAAAACAATCCCTGCCAAGGTCCTCTCAGAGAGGCCCAGTGAGGCAGAGGTTGCCCTCATACTGCTCTCAGAAAACTTTATCCGCAAGCCAAGCCCGGCCCAGGAGGCACAGCAGTTAAAAAAACTCATTCAGTCAGGATACTCCATTGAAGAAATCCACAAAACAACAGGGATTCCCATAAGGACGCTTAAGACACGGCTAAAACTCCTTAAGCTGAGCAAGGAGTGGTTTGAAAAACTGCAAAAAGGGGAGATTGGCCTCTCCAAGGCACTAAAGATTGCAAAGCTCCCTGAAGAGGCCCAGAGGGAGCTTCTAAGTGAGAAGACAAAGACAATTGCAGAGATAGAAAGCCAGGTCAGAGAGACCAAGCTTGCGCCCATAAAACAGGTTGAGCTTAACTGGACTGTACCTGAAGAAAAACCACAGGAGAAGCAAGACGTTACAGAATTTCTTATAAAAAACAACCTCTACTGCCAGGCAAGCTTTATCCCCGCACAGGGGGTCTTCAAGGCCATAGTTGGCACAAAGAATAGAACGGCTATAGCAGAGGACAGAGACATCATCACCTCTATTGCAAAGGCGATAGAAAAATTAAGGAGGTAGGATATGGTTAGAGGCTGCGGGAAAAGGGTTCCTGGAGGGACTTACCTTGTGTGTTCAACCTCTCCTTTCGGGCTGCCTGTGGAATACTTTGTCGTAGATCCCCCTGTATCTGTGGAGATGGAGCCTTTCAGGTCCCCGATACTTCATCAGGAAAACGGGATCTGCCATGTCATAATATGGATAGGTGAGAAGTTCTATCCATCGGCTGTTGATTTTATTGAGGAGGCAAGGGTCCAGGGGGTAAGCAGGAGGGTCCCAAACGGCTTTCCATTTGAAAAACTTACACAAAACTCAAAGATGATCCTCATTCATCCAAGGGCGACATCAGAAAATTTTATTGACCTTCTGAAAGGCAAAAGGCTTCCCCCGCACAGGTGCAAACATTACAATAAATCAACCAGAAAACCCCAGCCAATCCCCGCACACGAAAGTTATAAGGAATTTTGCTTCTGGCACCTCTACTACACACTGGCAAAGGATGAAACACAGGCGCAAAGAAGAATTGGCAGCACAGAGTACAGGGTACCATTCTTAAGGGAGATTGCTGAGGTAGCTGACAGAATCAACTATAAACCAGCCGTCTTTGCAACTTTCCCCATCCACAAAATCGAACACATAAGGGACAGGGATGGAAGGGTAAACCCGGAGTTTATAAAGAAGGCACAGAAAATCAAAATACCGGTTGAGGTGGTAGATGAGTAGCCACAAGGAAACAATCTATAAATGCAAATTCAGAACAGTTACCTTTAAAGTCAGAGAAAGAAGGCCAAAATACAGGGTAGATTCCCCAGAAGATACCTTTGAGTTTGCAAAGAAAATCTATGAAAGGCTGGACGATGACCAGGAACACTTCACTGTACTCTTCTTAAATACTAAGAATGAAATAACGGGCTTTAAGACCATCTTTTCGGGTGCACAGGACAACACCCAGCTTGACCCAAAGATAATTTTCAGAAATGCACTCCTCTTTGGTGCAATGAGCATCATCCTCATACACAACCATCCCTCAGGTGATGTGAGGCCGTCCAGAGATGATATCGTGTCAACCCGCAGATTAAGGAAGGCAGGGGAGTTCCTGGACATCAAGGTTATGGATCACATAATTATCAGCCGGGACACATTCTACAGCATGGCACATGAACATAAGTTGTAATGCAAGGAATACACAAGCAGAAAACGGGGTTTCGCTTCGGGCTACACAGGCTTAAGGTGCTTTCTGAGGTAGGCCGGATTGTCTACCTCAGCCGCACTTACAGGGTTGTATTTGTGGAAACGGAGACAGGTAAAAGGTATCTTGCCATAAGGCTATACAATGAAAAAGGCAAATTCATCAAGCAGTTCCTTGTAGAGCCAGAGATAGCCTCTCAGGTAGGAAGGCTTCTGGCTGGCAACAGCCTAAGATAATCCCAGCCATGCAAGTAAAAACAACACTAAACTTCCTTTCCTCCCTTTTTGAGGATACCCCTGGTCTTATTGAGATAAGGGCAATCTCAAGGGATAAGACCAGGGCAAAACGCACATTTGTTACCAAAGAGGGGCTTTCTCACTGCTACCACTTCCTTAAGGCACACTTCGGGTGGCACCTCTGCTTTGGTGTGGCCACAAGGAGAGGCAAAAAGGGAAATGCAGTGCTCATGCTTCCAGCCCTCTTTGCAGATATTGATGATAAGAAGTTTAGCCTGAACGGGATGCCTGCCCCTACAATCATCGTTGACTCAGGAAGGGGGGTGCACCTTTACTGGATGCTTGAAAAGCCCCTTACCGTTGCGTTTGAGAGACAAAAGGAGGAGACAGAGGCAATCCTTCGTGGCATAGCCAAAAGGCTTAACGCAGATATGGCAAGCACAGATGTAACCAGGATTCTCAGGATACCTGGCACACTGAATCCAAAATACAACCCTCCAAGGCGGTGCAAGATCCTTGTTCAGTCAAGGACAAGGTATCCCCTCTCCCTGTTTGAGCCCCTAAAGGTTCCAAGAAAGACAAAGAGAACCTGGAAAACCATATCCCTTCCGGCTATCTCAGATGGAATAGAGACAGTGGTTGAGCAGTGTCAGTTTATAAGGTGGTGCAGGGACAACCAGCCGGATGTGCCCGAGCCACTCTGGTATGCAATGATAAGCAATCTTGCAGTATTTGAGGGAGGAAGGGAGGTAATACACGAGTTCTCACACCTTCACCCAAAGTATTCAGAGAGGGAGACTGACTATAAAATCAGACACGCCTTAAGAAGCACAAGGCCCCATACCTGCGCCTACATCCAGGCGCATGGGTTTAACTGCGCTGGCTGCCCGTGGCTTGGGCTTGTGAGGTCGCCTGCGGGCATTCCCTATAAGATAAGGTCCAAAAAGGTCATCTAAAAAAAACAACAAACCCCTATAGTTTGAAAAAACTTCAGGGAGACAGCCATGCGTCTATGTGGCCAGCAGAAGATGGGCTACTACCCAACGCCCGATGTAGTTACAGAGATGGTCCTTAGCTGCCTTAATGTGTCTGATAAAGGCAATATCTTCAGGCTGCTTGATCCATGCTGCGGTGAGGGAAGGGCGCTTTCAAGACTTGCCCAGGGCCTTTCAGAGATATCAGGCAAAAGGGTGGAAACCTACGGCATTGAGCTTGACTCAATAAGATACAGTCAGGCAAAGAGCCGGCTTACAAAGGTAATGCACGCAGATGCCCTGCTTGAGGCAAGGGTAAGCGATAAGATGTTTTCCCTTCTCTTTTTGAATCCGCCTTATGACTGGGCAAGGACAGGCGATGACGAATATGTGCCGGAGAGTGAGCGCTATGAGGGGGCCTTCCTAAGGCAGTATGCAAGGACCCTTGTCCCTGGTGGAGTACTGGTTCTTCTTATTCCATATACACGCATCCCTGATTGTGTCCCAAGACTCTCCACGCACTTTGAAAATATAAAGGTATTCAGATTTCCAAAAGGGGAATATGAACGCTTCAGGCAGGTGGTTATCTTTGCTACCTTTTCCCGGCAGAACATGGCATATGACACGTACTTTTCCACCCGCCGCTATCTTCACAGCATAGAGGAGGAGAAAATCCCAGAGCTTAAGCCAGGCTGTACCCTCTATACCATCCCGCCATCAAACCTCTTCAAAAAGCCTGTCTTTGAGTCACTGCGGTTTGACCCTGAGAAGGTAAGGCAGGAGATTGAAAGGCATGGAATAGATGTTGAGGAACTCATAACCCCAGAAGACAGAACAGAAAAGATAAGGCCCCTTATGCCGCTTAGGCGTGGCCACCTTGCGCTTTTGCTTGCATCCGGGTTTATGGATGGATTTGTAAGGAAAAACGGCAAACGGCTGCTCATAAAGGGATTTATAAAGAGAATAAAGACAGAGGTGGAAGAGGAGACAGAGGGTGGCAGGAACATAATCATAACCGAGAGGCCGGTGGGCATGATAAGGGTGCTTGATTTTAACCAAAAGAAAATCTTTACCGTCCAGTAAAATGAGTGATTTCATTATACATAAGGGCAAAAAGGCATACCTTGATTTTTTTATTGTAAGACCAGGGTTTAAGTCTGAGGTAACAATCAACCTCATATCAATGGCAGGGCCACAGGCAGCGGTCCAGGGCATAAAGAGCGCAATCCTTAAGTGGGAGACAGTTGAGATCATTAGTAATGGAAAAGTCTACAAGGTAACAGCCGGGTACTCACCTCTTAAGGTAAAGGCAAAAAAGCTTCCCTCAGGGTATCTTCAGGTTGTGATGTTTGATGAGGCCCTGTTTAACGCAGGGGAAAATGCAGACTTTTATTCAAAAGAGGTCATCCTCTATGGAAAGGATGAGGAGGAGTGCAAAGAGAGACTCTACAGGTGGATGAGGTTATTCCCCATCCCCTTTGATAAAAGGTGGATAGGCTGGCTCTGGGAAAAGATAGAAAAGAATGCCCTTATCACAAATAAGGGCACTGCCTATAGTGCAGTAATAAGTAAGGCAGAAATTGAGGAGGCAATGGTTGAGGAGATTGACTACCTTGAATCACTTATAACCGGGGGTAGAGATGAGTGATATTACCCTTAAGGACTTCATGCATGAATTCGGGGATATACTTGCTGAGAAGGTTGTTGAGAGACTGAAGCCTGTCTACAACCCAACAGATGAGGATGAATTTGACAGGGAGACTGAAGAGACTTGCAGCAAACTCTTAAGGAGGCTCTTTCCAAAACAGCTATCAGCGGTTAAGGCAGTCTCAAGGGCCATCTATAAGGAAGATAAAAGGTGTGTGTTTCTTACTGCAGAGATGGGTTCAGGGAAGACCATTATGGCCATCGCCACAGTCCTTAGGAGCCCAAGACCTGTAAGGACCATTGTTGTATGCCCGCCCCATCTTGTAAGAAAGTGGGCAAGGGAGATAAGGGAGACATCAGATGATGCCCTCATCTTTGATATAAACGGAAAGGATGTAATAAGAAGGCTTGCAGCATTAAGGGACCGATTTAAGGAAAGACCAAAAAAACATGAATTCTACATTATTGGTAGAGAAAGGCTGAAGCAGAGGTATGGATGGAGGCCAGCATTTAATGAAAAAAAGGAGCTAGTAAGGAACGGGGAAGGCAGAGTGGAGACCACCTTCAGCTTCCACTGTCCAAACTGTGGAAAGGTAATCCAGGATGAAAAAGAAAACCCACTTTTTCCGGAAGACCTTAAAAAGAAAAGGCACTTCTGCACTAACTGCGGCAGCGCACTGTGGCAGGCAGATAGAGAGGCAAGGCGCCATGCAGAGCCTGCATGGTTTATAAAAAAGTACTTAAAGGGGTTTTTTACCTTTGCCATATTTGATGAGGTACATGAATTAAAGGGTGAGAATACAAATCAGGGAAAGGCATTTGGAAGCCTTGCATCGGCCGTGGAACACATAATCTGCCTTACAGGCACGCTTATGGGAGGCTATGCTGACAATATCTTTTATCTTCTCTACAGGACAACGCCATTTCTGCTCCACCCTGAGTTTTCATATCACGGACAGGCCAAATGGACGGCAAAGTTCGGGATACTGCAGGAGGTAATAAAGGAGAGAGAGCGGGAGGACAGCTACTATGGGCGTGGGACAAGGAGGTCCAAGACCCTGGTCAGAAAACCGGGGCTCTCCCCTGATGTCCTTCCAAGATACCTGCTTGATAAGGCCATATTCATGCGCCTTACAGACATATGCAACGACCTTCCAAGCTATGATGAATATGTAATAACCATAGAGATGGACGATGAGCTGAGAGAGGCATATCAGCGGTTTGAGGGGGACCTAAAGGAGGCTGTAAGGAAGGCCCTTTCCCAGGGATCACAGAGGCTTCTTGGCGCCTACCTTCAGGCACTGCTAAGCTACCCTGACAGGCCAAGGGAGGCAATCACAATAGAGGATCCTGAGACAGGGAAGATTGTGGCAGTGGCGCCTGCCCTTGATATAAAGACCACCCAGAAAGAGAAGGTCCTCATTGATATAGTAAAACAGGAGAAGGGGCAGGGAAGGAACAGCCTCATCTACTGCATCCACACACAGACAAGGGATATAACAGGGGACCTGAAGGAGAAACTTACAGGAGAGGGCCTTAAGACCTTTATACTCAGGGCAAACTCAACATCCACAACAAACAGGGAAGGTTTTATAAAAAACAGGCTAAGAGAAGACAGCCATATCAATATGATCTGCAACCCAGAGATTGTCAAAACAGGGCTTGACCTTGTTGAGTTTCCAACTGTCATCTTCTATCAGACAGGCTACTCCATCTACACACTCAGGCAGGCATCAAGGAGGACCTGGAGGATAGGGCAGAAAAGGCCGGTAAAGGTCTACTACCTGGTATACAAGGACACGATGCAGGAAAGGGCCATGAGGCTTATAGCCAGCAAGCTTGAGACCTCACTTGCCGTTGAAGGAGACCTTACAGACAAAGGGCTTGTTGCATTATCTGAGGGAGAAGGGAGTTTGATCTATGAACTTGCAAGGTCCCTTGTTGATAACGTGAGCATGGAGGGAAGCCTGGATGAAGAGTGGGTAAGGTACAAGAGGCAGGAGACACGGGCAGACACAGAACTTACAGAGGAGGTATTAAGGGCAAAGGTACTTACTGAGACAAGGGAGTCAATCACTGTTGAGCAGATAGGAAATAAACTCCTCTTCCTTGAGGTGGTGCAAAAAGGCAGGGGAAGGAGGAGAAAAAGAAGGGCAAGGATAAGGGTAGAACAGGGAAAACTAGGTGAATTAAAGGAGAAAACAGGACAGGATATGTTTCAGCTGATACTGCCATTTGGCAGTTAAGACCGGATTTGAGTTACCCTTAGCAAGAATTTTTGGCAAACTGGCGTTTTTTGTTGATTTGAGGTATTATTCGGTTATGGGAAAAAGTACAAAATATGTATGGAATGGGTTTTATGACCCTACAAATGAGGTTATCTCCCGAATGTTGTTTGATCATCCAAAACGAGTCCTCAAGGACTATTCATTAGAAGAGCTGAAAAAAATTTTTTTGGAAAATATAGAGAAGTTTGACAAGAGGAACAAAAATTTCTGGCAGTTTGTGCTTGGGAGTAGTGATGAAGAAGCAAAGCAGTTTAACGCCAGAGCAGGCAAGGGCTTTAGAGACGCTTGTAAAATCTGGCATTACTAGAAATTTCTACCTTGGAGGTGGCACTGCCTTGATGCTTAAGTATGGCCATCGGTTCTCACAAGACTTTGATTTCTTTAGCCTTCCTGGAGCTGATGACGAAATAGATACCTTTAAAATGTCCCAGCTTCTACCCAATATAGAACTGAAACTGTTAGAAAGGGAAACACTTATTTTTTTTCTTGGCGGTGTTAAGTGTTCTTTTTATGTGTACCCTTATCCTCTGTTAGAAAAACCTCTCTTCGACGAAAAATCAGGTGTCTGGATTGCTGATGACAAGGACATCATAGCAATGAAGGCCATTGCCCTTATCCAGAGAGGGACAAAAAGGGATTTTTTTGATACACAGTTTCTTATGTCAAAAAACTCCTGGTCTCTGAAGGATTTGATATCATTTTGTCTTAAAAAATACAAAAACTTCTCTGAAGAGCTGCTCTTAAAGGCTATCGTCTATTTTAAGGATGCTGAGAAGGAAAGGCATAAAGCTATAGATGAAAAATGGGATGAGATTAAGGCCTTTTTTCAGAATGAACTAAAAAGATACTTGGATATGGAAATCCCTGAACCTCCGGTCAGCGGGTAGACACCATCTTAGTCTTATTCGCTGCCACCTTGTCGAGAAACGGTGTTTGTACACCATATGCCTGCGCCTTTCCTTTAAACCGGAAGAGCCACTCCCAGAGCCTGTCCTAAAAGGGCAAATAAAAGCGGAGTCTTTCCCCTAAAATTCTTTGACCAAACCACACAATTCCCCTAATAAAAAAACAAAAGGAGGTTTAGGATGGAGAATGTCCTCCGCCAGCTTGTAGAGACAATAAGCCTATCTACTGCAGAAGACAGGGAGATTACCTACTCGGAAAATGCCATAGGCATCACAGCGCTTATCTTCTGTCCACTAAAGGTTGAATTTAGAAGGAGCCACCCCGAAATCAAATCCAGGTCAACTGAAATAGACGATGGATATCTCTTTGAAAAACAGGTTAAAGAGGCTGCCACAAGGCTCTTTGGTAAGAGGACACTCATAGAGCCCAGCATTCCCTATGAATCCCCCCAGAATGTGAGGATAGAGGGACACCCTGACCTTTTAATCATTGGAAAGAAAAAGGTTCTTGTGCTTGAGTGTAAGGCGCCAAACTTTCTCTTCTCAAACATAAATGGCGCACAGGACATCATCTTCTGCAAAAATGGGCAGACAGTGTCCATACCCCCACACTACCTGCTTCAATCCCGCATCCAAAAGTTTCTTGTCCAGAACTACTTCACTGACAAAGAGATAATACACTATATCTTCGCAAAGGCGCTTATACGCAGGGATGCAAAATTCAAAAAGGCCTACATATTCCATGAGACACAGACCTCTGCAACAAAGGAGGAAATGGAGTATCTCATTAAAAAGTTTTTAAATGAAAAATCCCCAAGGTATCCCTGGGAGTGCAGGTACTGCCCTTACAGAGAGGCTGGATTATGCCAGGGAAAAGACCCTGCTCCTTTTGAGACCCGGCAAATGGAGGTCCCCACAGAACTTAAATCACTGATTAGGTCATATACAGAGGCATACCAAAACCTAAAAGAGACTGAGGCAGCCCTAAAAGATGCCTTCCCAACAAATACACACATAGAGGTAGATGTAAATGGAAGAAAAAAGAAAATAGGCTGGATTACAAAGACGAAACACACCTGGGACCTGAAGGCCATTTTGAAAACGCTGAAGGTGGAGGCCTTAAGCTATCTGCAGATAAAGCCACACGCCAGCCCGTTTATAGAGGAGGCACTTACTCAGAGGGGATACAACCCTGATGATTTCAGAAAAAATGAAAACCAGGTTATCTGGAGAGGGCTCTAATTTTTAGACCGGAAGGTCCATTAACCAGGGAGAAGATGGGTATGGGATAAACTACCAGGGGGGATAAGATTGAAAGATAATATGGCAGCCGTAATTGAGGTAAGAGACGATGGCGATAACAGCTTTGAGGTCCTGATAGCGGGTAAGGAAGAAATCCTAAGCGATGCAATACTTGCCGTCTTCCTACAGCAGCCTTCCCTGGCTGTAGAGTTTCTCACTCAGCTCATTTATAACTTCAGGGAAAGCACAAGAGTGGGACGCATCTTCACATGTACACCCCCACGAGACCATGATGCAAGAAAAATACTTAAGACCTTTGCACGGGACCCGGGCCTTGCCCTAGCGGTGCTGGTGGGGATCTTCCAGACAATTGCTGATCAGCTTGAAAAGGAAACTGGGACGGCCCCTATTGTCGATGCTCCTACCTTACAATAAGAAAAAGATAGGCAGATGAAGGGCAGAGAGGAGCAACAAATACAGAAGCAGATCCTTGGATACCTCTCGCTAAAGCACATCTTTGCCTGGCGCCAGAACTCAGGGGTTTTCATATATCAGGATGGGAAAAAGAAAAGGCTGATCCGCTGTGGCACGCCGGGGGTAAGTGACATAATTGGCTTTTACAAAAATAAGGCATTTTTTATTGAGGTTAAGACAAAAACGGGAAGACTTACAAAGAGCCAGAGGACATTTCTTGAGGCAGTAAATAAAAATGGCCAGCTGGGGGTGGTTTTGAGGGACCTTAAGGAGTGTGTGGAGCTGTTTGAAAGGTGGGGTAGGGGAGAAAGCCTGGAGTCCCTAAGGAGGAAGTTTAGGTGAGGGTATACAGGGCAAAGAGAAGGCTTAGGGGAAAAACAAGGATATATGAACCTGGGGACTGTATTATCCTTGCCCCAGAAAAGGCAGAACCATTTGTTAATAAGGGCTTAATTGAAGATGTCTCAGAAGAGTTAAGAAAGAGGTTAGAGCTGTTTGGAGGTATCGTCTATGTAGAAAGTAAGGTACTCTCAAAAACAGTGGCCTTTTGCCTAAAGGAAAGGGTAGCTGAGGCAAAAAATGGCATACAAACCTACACAGAAGAAGAGCTTGCCTTGATCCTGGCAAGGAAACCCACCCCAGAAGAGCTAAAATACGTCCAGATGATAAAGGAAACAATGGGGGGAGAGCTTATTTCTTTGTGAAACGCAGCACCCGCCTCTTCTCGTGATAAGAAAGGCTTACCTTTAAATTGGTCTTTTCATTTATCATAGAGACGGCAGCACGGAGAAGACGCAATAGTTGAGAAGGCGCCTGCTTAACGAGGGTCATCTTCTTACAAAACTTTTCAAGTCCTATTTGCCATTCATCCCTGTCCTTAAAACTTTTTGCAAGGATCTCATAGAGCCTTGCACTTACCGGTTTCTTAAGCCTCTGATAATCAGTAAAGTTAATGTATTTACAGTACTTTGACCGCCGCAGCTGCTCAAGGTACTGCTCATTAAATCTTACGATCACATACCCATCAGCTATGATGACATCATCTATGATGTTGAACATCCTGGTCGTGTATGTCCCCTCATAAAAAATACCCTTGTACTCTACGTTCACATGCTTCCACCTTCTAAGGGCGTCCTCAACCCTTAGATAAATGGCCTTTCCTGGCTCAAGGCCAAAGGCATATTTGCAGAGCTCATACCTGCTTACCACCACCTCCCTGCCAGGCCCACTGAGCACCTTATCAATGAGATAATAAAGCAGGCACTTATCAAGCCTTGTTGGAAGAAGATAATCAGTGGTGAGCCTGTAGAAACCGTTTTCGGTTTTTATCTCAAAGGCAGTACAGCCATCCCTCACCACCCAGTTTGGATAGTCAAGGAAGTTTACATCCTGTTTGATAAGTTTTTTCCTCCTGCTCACACGGCCAGGCTAAGCTATTGAAATTTCTACAAAAACCAGCTTTGGGGGACATAAAATTACCCAAAAGTCACATTTTTGCTCCTGCTAGGGAGGGGGATTCCCCAGCAGCGCCTCTATAGAAAGGTTAGTTCCGAAAATAAGGGCCAAAAAGGGAAGTTGGTGTCATCCAAAGGCAAACAGGGCTTTTAAAAAATCCGAAATATTCGGCAGTTACGGGAAGCCCATCAAAATTTTAATATTTGAAAATCTATATTGGTAAAGTGAACAAGCTAATATTGGTAATCTGAACAAGGTAGTATTGGTAAAGTGAACAAGAAATATTGGTAAAGTGAACAAGAAATTTCCCCTAACTTCCGAATAACCTGGAAGTTTTTGTAGGGTAGAAAGATATTTGAAAGATATATAAGAAAGATATATCTGAAAGTATAATTAGCTGAATGCACTTTGACTGTGCATCCAGCTACAATGCGCACTGCCGTGCGCATTTTGGACCTCAACCTTAAAAATCAATTAGAATCACCTGACCTAGTTGAAAAAAAGATTTTTTAACCCCACCCCCCAAAAGGTGCCCGCTC
>Ga0190286_1000745_pt1 | contig 12831 bp, 19 predicted proteins | sample 48691834_MG_FD_183241 | JGI IMG/M metagenome (GOLD analysis project Ga0190286, IMG submission 183241) | Hydrothermal vent microbial mat bacterial communities from Southern Trench, Guaymas Basin, Mexico - 4869-18-3-4_MG | ecosystem: Environmental > Aquatic > Marine > Hydrothermal vents >... | reverse complement strand
AACCAAGCATAAAGCTCGAAGATGGAATTAAACTATTATTGAAAAAAGGATAGTTGCTGTGCATGCAGGAGTGGCTACACTTCCTAGCTCAAAATTTCGGTTATCTGGGCATTTTTCTGGTAGGCCTAATAGGTGCAGCTTCGGTGATAATACCTGTTCCGACCACAGTGGTTCTCTTGGGTGCCGCTGCCACAGGGGTGTTTGATCCGTTTTTGCTCGCAATAGCGTTTGGTTTGGGTTCAGCGGTTGGGCAGCTTACAAGTTATGCAGTTGGATACGCTGGTAGAGTGCTCGTTGGCAAAAAATACGAGCGGCGCATGAGTGCCATGTTAAAAATATTTGAGCGTTACGGGATGATCGCCGTGTTCGTCTTTGCCTTGACTCCGCTTCCGGACAGTTTGCTTTTCATTCCGATGGGCCTCGTTCACTACAGTCTACTGAGGGTGTTCATGGCAACGGTTGCAGGAAAAATTTGCATGTCTCTGATAATCACGTATTTCGGCACCGCGGTAGGTCAAGTTTTTGTCGAAAGTTGGTTTTTTGGTGTAGTTACAGCTCTCCTCTTGATTTTGGTGGTTGTTGCTGTATTCAAGATAGATTGGGAGAAAGCTGTGGAAAAGCACCTGCTGAAGAATAAAGGCCAATTGGATTAGTTTCATTCGGCTGGTTTTAGCCTGGGTTTCAATTTTTCTAGGACTTTTGGCAAAGTGGTGTATTCCATGGACTCTGGACCAAGTCGAGCAGGTTCGAATTCACCCATTCTCCGCAATACTGCAGAGTATTCTTGAGCTTCTCTTCTGGCTAGGTCGAAGGATGGATCATCAAACATATCTGCTATCAATGGCTTACCCTCGTCATCGGTAGCTATTTTGCCATCGCATACTTGGAAACCTATCGCTACCATCCTTGGAGGTCCATCAAATACCAAGCATCTGGAGTCTTTCAGACCCACCGGCATTAGTGGCCCCCAGTGACTGCCACGCATCCAACCCTCTACGAAGTAGCTGTGCATAAACGGAGCCAGCAGCTCTCCGATGGATGGCAATCCATGCTGTCCTCTCGTTATGCAAACAGGATCATCTTTTCCGACGTACTTACCGGCTATAAGGGCAAGTTTGGTTGTGCTTGTGGAGGCACATACGAGGTCATCCTTGGCCCGCCACACGTGAGAAACCACATAGCGTCCTGGAGTTCCAATGAGTGCAATCAGCTCATACATCTCTTCTGGAGCTTTCATGACCACTTTGGTGTTCTCAAATACGTCGAAAACTTCAAACTTGAAACCTCCGGTCATGCTTGGATCTATCACGAGACCGGCGGTATTGAAAGGATCAGCAAACATTTTAAATAACGGGTAGTTGAATGCACCAGGCTCTGTTTTGTCGGCAGCAAAGACCACTATTGGTTCGGATTTTCGTTCTTCAATTTCCATTTCCGCGACACCGGGACCCATACCCTTGACGTTTCCGCTGAAAGCCGATTTTAAGATATCTTGCCCAGCACCGTAAAGTTTGAGTTCTGCGGCCTTGTTGGCTGCTGCGGTAAATGTGTCCCAAGCGAGTTTGTGGATTTCAGGGTTGTTTTCCCCCTTCTGGTGGACCATCAAGAGCTCAAGATCATCTCCGGCATTAAAGACGAAATGACTGTTGATCAACCCCTTTTTCTCAGCATTTTGCATACTTTTTTCAGCGATGTTTTTCAACGGAGAAGGAACAACGTGGTGTCCCGCCAGAGACCCGACGTCGCACTTGATCACCGTTATGGTCGTTTTTTGGGCCATCTGTTCACCTTTTATCTTTTGTTAGTGTACATATCTTGCTTTTAAACGTTGCGGTCGGTATTGTTAAGAGTCAACTCCGGCAAGAAGTACGGTCTCATGAGTACGAAAGAACGAATGTCGCGATCAGACCTGTTGCCAGCGACGCGGCAACTGCCAGAAGCATGTTTGGTATTGGTCTTATATCCGACATTCGTCTGAGCGGTTTTCCTCGGATGCGATAAAATACTTGCACAGCACGCTGGGTACCAAGATGAGCGGACCAGAGACACAATGGCAGATTTACCGTGAGCACGAGCAGAATAAAGAAAATCGTCCAAAGCTCATTGGGGGGAATGGATGTCAGTGTCCACCTTCCTATTATTATTTCAAGTTTACTGATAAGCAAAGCGTCCTGCACACCTCTACAAAAGAGAAAGAGGATTGCTCCAGCTCCAAAAAATATCTGGGAAAGTATGAAGGTAGTGATGATGGTGAGGGCGAAGTACGGAAGTGGCTGCCACCAGCTCAATTGTTCTGGTGAGGGGATACTTACAGCCTGTCCCAGTTCAGCGAATATACCTGAGCCATTCCCCCACCGGCCGTAGGCAACACCAAATACCCAACTTCCAACAACCACTAGCCAGAATATGTAGTACCAGTATTCTCCCCGCATTTCCTCACCGGGGATATGTTACCTAGATCCTCTTTCGTAGTCGCGTCGAGCGATGTTTATGGCTCGACGTAGATAGTTATGCTCTATATTCTTCGGGCGGGGCTGGAGTGCAGAAATATCCGGTTTAGTTCCCCTCTCCAAAGCGCTCAGTCTGCGCTCTAAGATGGAGAGACGATTCATCAGCAGATTTAGCTTGTTTTCGATGGACAAAATACGCTCTTCTTGGTTGGCCATTATAATTCCACCATTTCCAACTCCTCTGCAACGATATTAAGCATTTGGGTCTTAAAGCGAAACAGTTTTTGGTGTTTGAGATTCAGTTTGACTGGGCCGCCGTGGCTCAGCTGGTAGAGCGATCGCCTCGTATCGCGTGCAAGAAAGCGATAGGTCGTGGGTTCGATCCCCACCGGCGGCTCCATCCTTATGTTTACCTGTTTGGAAAAGCGGGCTCGCACTTGACCCCTTTTTCCCTGCAGATGCTTTCAACTCTTGCTTTGGTTTGATGCCACATTTCTGATAGTTCATGGGTGAGTTTCACCGCCTGGCCTGCCCACTCAGCATTTGCTTCTTTCATACCTTCATATAGCCTCTCCATCACCCACCTTCTCGGATTAAGCCTGTCGTAGAGTACTAGGCTTTTCGTCCGTGCAGCGACCTCTATCACTTCTCTCAGGTCTTGCTCGGAATCGTTGATTTTTGGGATGATTGGACCTAAGAAGAGCCAAGTCTCCACACCTTTGGCTGAGAACTCCTCGAGCACGCGAGCACGTTCATCCGGCGGTGCAGCGTTTGGCTCTAACCAACTGGCCAGTTTTCTGTTCATCGTGGTTATCGTCACTCCGACATCAAATTTTTTCGGAACTATCAGGTCGATGTCACGCAGGATCAGCTTGGACTTCGTCTGTATTGAAACTGGAAAATTCTGTTGTGCCAGAATGTCTATGCACTTTCGAGTGAGTTCCAATCTTGCCTCCAGCGGTTGGTATGGGTCACACACCGTACTGACCCCAACAACGCCCTTAGGCTTTTTTTTCACCTCTTGGGCTAGCACCTCGGAGATATTTTGTTTTGCCTTGATGGTTTGGCCCCATTTTAGTGCGAGTTCCCTGTCGTCGAAGATTCCAGGGACATAGCAGTACTTACATCCATGTTCACATCCGATATAGGGATTTAGCGAATAAGTTAGCCCGGGCAGCTTACTGGCCGAAAGGGCTGTCTTGCAGGTTACAAACGAGTACTTTACACTCATGTGATGAAATCCCTCAGCCTCTTCTGGAACAATTCGCGTTTTAGAAGTTCACTTGTTTCGATCCATTTTTTGAGCGGAATGGTTAACTTCTTCATCGCGTAGTCAAGCGCCCCCCGTAGGCTGTCAAATTTTTGCGGTCTTGTCTTGAGCATTTCCCTAACGGATTCACGTGTGAGCCAAACGCCCAGAGGTAGAAGATACCCGGGATGGATCTCCCTGAGGACGAGTGCAGAGGCCTGACGCCGTTCTTGGCTCAGATGCTCGGCCACCGCGAGCCTACACGCGTAATAGCACCCTCCTATGTCCGGGTAGCTTGTCCGTCCTTGGTACGGTTCCCAGTCACCCATCATCTCCGCTTTATCTCCTTTGGGATTTTGGTTCCACGTGGTTCCGGGAAACCAAGCTTCGATCCATTCAAATGACCATCGCTTCGGCATCAGAACTGCCACGAATAAGTTATCGAGACGTGAGAAAGAATAGACGCGATATTCATCTATGGGGTTGTGTTCTTTTATCTGATCGATAAGTGCTTGGGAAATTATGGAGTCCACAGCGGTTATGCTCCACCGGGTTGGGACCAGTTTTCTATGTTTTTTCCTCCCGAACATCCCAAGGCTAAACGCCCGCTGAATTCGCGTGACCAGAACTTCATCGTGGTAAAGTTCTAGAACCGCATCGGCAGCTTTAAGGTCCCCATCATAGAAGGCATCCTCGATGCGGTGATCCACGCTCGCGTCAGATGCCGCGAATGACCTCAGCGGAGCAGAAGGCCCAAACGGCTGGACCTCCCCGCTTAAGGTGAGGACACCATAAGGGAGTTTTGTGAGCACGGCTTCTGCGTCAACTGGGTGCTTGCTCATCGCTATCTCCTGAAGCGTGTCGAGCAGTTTTCCTCCCTCCCTAGCGGCGTAAACGTTTGTTCTGACTTTCCCCCGGATGAGGGAAAACCGATAGTCAACTATCTCTTGAATTCCCTTGTCTCCCCAGAGTTCAGGCGTATCCAGAACCTCAGTGTCGCCACGGTATGGGGGTACCATGGGCCCCACGTATACTTTTGGATATCCAATTTGGCCCACAAATACACCAGGAGGAGATGTGCCCTCGATGCGGGGAGAAGTAATCTGCAGCATTGGACGGGCCATCGATCTGGCTTTGACGAGAATTGGACAGTATGGTTTGCCGCACAGCATTCGTCCGCCTCTGCACACCAGACAAAGGGAACTTGAGGGTACCCGTGCTACTCTGATCCTCTTGGATATTCCGAGTTCGTCCATCTCCCGCGGGATCACGTCCTGCAACCACTTGGCCTCGGATGGGAGCAAGTTTCAACCCACAAAAAAGTTAGTCAATCATGAGGCTTAACATTTTTCAACTCGGGACCAATAAAGTGATATAAAATTAACAAGAAAGGATATAGTGGGTGAGGATGTGTTGGGGGAGAAGAAGAAAAAACCCGCTATCGAGATTGGTTTGAATCTAGGAGATGCGCTCAAAAGCATGGGATTAACCGATATGGTGGACAGGGTTCTGAATTTGATCCAAGAGGGAAAGCTGGAAGTTAAAGTTGAACTCGGCACGAAAAAAACTGGAAAAATTCCCGCCAATATCACGATAAGACTGAAGAGAGCTGAGTGATGGGGTCCTAGCCCAGGGTAATCTGTCACGCCGTGATGAAAATGGCCAGACAACATAAGGCTAGGCTCATTTTGTGTAGTGGAAAAGGTGGAACTGGAAAGAGCACAGTAGCGGTTGCCATAGCTACTCATTTCTCCGAAAACGGTCGAAAGACACTTCTGGTATCAAGTGATCCGACCCAATCACTGTCCGGGATATTCAACAAACAGATAGGTGGGAAGATAACCAAGTTGAGCAAGAACCTGCACGCCATAGAGCTAGATATAGAGAAAATTACCAGAAGGGTCGAGCAGGAGTACAGGAAGATATTTCTCGATGCGCTCGGTTCTTGGCTCGATGAGGAGCTCACCCGAGACCTGCCATTGGAGATGATAAGCGGTGTGGATGAGCTTTTCGCACTTGATAAAATCAGGCGTTTTGTCGGGGGAGATTACGAGGTCGTCGTGTGGGATACCAGTCCCACTGCACACACCCTTCGTCTGCTTTCGCTCTCCAAGAAAATGAGCGCGGCGATGTCTCATGGGCTCAGTCTTTACATGAAGTTGAGGCATCCCATTCAGACCCTAAGGTCATGGCTTGGCAGAAAGGGAGAGCCAAAAATCGTGAAGGCTTTCAAGAAGCTCGGAAAGGTCACGATGGAAATTGAAAAAATGCTTGCTAGCGGAAGGACTGAGCTTGTCTTGGTCCTAAATCCGGAACGCCTCTCTATCAACGAGGGCAAACAGTTGCGGGAAGCGGCAGAACGCTATAACATCACGATAAAGCGCGTCGTCGTGAACAAGATGATCACACCGTGTAAATGCCGTTTTTGCGAACTCAAACGTAAGGAACAAGAGCACAACATGGTAAGAATTCAACAGGAGTATGGGGACCTAAAGATCCACACGGTGCCCTATCTCCCCTATGAGATAATTACCATGAACAGGATAAGAGAATACACAGCCAAACTGTTTGAAGAGTAAGGTTTTCTTTCATATTCAGTGAGCACGGGAAGAAGACTATAGCTTCGCAGCCATTGTAAGCCTGAATAATTGCCTGTACTGGGGAGCTGCCATCAACATCACTGAAACGTAATGTCTCACTAACGCGTTTCTCTGGCATAGATTGAGGAGTTCAAGCCCTATCCTCACCTTTTGCAAAAATGATACCATTTTCAGCTCCTCCGCTCAACTTTAGGAAATGCGACCTAGTATTTAAAGGTTGTAGGATGCGTTATGGAAAAAAAGAAAAAACATACAATTATGCCGATTTAGTGACATATACATGCTTGTAAGTGATGATTCGGTTAAAATTTAGTCTTTTTTGCTTCTTTGCGTCGAGATATACTCCGAAAATTGAGCCTCAAACTCCTGTAGAAATTTCGAGAGTGAGTGGAGATGCGTTTTATGGGAGCGGGGTTCTCTAGGTTTTTTAAGTTGCCAGATCGAGATCCAAATCCCAACAACCGACGTTTCTAGGAGAAGCTCCATGATCCGCGCGCCCGTCATAAGGGGAGGACTGGCGCTGAGAAATCCCATCACGTCACGGCCGTAAACACTCGGCGTGAAACCATCATAGTCGAGGAGTAGGTTCGGGGACCATTCAGCACTAAAACAGTACGCTAGCCAGCTGATGCCCATGGAGTCCAGCGTTCTCAGCGGATACTCGTCAGTTTCGGCAAAAATTATCGGGAGGTTTTCTATCTTTGGGTTCCACTCGTAGTATGAGGTTCTCTTGTAGCCCACGTTGTTATCCGCTATCGGATATTTCACGGCCCATGTCAAATCCCTAGCGTAGTGCAAGCCGCTCACTAAGACAAGCTTGTGTGGATCGTTACGCCTGATCCTGCTCAAAAGGTTTTCCTCAACGAAAGCCTTCCATCTGAGCCATCCGATCTCGTAATTGTCGTTTTCCGGCCACTTGACCTCGTTGAACAATTCATACGCGATGACGGTGTTTTCTTCTCTGTATCGAAGGCTCGCTTCTTCCCAGAATCCAAAGAGCCACTCGTTTTTGTAGTAAAAGATATTCTCCGTCTGTTCTCCCGTTGGTTCAGTGTGATATGTTTCTTCTGGTGGATAGCCCACAGAGTGGAAATCGAGTATCACCATCAATCCGTTTTTCTCTGCCTCAGCGATCGCTTTATCGACGTCTTCCCATGGAGGGATATTTTCCCAGAGATAGTATATCACGGGGTACACGGGAACCCTTATCGTATTTGCACCCCATTTGCGGATCTCTGCGATGTATTTGGAAAAATCCACACCCTTATTTTCCAACAGGATCGGAGGCATTATCCCAACACCCCTGAGCTGGATTTTAACCCCATCCATGTAGAAGCAATTGTCCCCCGCCGTCACATATCCCGGAGTGGGGCCTTCCGTGGAAAAAGTTAAAAATGGCATTCTGTGCCAAGTGAACCTCACTGCAAAATAGAACAAAGCAAAGAGAAGGAGTACCAAAAATACCACAAACAGGACGCCCCAGATGCCGGTGCGACCACGTTTCGTGTTTTCACCTCCCGCCATCATCAAACGGAGGTTTGCCGAGAGATTGGACACGAGATATCATTTATATCTTTTGTTTAATTCAGCTGATTTAATGGCTTTTCCCACCCGAACGTGGGGCTTCCACCTTCCACTTGTGCCACGCCCGCCGCGGAGGCACAGGTTCGCTTCGTGCTGCCGGGAACTCGCGAGGTTGTGCATTCTCCACTCTGACCGCTTGAGCCTGCTTTTCTCCACAGGAGCTAGCGGAACGACTTTTGTCTCACGTGCGCTCGAGGGCTCGGCCACGGGTTGACCGGCGGTTCCAGTCGAGACCCTCCCCCAGAGGTGTAGCCCGAGGCTAGTTTGGCTTTCGCCGCCTAAAAATTGATCCCGGTTGTTATATCGCTTTCGAAGAGAGGTTGCTGAAAGCATTCGACCTCAATTTCGCCCACCGTCTGAAAACGGTAGTGTTCTTGAGGTGGTTTTATAAAATCTTTACGTGAAGGGCCGGTTGATGGGATTAGGGTGTCTCCATGCTAAAATACGATCTAGAAGAGAAAAGTGTGCGTAGATTTCTAAAGGAGCATGAGGCCAAGCGGGCAGCTATTCAGCTACCCAGTGGTCTCAGACCTGAACTTTTGAAAATCGTTAGGGTTTTCGAGGAAGAGAGCGTGGAGCCCGTTGTAATGGGGGGGAGCTGCTATGGCGGATGTGATCTGGCTGACGCTGAAGCTAAACGAATGGGCTGCGATGTGCTGGTGCACTATGGGCATGCTGACATGGGACTGAAAACCTGTCTCCCAACTTTATACGTCGAAGCCCGTATGCCAGTCGACCCGCGAGGCGTCGTCGATTCTGCACTCCCTCAGCTGAGTTTCAAGCGTGTTGGTCTGCTTACTACGGTCCAACACGTTTCCTGCCTACATGAGGTCGCGGAGGTGCTCCGTGCACATAAATTCGAGCCTTTCATCGGGAAACCGGGGCATAGAGCCAGATATCCAGGACAACTTTTGGGCTGTGATTTTGGATGTGCCCGTTCGATTAACTCGCTTGTCGAAGGATTTCTCTACCTCGGAACAGGAGATTTTCACCCGCTGGGAGCCGCACTTGCGACGAGGAAGAAGGTGCTGGTTGTGAATCCGATCTCGGGCGGTGTTAAGCAAATCCAGTCAGAGGTTGAGGATTTTCTAAAAAGGAGAAGGGCAATAATCGCTAGAGCAGCCGCTGGTGAGCACTTCGGAATAATCGTAAGCACAAAGTCAGGACAAATCCGTTTTGGTCTTGCCGCCAGGTTGGCTGAGGAACTCAGACATGCTGGTCGTGTGGCGTCCGTGCTCGTAATGGATGAGGTAAGACCCGATGAGGTGGAGGATTTTGGGTTCGATGCCTTCGTATGTACCGCTTGTCCGCGCATACCGCTTGATGACGCGAAACGATTCAGATGTCCAGTTCTGACCCCACAAGAGGTCGAGATGATGCTCGGAAAGACCAAATTTGAACCCTACAAAATGGATGAATTCACTGAGGAAGATTTAAGTCTAGAAAAAATCAGGTAAAAAAAGGTTGATGTGATGGGGATAAAAACAGGAGATTTTGTGGTTCCAGGAGATTTTCTTGCAACGGCGGAAGAGTTCGTTCCGGGGGAGGGGGCGTACGAAGAAAACGGTAAAATTTATTCCTCCTGCGTTGGTGCAGTGTTGGTGGACACGCGGACAAAACACGTTTCCGTATTTTCCCGTGTTCCCGGTCCACCGGTCCTGAAACGCGGGGATGTGGTGATCGGCCAAGTGGAAGAAGTTAGAGACCAGTTCGTAAACGTTTTAATAGAGGCCTTACGTGGACGTGAAAATCGAGAGGTCCCGGTTCCAAATTACGGGACTGTACATATTTCTCAGACTAGAGTTGGATATGTGAAAGATCTCAGCAGGCAATTCAGGGCGGGGGATATAATCCGTGCAAAGGTGCTGAGCGTTCGGAGAGACATAGTGCAACTTACCACAGCAGGTGAAGATTTGGGGGTGATTGTCGCAAGATGCTCACGGTGCCGGGAGCTTCTCGAGCTTGATGGAACAAAGCTGCGGTGCCCCAATTGTGGAAATGTTGAGTTTAGAAAGCTGGCGAGCGACTATCGAAAAGGGGTACTCTAACGATCATGACAAAACGGGTTTTGAATTTCAAATAATGGATGACGAACAAATGATAGATCTGACGGAAAAGGTTGAGCACATTTGAGTTGGACCTTGAAGCCAAAGGCTTGGGCATGGGGTCAGTTAGGGAATACCCACGACGATGCAGGGAAAATCAAAAGACTGGATTAAAAATGAAGGAACCCTTGTTTCAAAACACTAATAAAAGGGAAGTGAAAGTTAAAAAAAGGTGAATACGTGGAACTGGAGGTCGTTGAAAAGAAAGAAAGTGGCCTTCTGATAAAGGTGATCGGTGAGGGTCACACCTTGTGCAATCTCTTGTGCACTGAGTTGTATAAGGATGAAAACGTCGTATCTGCAGCATACAACATCGAGCATCCCCTCACGGGGTCTCCAAAACTGTATGTGAGGACAAAGAAAGGAAAGTCTCCGAAACGAGCCCTTGTGGATGCTGCCGACCGAATAGTCGATGAACTCGAAGATCTCCATAAGCAGCTGCAGAAGACCCTTAAGAAATAGCATCGAACTCATTTTTGGTGTCCGGTTGAAAAATGTCAAATTTTGGCGGATAAAACCAGAGGTCAGGATCCTGGGTGTAGATGATGGATCTTTTGAACCTAGGTCAAAAGTGGCGGTGCCACTAGTAGGAGTTGTCTTTCGAGGTGGGCAATGGCTTGAGGGAGTGATAAGAACTTACATCGAACGGGATGGGACCGACGTAACCGAGCGTTTAGTGGATATGGTGAACAAAACCCGCCACAAGGGACAACTTCGGGTCATAATGGTCGACGGGTTGACCTTTGCCGGGTTCAATGTTCTCGACGCGAGAGAAGTGTTTCGAGAAACGGGCCTGCCTGTGATAGCTATCTCCAGACAACTCCCGGATATGGGAGCGATCCGGAGGGCGATCGAGCACCTTCCGGGATGGAAAAAAAGATGGAAAATCATCAAAGGTACCGGAAAAATATATCCGGTGGTAACCAAGAGCAGGGGGGCACCGATATACATGCAGGCCGTTGGGATAAACAAGCCCGATGCTGAAAATATTGTCAAGGTGGCGTCGACTCGGAGTCTCGTTCCGGAACCCCTCCGAGTTGCCCACTTGGTGGCCACTGCCATGGTACGAGGAGAAAGTTATGGTAGGGCCTAAACGCAGGGTCAAATCCAAGCGCGGTCTGAAGAGGGTGAAGAGCTCCATATCCAGTTTTTTGAAGCAAAACGTCGTCAGGGACATTGTCAAATTTTTCCTGTTGCTGGGGTTTTTTTACTTCATGATGGCGGGCGCCTTGACCCTAGTCTTTAGGACAGATTCATTTTGGATGGCTGTGATCTCTAACAGCATGAAGCACGAAGGAGATAGCTGGCAGGAATATTTTATCGAACGAGGTCATGACCCATCCACGTTTCCCATCCAGGAGGGATTTGAACGGGGGGATCTGCTTATCATCCAGGGGGTGTCTTCTGTTTCGGAGATATCGGTTGGAGACGTGCTCGTACTGGACATGGGGCCCGGCGTAATTCCACTTACCCACCGTGTGGTGGACATATGGGAAGAAAATGGCACGGCACGGATAATGACAAAAGGCGACGCGAACAAGGGTACACTACCGGTGGAGAGGTCAATAAAACCGGAGCAGATATTGGGGAAGGTGATCTTCGTGATTCCAAAAATCGGTTATCTATCCCTCTGGTTGTCAGGACAGTGATGAAGTGAGACGACCGTTTCTCGCCGCAGATGTGATAATTCGGCACGGAAGAGGTGTTGTGCTCGTCAAACGAAAAAATGAGCCGTACCGGGGGAAGTGGGCGTTGCCAGGTGGATTCGTGGAATACGGTGAGAAGGTTGAGCACGCCGCTGTTCGTGAGGCGATGGAGGAGACGGGATTAAAAGTAAAGCTAAAAAAACTGGTGGGAGTTTACTCCGCGCCGGGACGAGATCCTAGGGGACATGTGGTCAGCGTGTGTTTTTTGGCGCGGAGAGCTGGTGGAAAGTTGAGAGCCGCCAGCGATGCCGATGAGGTAAAAATTTTCAGACAAATACCATGGAAAAAATTGGCGTTTGACCACGGTCAAATTTTAAAAGATGCAGGGTTTAGGTGAATACATGCAATTTTGTCCCAAGTGCGGCGGATTGATGCTTCCCAAGAAAGTCGGGAAAGATGTGGTGTTGGCGTGCGGTTCATGCGGATACATCGAAAAAACCGGGAAGGTGGAGGGATACAAAGTAGTCAAAAAAGTGGGCGCCAGGGGAGACGTGACGGTTTTGGACGAAAAACCTAAATCGGTTCTTCCAACCACGCGTGCCCGTTGTCCAAGCTGCGGTCACGATACAGCATTTTGGTGGATTAGGCAGACGAGAGCCGGCGATGAACCGTCGACACGCTTTTATCGTTGTGTGAAGTGCGGGAAGGTATGGAGAGAATACAGTTAGAGGTTTTGAGATGGATGAGGCCAGAATGAGGATTAAACCCGCCCGCCCTAGAAAAATTTCCGAAATAAAGATAAGCGACGAGCGTGTTCGGGTGGTCGGGTTGGTCGTGGATAAAAAAGAAACGGAATTTGTTTTGGATGATGGAACCGGGCATCTGACGGTGATTTTCGATGACCCGGTTGAGGTCGGAGGTCTCAAAGTGGGCTCAAAAGTCAGGGTTTTCGGGACGCCATTGAGCGTGTCTGGATCAAATGAATTGCATGCGGAGATAATTCAAATGATGGATGAACTGGATCTAGGACTTTATAATAAGGTTATAAACGAGGCCGAGAGAGTTGAACGTGAAGTTCGAGGTGGGACGGGACATGCTCAAGGTTAAGATGGCAGAATCAAAAGTCTGGAAAACATGCGTGGGGATGGTGGTAAACCTCATCGAAGAAGCGGCCTTCAAGTTCACCACTGAAGGGGT
>Ga0190286_1000742_pt1 | contig 12849 bp, 12 predicted proteins | sample 48691834_MG_FD_183241 | JGI IMG/M metagenome (GOLD analysis project Ga0190286, IMG submission 183241) | Hydrothermal vent microbial mat bacterial communities from Southern Trench, Guaymas Basin, Mexico - 4869-18-3-4_MG | ecosystem: Environmental > Aquatic > Marine > Hydrothermal vents >... | reverse complement strand
GGTCTGGGCGATTTGACCGCCATAGTAGCCCCGCAACAAGTTATCACGGTCCCCGGGTTCGGGCTTAAGAGCCCGCCAGGGCCACTAATAGATTAAGACGGGGCGTTACCATGGCCTTGGTCCCGCCTAGACCCGACTGGCTCCAGCTCTTGCATCAAGGTTATCAGCCTCCTTAGAGTCGCTCGTAGATCCCTGAGTCTAGGCGGCCATCTGCCCTCTCTGCCGACCATCGATACTGCCACTATCATGAGGTATCTTCTAGCCTTACCGCTACATCTCTTAATCTCCTTATTCCTCGCTCTATACAGTCCAAGATACCTTAACGCCTTATGATAGGATATTTGCTTCATGTAGGTCATTAGCCCAACCAGCCCTGTTAAGGCGTTCAAGTCGTCTTTCTCCAAGCCAAGCTCCCTTGATACTCGGCTGAGCCACGGCATCAGCTTAAAGCCTCTATCAACGATCTCCCGTCGAATACCGTGTAACAGTTCCTTCATCTTCTCGACCTCGTCCACTTGAACATCCACGTCCTTCAACTTTTCAAGCCTATCAACCGTCTTGGCAATAATAGCCTCCCTCATCATCAGGGGTCTAAGCTCAACATCCACGATTCCAATCGGCTTAAACAACTTATGCAAATTGCCTTTAGCGATGGCCACCTCATAGACTTTCCAGAGGAGGTAGGCGTCGCCGAAGTCACTCTTCTTAACATCCTTGGCCTTGAACCTCTCCCTCAGGTCGTCGCTAAAGCGCCTTCTCAGATTCCTCCACCACCAAGGTCTAGTGAAATGATAGACTCTATGTCCATTGGCGATAAGCCCCCTTAACTCTCTCCAAATCCCCGGAAACAATAAAGAATCCAAGTAAATCTCCCCATAGTCCTTGAAATCCGCTAGCTTCTTGACCTCAAAAAATCTATCAGTCAAAGGATCGTAGCATGTATGAAGTTTCCTCTTCCACGCCGTATCCACGAATACCTTCTTAACCTCAGCATCAGCTTCACCCATCCATTATCCCTCCAGCTGGAGAGGTCTGTAGAACAAGAAACCCCAACCCATAATAAAGCACCCCAACAAGCCCATAAACCACATCTAAGTATCTCCCTCCTGAACTCGTCGAGCCTCCAGCCCATAACCCATTAACCCGGATAAAAGGATTTGAGGCATGACCGAAAATGAACATATCCAAGCCAAATACTTCGAGAACTCGGATGAGGAGCTTAACGGAGTTAAGAGAACCTTCATAGAGGTTCTAAGAGAGTTATCCGGTTATCCTTTGATAGGATCAGGGTTCGTAAGGGCGGGCACTCAACCTAAGGATAGACACGTTTAAGCTGAGCGGTATGTGGTTATCTCGATGGACTGTTTGATTGAGAGGGCAGGAGGTTAACTTAATAGATTGCTCGAAGACCTATGAGTGGGTAGGGGTCATGGCGTTCTTCGCCGTCAACATCCCACGTGAGAGGATAGGCGTTCTAATAGGGCCTAAGGGATCTGTTAAGAGGAGGATAGAGGATGAGCTGGGGGTTAAGTTGACCATAGATAGTGAGAGCGGGAGCGTGAGGATAGAGCTCAAGAAGCCTCCGGAGGAGGGTGGAGACCCGGTCGCCCTATTCAAGGCCAGAGATGTTGTCGAGGCGATTGGGAGGGGCTTTTCACCTGAGAAGGCGTTTAAGCTCTTCGAGGATGGGATAATCTTGAGCATAGTAGACATAGCCGACTACGTGAAGCCCAGCAGAAACAACTTGATAAGGGTTAGGGCGAGGCTGATAGGGAGCGGTGGAAAGACGAGGAGGATAATGGAGGAGACAACCCACACATATATCTCGATCTATGGAGACACGGTGGCGATCATAGGAAGTGAAGAGGATGTGAGAGCCGCAGAGGAGGCAGTAATATCGATAATCAATGGAGCACCGCATGCCCAAGTCTATAGGAGGTTAAATGAGTATGCGAGGATGAGGAAGCTGGGTGGATTGAGGCCGAGGATCTAGGAAAGTTTATAGACTTGTGTTGGGAAGTTATGGAGGATGGAAAAGTTCAGAGCGATACTCATCCTAACCTTATTAATGATCTCGCCAATCTACTTCATAAATGATGTTCGCGCCCAACCTACATGGAGCTTCAAAGTCTACTTCCTCCCTTCAGACTTCTACATGGGCGAGTGGGGAACACTACAGGCAAATATCACGAACTACGATTGCACTCAGCGGATAGACTGGGATGGACACTTCGATGAGATCTTAAGAGACGATCTTGAGGCGATGGAGCAAAGGGCTGAAGACATGAAGAACATGAGTCTGATAAGAGGCTACTCTATCGATATTAAGAGGTCTTGGGGATATGGAGGGGCGATCTACCATGAAGCAGACGTGTATCTATATGGAGTATGCTCGGGCAGATCTATCAAGATACTCTGGGTTAGGTTTTGGTTTGACTGGTCGAGGCATGGGGGTAGGGAGGCCGCGGGATTCGAGGCTCAAGTGAATCGAGTCTTAAAAGCATATGATCCAGTCCAATATGTTTTGAATGGTGCGTCTCCCGAATCCAGCGTAATAGTTTCGGCGAGGATATTCATACCTGAGTGGATAGAGCCGGATGAACGGCTTAAGAGACCATACCTCGACATAAGGGTGGATTACCCCGGATGGATCGAATACACTCTCGAGAAGTTTCCGGTTGAGGGGCCATTCGAGATCCAGCCCTATAGATCGTTCAACCTGACGATAACGGACTTCGATGGCGTCCACAAACTAAGAGGAGCGAGGGTCGTGATCAGGCAACTAATCCACTACTATAGGGTCAGAGAATATATGACCCCTGAGAATGGGACGATAAGGATATGGAGGCTTCTTGAGGGAAGATATGATCTCAGGATATACTGGAATAGCAGCTATAGGCAGGAGCACGACTACATCTATGTTGGGCAGCCGACAGCCTACGACCTCGCATCATTGGGAACTGTTAAGACGAATCTATTCAACATAAGGATAAACCCACTCGATAGAAGAGGTAGAGCTCTAAAGGGGGCGAAGGTGATCTTCGATAGATTCGAGAAGTCTGCGGAGAATGGCACCGCGATCTATGAACTCGTCCCAGAGGGAAACCACACCGCGCAAATATATTGGAAGGGCGTGAAGGTCTTCGATGGATGGCTCTGGGTGGGCTACCATCCAACAATACAGCCCGTGGTGACCAGCCAAGCAGAAATCTACAGCCTAAAACTCCCAGTCGACGACCTAATAATTCAAGCAACCGATACAGGTGGTGGGTCTGTGGGAGCAAACTACACGGTCATGGGCCCAAACCCTGAATTAAACTTCAAAGACATCTATGCTAGGAATGGAACCTTGATCATAAGACAGGTCCCGATAGCACAGTATCACGTTAAGGCCGTGAACTGCTCGGGCCTGTTTAAGAGATGCGTTGAAGCTGAGGGAGATTATGAGCCGGGGAGGAGGTCTAGGTTGATCCTCCCGATCCACTCGATTAAGTTGAGGATATTGAGTAGCTCCTCGAAGCCCCTAAAGAATGCATACATCAAGCTTGGGCCAACAAGTTTAATGGCGAGTGAAGATGGCTTGGCTTGGTTTAAGGGAATTCCAGAGGGGAGGTATAGGATCGAGGTCGAGTGGAGGAATTTAACGGTCTATGAGGGTTGGATAGACGTGGCTGGAAGCGTTGAGGAAGATATTAGGACGAGGGTCTATGACATAAACCTGAGGTTCCTGACGAACTCTGGTAAGGGTTATCTATGTCTCCTGAACTTCACAGCCCCAGCTGGCATAAACATAACCATCGACAACCCCGTTAAGTCGTTTAGCGTGGAGTATGTTCCCGAGGGTTCATGCGATTTAGTGGTCTATACAATCGATGGAGTGAGGCTGAGGGAGTTGAAGATGGTTTGCTCGGAGATGGCTGAGCTGGAGGAGGTCACCTTGCCCGTCTCAGATATGAGGTTGAGGGTTGCTTGGAGCGATGGGAGCCCTATCGAGAGATGTAGGGTAGAGGTGTATGATCGGGTTCATGGGAGGAGATTTAACGGACTGACGGGTGAGAATGGAACCATAATCTTCAAGGACATGATATTCTCAAACTACACCATCAAGATAAACTATCCATATACTCCGATCCCGATAAAGATGTTCAATGAGACCTTCAGGGGAGATGAGGTGGTCGTGAGGGTGGAGGAAGCTTGGCTGAGGGTGAAGGTAGTGGACATGCTTGGAACCCCGCTCAGCGGCGCAGAGGTCAGCGTATTCTACGGATTGGTCCCTATCCAAAAATCGGTTACGGGAGCAGATGGCACGGCATATTTCAAGAGGTTGCTGAAGCTCCCGACCTACACGATCCACGTGAGGTATGGATCGGATGAGAAGAGGATTTATGCAAGACCGGATGAGAGCGTGGAGGCTAGGATGAATGTGATCGGATTTGGAGATATGGGAACCGTTTTGAAGTATGTCGTGATCGTGGGCGTGGTGGCCGCCGTACTCATAATCTCGATCAAGCTAATCCTATACGTGAAATCCACGTTGAGATGAATTCTCAGGATTGGGGAAAGATCTATAGAGATTTATGCCACGCACCATCGGACTTGAGCGGGGAATATATTGCCGATGAATGTGGAGATTGAGACCGGCTAGCGTTAGAGGTGTTCTTGGATTGAGCATAACCTATTATGAGGGCCTAGCCTGCTTAAGCCAGAGTAGCGTTTCCTCCCTTACAACGATACGACATTCCCCACATAATTTAACAGCTATTGATGGAGTGTATGGGAGATGGGGATGGTTCAGGGGGCGTGGAGTAGATCGTTATAGTTCGTAAAACTTATCTGCCTTAACGATCTATTCTAGAATTGTGAGAGGGTTTGGGGGGAGGAGGTTAGGTGTCCTAGATGTGGCTCCGGAAATGTTGTCGGCGTTGCCGGCGAGTGGGAGTGCTTCAACTGCGGATATAAGTTCAAGATCTCCGAAGCTGTTCGCCGCCCCATGCATCGTCCTCTAGCAGCTGCCAGGCCTGCGGCCGCTAGGATTAAGAGGCCGGTTGAGCGGAGGGGTATAGGTCGTAAAGGCTCTGTGGCCCTCTTCATAATAGGCTTCTTCTGCGCCCTCCTAGTATTTCCGATCGCCTTCTCCGTCAGCGTCTTCCTAGGATACCTACTTGGGGTATTCGCGCTAATAATCGCCGTGTTATTGATTGCTAGGCGGGGTGGGGCCACACTTCCTCTAGTGCTGGGCTTAGTTCTCGCGATCTTCTCATTTCTCTCCTTGGGCGGATCTCGAAGTCGCTTGAGAGCGTTACAAGGACTGAGACCGTTGAGGCTGGTATAGGCTCTCCGATTAGAGCGGGTGATTGGGAGATAACAGTCCTAAAGGTTAGGGAGGCCACATATATCAGGTCGGGAGGTTCATATTATGGGCTGAGAATGGGTCGAAGCTCATCCTATATATCTCAGGATAAGGAATCTGGGAAAGGAGGTTAAGGAGGCCTCCGAGATATGGCAGTTCACCCTAATCACGGATAAGAATAAGAGCTATGACAGAATCTATCCACTGGATCTTAAATTGATCTTTAAGCCTGGCGAGGAGGTTAAGGCCAAGGCAATAGAGTATAAGGATTTAGGTCTATCAAAGTCCATAGCACCTAACACCGGGATAGAGGGCCACATACTCTTCCAGATACCTATCGAGGAGAATCCAAGAGAACTATACTTCAAGGTAGGGATCATGGGAGCAACTCAAGCAAGGATAACGCTATAAACTTCGGTTAGGTGATCGGGATAAGCCTCAGCAATTTAATGCTTATGGCGTGTGCTGGGATATCTTAAAGATAACCAACTTCAAACTCCACATATATTATGAAGGCGAATATGAGAAAGTCGAGAACTTCATGAAGATTTCTCAAAGAAAGTCATAATAACCTCAAAAAGATGGGAAGATACTAGCTATTTACTATCACCTTCTTCGTCGCCGCCTTCTGCTTCTGGAACTGTTATTATGCCGAAACTTTTACTGTGCCTGCATCCCAAGGGCCTGTGCCTGTTCCGAGGGTTGCTACTACTGCGGTTGGATAGGTTTTACCTGCCGCGCTATGGATGGCTATCTCGACAGTTATTCCTGCTGGTGGAGAATTCGCAACGGTTACCTTGATAGTCTTCTCCTCTCCCACTTTCAGTGTAATAGGACTAGCCGGTTTTCCGATGAACCTTCCATTTATTACCACCTGATCTATAGCCGCATCAGCAGACCCAGTGTTTCTAACAACGATCTCAAAGGTCGTCGCATCAGTCATTATCGATGAAACTACCTCTATCTTCTCGAATCTTGTGAATACGCCTACTAGTCCTGATGCCCAGAACGCCACAGCGATCGCTATCACTATCGCTATCGCCACTAGGATGACCGTCGCCACAACCGGGCTTATACCAGAACTACTTCTCCTCATGTCTAACTAAATTTTCATTCAGCTCCGATAAATATTTTTCCTATTCGTCTCAAAGTCGAATCGTATGACCACGACATTATCGGGAGAATCTCGGATCAACACTTAATTACCTTGAGCAAGATATCTATTGATGTATTGGTATGGGCGGGGTCGGGAAGCTGGTCTCCACGGTCATAATCTTGGCCATCTCCCTCATGTTGGCGATAGCGGTCTCCCATCTCGTCATGAGCTTCTCCAAACACTATACCAGGGTTGAGGTTATAGCGTCCTCAGCCCACCACGGAGATCCAAGCATAGTAGTAGTAATCAGGAACCTCGGAAGCAATACTCTCTCCATAACAGATCTGCATCTTAACAAGGTTCCAGTAGCATCCCTCATCGGAGACTCCGTCCAATCAGTAAATCCAGATATAACGAAGAGTCCGATTCAAGTTAAGCCGGGGGAGAGGCGGGAGATAAGAATAGATCTAAATCCCTCGAAATGGAGCGGCGGGGAGATAATAGAGATATCGATATGGACGAGCTCAGGCAACAAATACTACGCCATGGTAAGCCTATCGTGAGACCAAAACCTTAAGCACGAGAATATCGATCTAAGCGTAGTTATCCTAAGTAGCAGCGGGTGGTCAATGAACCCGCAACGCAAACATAACTTCTTCCCTTTACAGTAGCGAGGTTGTTGTAATTATTTCCGGTATAGCTGCCCTTGCCGGAAACTGTGACCTCATACTCAAGCCACCCTCCCGGAAAGAGTAGCCAATCAGGATCATTCACATGTATTATGAAGAAATTCGAATATGACTCGCTAGGTAGCATATAGTGAACTGTACGGCTTTTGGGGCTTGTGACACTTAAGCTCCGAGTTTGGATTATTGAGAGGCTAATGTTCACGTTTTCAAGGGGCTCGGACATGTTTCCAAGCGAGATCGTAAATGGAACGACTATATCGCCCTCTGGCGGGTGGGGTAAGGTACCGTTTGATACAAGAGTGATGGTATTATTTGAGGCGAGGAGTATGGTCATCGTGGTGAGCGGCTCCCTGAACTCCGATTGGAAGAATACCTGGACATCTCCATCGGTAACATTCAATGTCGTGTGATCCACGGTTTGCTCAACAATATTTCCATGATCGTCTAACAAAACCTCTATGAGATAGACTGTGTAGGAGCCTGGCATGGCATGGAAGAAGGCGTAGCCTATTGGAGCAGGCTTTCGGTTATTCGCCTTGAAGAGCCTGAGGATGGCTGATGGAGTGATGGTATATTCCGCATTCTCTTGGCATATCTGGTTCAGCGATATTCCTGGAGATACGCATCCTATTACGCCGTTCGACTCCACCCTAACCCTATACCAGCTCCTGAGAGACATGTTCTCAACCGTGACGAATAACATGTATGGAGGGTGTTTAATGCTTAGACGGTTTTCGGGCGCCGTATAACTTCTACCTCTCGCGGTCACAGCTTTAACGGTTATCTCGTCATCAGGATCTATGGTAAATGGCACATGATAGGATATGCTGGCACCTGGAGCCAGGACTATCGGATTTGAGAGTTCGATCGGCAGTATTCCCCTATGCTTACTCTCGATATAGAATGCCATGACTTTAACCTCTAACTGACTTGGATTATGGAGTATGACGTAAACTGGGGCTCTTCCGAGAGCGTCTGGCCGACCGGTAGAGGCATGGATTTCTAGCTTTTCGTTAAATCTCTCGACCTCGTATGAAAGTCTGCTTGATGCCTCCCTCATATAGAGGTCGTGGAGCGTGTTGAGGTATAGCATTAATGGAAATATTACCGTGAATACTATCGCGACGAATATTGCGGCGCCGACGACCGTCGATACCCCCTTACTCCTGGACAAGGATCTCAACCCTCCTAATATCTAGGAGATATGCTGGCTTATTAAGTCTGATGCTGAACTGAATCCAGAGTATGCCTATATTGTTTACATAGGTGTATGTGCCGCTCGACATTAGATTCCCATAGCAGTCATATATTCTGGCCGTGATGCTATAGGTGCCTGATCTCCTGAAATGCGCCCCCACATATACTTCATACACCATGTTATTTGATTCGCTCCAGGTAAGCATGGCGAAGTCTATGTATCCATTCGGGCTTCTGCCAAAATACCATTCCCGTTGAAGAGCTTCCCAGCCAGGAGTTAAGATCGTGAATTGAACGGTTATGGGATAATGGAGTGCCCCGCCAGGAGTATTTATCCTATGGGTCTGATCACTCATGCTCGGGAGATTTGCCTCACCGACTCTTGAATCGGGTGGATTATTGCTCGTCACATTAACCCTAACTCTTACGGTGTCAAGTTCATTCGCATACGGCATTCTAAACTCAACCGTTCCAGCGTATGTTGATGGCGATCCCCAATTCTCCTTTGGATCCACTATATCTATCACCGTCCAGTTTCCGCTTATCGGACACACTCCGATACTACTCCCTTTGAAGATAGTGATCTCTGAGCTATCAACCCAAGCCTTATGGAAATTCTCAGTAGGGAAAGAAGGGTTAAACAAGGAAGTTGGGAGATACTTCACCACGAGGGTGGGACGGACTCCATCGATTGAGCCGCATCCTGGACAACTAAAATCTATCCATGAAATTTCACCGGGGCTTATGGTTCTGAGATTTTTTATGCCAGAGTTCCAGATCAATGAGCCGTTAAGGTAGACAAGCGCATTAACGATGGTAACGTCTCTGAAACCCGTATTTTCTAGATATGCTTTTCCAGGGGGGTAGTAGGCGGCGACTATGTTGAGCTTAGAATTAAACACTTGTATATCTTCACCCAGCTCCCTCCTTCTATGTTCAGATATTGCTTTAGAATAGGCTGCCACATAACCGTAGGTAAGTAAGCCGACTGCGACGAATAGGCTTAAGAGGATGGCTTCCGTAAGTCCTATCTGCCCAGCTTTCCTCCGTTTACGTGACATCTACCTCCACCTCGTATAGATCCCATATATTTACAGGATTATCGAACTCGACATAGATATTCTCAGGATTAAATGCCTCTACATATTCACTGGTGCTTCCAGTGGCTATTATGATTCCATTGCAATCTATTATCGTTACGTCAACGGTTACCGTCCTGCTGCTACTTGTTCCCACGCTCACCCAGACTCCATGAGCCATCTCATCATACTCAGTCCAGACTATCGAAATAGTATTCGCGAAAGCTGATGAACTCCCTCCATGAACCCAACGATATTGGATGACCGTCCAACCCTGAACTGTTACAATCACTTCAAAGGGCGGTCTAAAATCTTGAGCACGCAGACCTGGCATGCTAATATATTGGATTGCATAGTATTGTGAGTTTAGCGTAGTCACCGGGCTGGTATAGGTTCTATGCGCGCCGCTCAGCTCCCTTATCTGAACCTGAACATTTACGTTTGCGCTCGTATCCGCCTTAACGAATCTCACCCCATATTCGTCTCCAAGTCTTCCCGTGCCTAATTCTTGAAGCGGATCTGAGATATCCATCCAGATCCAATTAGAGGCCGGTATATCACATCGTCTTGAAGCCATGCCGGTGAAAGCCATATAATATTCGGCCGTGCGGGCATGTTGCGCATTCTCCTCAGGAAGGTCTGGATTGAAGAGGCCTTGAGTGAGGTATGTCACCTTATACACGGCGATATCTCCTGGATTGCATGTGGTACATGTGGGGACTGTTAGAGCCTCAACCTCGTCGGGATCAACTTTAGTGATGTTCGCGAATCCGGATGGGGGCTGAGATGTTACGAAGGTTAGGTTTTGACTTGAGGAAAGCTTGTAAACCTCTATTCTCGTGACGATCACGGGGAACTCGCCGATATTTCTCAGGCGAAGGATCGTCTGATTCCCGGTAACGTTTCCAGCCTCAACGATTAGCGAGGACCTCACCATGGCCGCCAATCCACCTATATCCGATGCGGCCTCACCCGCTGAGAGACCAAACCACGATAACGAGAATCCATAGATGAATAGTCCTAAGGCGACGACCATGGACGTAATAATTATCGCTACGATAACTTGAGAGATTCCTTTCGACCGCCTCTCGTTTTTCTCCATCATTTTAAGCTTGAGCAAGTATTATATTAAACTTTTCCGCAAAAAGAATACTTCTGTTTAAGCTGTGGGCGGGGTGATCAATTGAACCGTTATCGTCCCTGAGAGCCAGATGGCTATGAGGGTTATCACGGCCATTATTACCGCGTGTTTGAATCCGGCGGCTATAGTTCCGCTTGAGACTTTTCCAGCCACCAATCCGCTTATAACCGCTATCAAGACGACTGGTGGAAGGAATAGGTGGACGAATTCTGGAACTGATATGTATACTCTCGCGAGCTTCAATAGGCTCTTCATGAAGGATATCAGGATGACTACCACCATAACCAAGATTATCGCGGTCATGTATGGGATCAGTAGGAGCGGCCTGAGGGTTGCGCGCTTATTCTTCTCCATCTCCTCTAAGTCCTCCATGAAGGTTGCGAGGACGTCGAAGGTCTCGGGAGCTCCTCCGCCAACATCTATCGCGTCGATCATTATGAACACTCCGGCCCTCGCAAGCCATCCATAGACCCTCTTCTCGAAATCTCGGTAGATCTTTCTGAGGGAGAGACCCCATCCAGTCTGCCTCGCAATTATCTTTAGATGCTTCGTGAATCCGCCGTATGCTTTCTCCCCTCTCTCGGCTAGGGTCATGATGCACTTCTCTGGGCTCATGCCAGTCTTCCTCGCCTCGGTTAAGTCTCTAGTGAAGAGGGTTAAGCCGTGTAGGATCGAGTAGTTCTCCTTACCATACTTCTCCCACGCGATCATCCCGGGGGTGAAGAGGGCTATGAAGAAGAGGCATAGGGCTATTGACGCCTCATATCCCATCTCGAGGCCTAGAATCTCCCTAAATCTAACTATGAGATTGCTCGTCAGGTTGAAGGGCGGGATAGCCTTAAGTTGGTCGGCATAAAACGGCACGACGAATAATATCAGGAACGCTATCGCTATTGGGATGCTCGCCATAAACGCCTTATATGGTCTAGTGTCTGTAAGGGGGTATTTGGGCTGGCTGATATCGCCTAGATAGAGGAAGATCGATGCGAGCATCGGCATAATGAGATACGCTATTACGACGAATTGGCCTGGTGGTAGCATCACGTATTGGGTTGGCATCGCCCTAGATATGATATACATTATGTAGACTACTAGGGAGAGCATCATCACGGTCGCGGCATAGGCCTCCATCAGCATCCCCATCCTCTCCCCAACGATCCTCATCTTATTCGTCCTAGCCTCGAAGATCATCTCAGTCTTCCTGATGAGGAAGTGGACGACGTCTCCACCGCTCCTAAGGGTTGAAGCATATCCCATCAACAGGTCTCTATACTCTTTCGATGGAATGCCCTTGGCCATATTCTCCATCGCTGTGACAGGATCTAATCCGGTTGCGGAGACCTGTATCTCAGCCATCCTAGCGGCCTTAGCTAGATTGGGCATGAGCTCGCTCTTAGCAATCCTCTTTAAGCTGGTGTAGGGTGGTATTCCGCCCGTCGCCATGACCGCGAGATAGGTTGCAGCATAGGGGACCTCGCTCTCAAGAACTGAGGCCTTCGACACCGCCTCCCCATAAGGGTAGACCACTCCCATCAATAGGATGAATAAAGGGATTATGCCCACGATTATCGGATAGATTATGCTTTGGGTTAAGAGGTATGTGATTATCGCTGACGGGATGCAGACTATGGCGCTCATCAGGGTGATCGCCGCGACGACGGATGCATATGCTTCGGGGTGAATCCGTATTCCAGCGCTCTCAAGCTTTGCTGAGATTTGGGGGAACGCCCTTAAAATCAATGATCCAAGCCCTCTAAAGTTCGAGTATGAGAATCCGGCCAAGCTGTCAACTATCCCCATTAGATCTCCTCCCCCACAGTTACCAAGCCTCTCTCATCAATAAGCTTTAACAGGGCATTGACTAGGCTTAGCGCGCTATCATAGTTGATGGCTATCGTTGGCCTCACAGGGATCGTCGGCGGAACTTGCAACGATCTCCTAACATCCTCACATCTGATCTTGAACCCAGGCCTGTCATACTTGTTGACGGCGATCACGTGCGGGGTTCTCGGAGCCAGCTTCCTAAAGAACTTGTAGATCTTCTCAGCCTTCTTAACGCTCTCAGGATCTCCAGAATCCACCATCAAGATGTATCCATCCATCCCTATCGAGAGGGGTCTCCATAGAAATGAGAATCGCTCTTGGCCTGGGGTTCCAAATAATCTCACATGTCTATCCCTATCCACCTTCACTACTCCGAAGTCTAAGGCCACGGTGGTCATGGATTTTATCGCTCTTCGAAGCAATCTCTTCTCCGTGCTGAGATATTCCCTACATAGGGTTCTCACGAGGGTCGT
>Ga0190286_1000741_pt1 | contig 12853 bp, 10 predicted proteins | sample 48691834_MG_FD_183241 | JGI IMG/M metagenome (GOLD analysis project Ga0190286, IMG submission 183241) | Hydrothermal vent microbial mat bacterial communities from Southern Trench, Guaymas Basin, Mexico - 4869-18-3-4_MG | ecosystem: Environmental > Aquatic > Marine > Hydrothermal vents >... | reverse complement strand
ACCTAATAGTGGACATCCTATATGCATACATCGATCCTAGGATTAGGTTGGGGTGATGAGCAATACTCGAAAGACCTTCCCTTAAGGAGAGTCCTCGGATAAAGGAGTTGAAGTTCATTCTCAGGAGGATGAGGGAGACCCCGCTCTCGATCGTAGGATTGGCGATAGTGATCTTCTTCACGATAGTCGCTATAGCCGCTCCAGTCCTCGCCCCTCCGAGACCTGGAAGAGATCCATACATGATCCCGAGATACGGCTACTCCCCGATCCCGAAGCCTCCTACCCCAGAGCATCCATTTGGCTTAACTCAAGGCCAATACGACCTCTACTACGGGGTGATCTGGGGGACTAGAGCAGCATATAGGATAGGTGTGCTGATAATCGCCGTCAGCGCCCTGATAGGAATAGTGATTGGAGGGATTGCGGGATATTATGGTGGGATAATAGATGAAGTCTTGATGAGGGTCACAGACATAATCTTTGCATTCCCGGGATTGATCCTAGCTATGGCCTTAGTGGTAGCATTCGGTCCTGGACTAGACAGCGTAACCCTAGCGATGGTCTTGGTCTGGTGGCCTGGATACGCCAGGCTGATCAGGGGCGAGTTTCTTAGGATTAAGTCGGAGGACTTCGTCGAGGCGGCCAAAGCCATAGGATGCTCAGACTTGAGGGTAATCGTTAAGCATATCTTGCCCAACGCGATATATCCATTATTGATAATGGCGTCCTTGGATATAGGGTCGGTGGTCTTAGTCGTCGCGGCCTTAAGCTTCCTAGGACTCGGAGCTCCTGAGGGATATGCGGACTGGGGTCAGCTCATCTCCCTCTCAAGAAATTGGATAACAGGTAGGCCAGGAGACCCCTTCGCCTACTGGTATGTCTACACGATCCCAGGCCTATTCCTATTCCTCTTCGTAATGGGCTGGAACCTCCTCGGAGATGCGTTGAGGGATGTGATGGATCCCATGATTAGGAGGAGGTGATGAGGATGGAGGAGATCTTAAGCCCCGATGAACAGCTCAGGGTCAAAGACCTGATCGTGAGATTCTACACCTATGAGGGGATAGTTAAGGCCGTGGAGAAGGCCAAGCTAAACCTCAGGAGGGGTGAAACCCTCGGAATAGTCGGGGAGACTGGAAGCGGGAAATCGGTCACAGCCCTAACGATCCTAGCATTAACCCCTCCACCCGGCAGGGTCGAGAGAGGGAGCATCCTATTCAGGAGGCTTAATGGATCGATAGATGACATCATCAAGCTAAGTGAGGAACAGCTGATAAGGCTTAGGGGTAAGGAGATCTCGATGATCTTCCAAGAGCCTAACGCAGCTCTCGACCCACTCTACACGGTAGGGGATCAGGTCGCTGAAGCGATCCTCTCCCATAGACTACCCGAGATGCTCGACAAGGCAATCGAATCCTTAAGGGAGGATGTGAAGAATGGGAATGAAGGGTTCTCGACGAGGCTCCAGCTATGGGCGTATAATGAGATGAAGAGGAATCCCGACTCGTTTAAACTGAGACTTGTCAAGAGACTTCCAATAATAGGTAAGATGATCTCGAAGAAGCTTAATCAAGTCGTGAGAGAGGAGATAGTCGAGTTATTGAGGTTGATGGAGATCCCGGATCCTGAGAGGGTTGTGGACTCATATCCACATGAGCTTAGCGGTGGAATGCAGCAGAGGATCGTGATAGCGATAGCTCTCGCATGCTCACCTCTACTCCTATTGGCAGATGAGCCGACGACCAGCCTAGATGTGACCGTTCAGGCCCAGATCCTAGATCTAATCAGGAGGCTTAAGGAGAGGTTTGGGGCCTCGATAATCTACATAACCCACGATATGGGAGTCATCGCAGAGATAAGCGATAGAGTCGCGGTCATGTATGCTGGAAACGTGGTTGAGGTCGCCCCGGTGATAGAGCTCTTCAAGAGACCGCTCCACCCATACACGAAAGCTTTATTGGAGGCCATACCCAGACCTGGCGCAACCTTCAAGTCGATCCCCGGAACCGTTCCAAACCTCGTCAACCCGCCACCTGGATGTAGATTCCATCCAAGATGCCCATATGCCATGCCTAGATGCAGGGAGGAGATCCCGGAGCTTAAGAGGATAAGCGAGGAGCATTACGTAGCATGTCATCTCTATGGGAGTGAAGACCATGGGAAGCATAGTGGCGGCAATTAACCTAAGGAAGTATTTCCCGATAGTTGGAGGAGTGTTTAGGAGAAAGATAGGAGATGTAAAGGCTGTTGACGGAGTAACATTCGCGATAAAGACTGGGGAAACCTTTGGACTCGTGGGAGAATCCGGATGTGGGAAGACAACCCTAGGCAAGACTTTGATAAGGCTACTCGACCCGACGAGTGGGAAAATACTGTTCGATCCAAGGGGGGAGTTGCCAGATAACCCTGGGACAGGGGAGCGGATGAATGACTACGACATAAGTTCGGTTAAGGGTAAAAAGCTCAAAAATCTTAGAAGATATATGCAGATAGTTTACCAAAATCCATCAACGTCCCTGAATCCAAGGATGCTCGTTAAGGACATCGTTGCTGAGCCGCTGGTGGTTCAAGGATTGGCGAAGGGGAGAGAAGCTGAAGAGAGAGTGCTCCAAATACTTGAGAGGGTTGGATTGGCGAGAGAGCATCTCTACAGGTATCCACACGAGTTCAGCGGCGGACAGAAGCAGAGGATAGCGATAGCCAGAGCCCTGATAACCCATCCAAAGTTCATAGTCCTAGATGAGCCCACATCATCCGTGGATGTCTCTGTTAGAGCATCCCTTCTAGACCTCTTCAAGGAGCTTCAAAGGAAGATGGGATTAACCTATCTATTCATAAGCCATGATCTCTCGATGATCGAGGCGATAAGCGATAGGGTTGCTGTCATGTATCTCGGAAAGATAGTTGAGATCGCGGATCCGAGGGAACTATTCAACAATCCACTCCATCCATATACTCAAGCGCTATTCTCAGCGATACCGATACCCGATCCAGAGGCTAAAAGAGAGAGGATAATCTTGGGTGGAGAGCCTCCGAGCCCAGCAAATCCACCATCAGGATGCAGATTCCATCCAAGGTGTAAGTATGCGAGGGAAATATGTTCGAGACAAGAGCCCACTTTAATCGAGGTTAAGCCAGGACATTATGTCGCCTGCCACCTATATTGAGCCCATAAAGATCTATAATGATTCAAGTATCGGCGTTTAGAGTCGAACAGGTTGAGCTTTTTTTAGCGGAGGCGAGGATCTCCCACCAAGATTTCGAGAAATGCACGGAAAAATCAACGTATCTCGGGAAAAAGCTTTTTAATGAAGCTTACACAAAAAGAATAACAATCCGGAGGTTAAGGCATGAAAAATGGAAGGGTTTTCCTAATACTTTCAATTCTTGTAGCATTCATGCTGATAATCCCAACGATGAGCTTGCCGACGGCCGCTCAGGAGGCGCCGAGAGGACCTTGGGCAGATGAAGTTGTCTTTTCCTCGGTGGCTGATGATGCGACGGCCATTAGTATGCTGGAGGCTGGAGAAGCACACCTATACTACTATGGTCTAACCGATCCAGAGCTCTTCAAGAAGGTCAAGGCGTCGCCAAATCTCTGGTATGCGATGTCCTACGGCTCATATAACGAGCTCACCTTCAACCCGGTGGGACCCGAGTTCCCAACAACGGGAGAGCTGAATCCCTTCTGGAGTCCGAGGATAAGGGAGGCCATGAACTATCTCGTGGATAGAAAGTATATCGCAGACGAGCTCTGCGGAGGTTTAGCCGTCCCGAGATACCTCGCCATAACCCCGTCCTTCCCAGACTATGCGCGGCTCATAGATGTTGCGAAGAAGCTTGAGCTCAAGTATAGCTACAACTTTGAGAAGGCTAAGGCGATCATCACCGAGGAGATGAAGAAGCTCGGCGCCGAGCTAGTTAACGGTAAGTGGCAGTACAAGGGTAAGCCCGTCACGATAAAGTTCATCATAAGGGTTGAAGATGAGAGGAAGGAGATAGGAGACTATGTCGCATCGCAGCTCGAAAAGCTCGGGTTCACAGTAGAGAGGATGTATAAGACGAGTAAGGAGGCCGCCCCGCTCTGGCTTTTCGGAGACCCAGCCGAGGGCAAGTGGCATATCTATACTGGAGGATGGGTGACGACGGTTATAGCCAGAGATCAGTCGGATAACTTCGACTTCTTCTACACGCCTCGAGGAATACCCGTCCCGCTTTGGCAAGCGTATAAGCCTGCTCCAGAGTTCGATGAGGTCGCTATGAGACTGGCGAAGAAGGATTATGCATCTTGGGAGGAGAGAAACGAGCTCATGGCCAAGGCCCTTGAACTATCGATGAAGGACTCGGTCAGAGTATGGCTTGTGAACAGCCTCACCGCATGGGTTGCGAGGAAGGAAGTGAAACAGGCATACGACCTAGCTGGAGGATTTTATGGCGCCAGGCTCTGGCCATACACGCTGAGATTCGAGGGGAAGGTTGGGGGAACTGTGAAGATAGTAACACAGGCCAAGATCCCGATCGAACCCTGGAACCCGCTCGGCGGAAGCAACTGGGTCTATGACACGATGATCTATCGAGCAACCTATGATCCTCCGCTGATGCCCGACCCATACACCGGCCTCTACTGGCCTCTAAAGGTCGTGAAGGCTGAGGTGTACGTCAAGCGCGGAATCCCCGTGACCAAGACGCTCGACTGGCTCTCTCTCAAGTTCGTTGACAAGATAGAGGTTCCAACCGACGCATGGTATGGCTGGGACGCTAAGGAGCGTAAGATACTGGCCGCTCCGGAGGGTCTCACGGCCAAGGCCAAGGTAATCTTACACTTCAGAGATGATCTATTCGAGCACAAGTGGCATGATGGCACGAAGATCTCGCTCGCCGACTTCATATTCAACTATATAATAACCTTTGATAGAGCCGACAACGCCAGCGTGGTCTTCGACGAATCCTACCTCGAGATATTTAAGGCATTCAAGGAGTACTTCAAGGGATTCAAGATAGTGAGCGAGAAACCGCTCGTCCTAGAGCTCTATACCGACAACGTCTACCCGGACGCCGAGTGGATAGCCGCCGACGTAGCTTCATGGTTCTATCCATCGGCGGACTTCGGGCCTGCACCTTGGCACATGATAACGATAGGCCTCCTCGCCGAGGAGAAGGGGCTAGCTGCCTTCACAGCCGCCAAGGCTGATAAGCTCGGAGTCGAGAGACTGAACTACATAACCGGAGCGACCCTAAAGACCTTGAAGAAGATGCTCGACGAATCCATCGCGTCAAGGTACATACCGTATAAGGAGGTGCTCGGAAAATATGTCACGGAAGACGAGGCTGTAGCCAGATACGAGGCCCTTAAGAAGTGGTATGAGGAGAAAGGGCACTTCTGGATCGGAGACGGCCCATTCTACCTAGAGAGCGTCGACGCAACCGCACACGTAATCGCGATAAAGGCGAATAGAGAATATCCGGACACCGCCGATAAATGGATGATCTTCGGGGAGCCTAAGATACCTGAAGCGGCGGTCGAAGGCCCGAGCAACGTCATCTCTGGGCTGGGATCCGCCTTCAACGTCAAGGTAACCTTCAAGGGCGAGCCATACAAGATCTCTGATATCGATTCCGTGAAATACATAATCGTGGATGCTAAGGGCAGAGTGGCGGCCGTTGGCATGGCGAAGGCGGTCGAGGATGGATTATGGTCTGTCGGCCTCAGCGCAGCCGATACCTCAGCGCTCCCACCGGGTTCGACTAAGCTCCTCGTAGCCGTGACCTCGAAGCTCGTCAGCATCCCAGTCATCAAGGAGACCTCCTTCACGGCGCTCGGCCTAGAGGACTATCTCAGTGGAAAGCTCGGTGAGGTTGAGGCAAGGGCGAAGGCGGGAATAGAGCCTCTGAAGGACGCGGTGAGCTCCCTCGAGGCGGATGTCGAATCTCTGAAGGGCCAGCTCTCGATGTTGAACACCATGCTGATAATCTCAATAATCATCTCCATAATAGCCATAGCGATCGCAGCAGTAGCCCTAGTGAGAAGGCGGAAGTAGACTCCTAAACTCCCCTTTTTATTTAAGAGTTGATGAAGATTTTTATTGCGGAGATCTAGGGCTTTTTATTACGGATAGAGTCACTTGGAGAAAATCGGGGTGAGACCACGCTGAAACGTGAACATAAGCGGATGCTACGATACGCCGCGCTGAGAGGGATATGTCTCTTCGCGGTCGTAGTTGTGGCTGTCTATATAACGATCCTCATAGCTAATATGGGGGGTTATGTGGATCAGATAATAAAGAGCGAGGTCCGCTTCCAGATAGGTGTATTGGTAAACCAAAATCCCGCGTACAAAAACCTGCCCCCCAGCAAGAAGGCAGAATTGATCGAAGGACTTTACCAGCAGGAGATAAAGCGACTCGGATTAGACACCCCCTTCATACTTAGAAGCCACCAATACTTGGTGAGGGCGCTAACCCTCGATCTCGGGAGATCTCTATACCTTACGAGCGATACTGGATCGAGGCTTGTGCGAAACATAATCTTAGAGAGGCTTCCCGCAACAGTCCTCCTATTCACCAGCATAAACCTAATTCTCTTCTTTATCTCGATCACCCTCGGGCTCTATGCGTCGAGAAAATATGGGAGTAAGCTCGATAAGCTCATAGTCGCCCTCTCACCCTTCTCATCCATACCGGGCTGGTTCTATGGGATATTCCTGATATTGATATTCGCCGCCACCCTCCACATCCTCCCCTATGGCGGGCTCGTGGACGTGCCCCCGCCCAAAGATTCATTTCATTACGCTCTAAGCGTCTTAAAGCATATGATCCTACCGGTCCTCTCTTGGCTGGTGGCATACACCTTCATACAAACCTATATACGTAGAACCTTCTTCCTAATGTTCTCGCAGGAGGACTACGTTGAGATGGCGGAGGCTAAGGGGCTTCCTCCGAGGATAATAGAGCGGCGATATATCTTGAAGCCGACCCTGCCTCCGATAATAACGGATCTCTCCCTCACCCTCATAAGCTCTTGGATGGGAGCCGTGATCACCGAGAGGGTATTCAACTGGCCTGGGCTAGGAACCCTCCTATACATGGCCGCGATCATGCTCGACTCCCCCGTGATAATTGGATCAGTGGTGATCTACGCCTACCTGTTGGCGATCACGGTCTTCGTGCTTGATATAGTGTACGCGATAGTAGATCCACGCGTAAGATTGGGGGTGACGTGAAGCGAGCCTCCCACGCCGTGCAAAGCAGTTCTTCAAAGACCTCTTCCACTATAAATCCGCAGTAGCGGGTATAGCAATCATTCTTATCTTAGTCGCTATCTCGATATATACGATAACCACTATACCCTATGAGCGGGCGACATATCTCTGGCAGGCTGGGAAAGGCATCTGGCTCGATAATCCGCGAAATGCTCTTCCATCGTGGATGAATTTATTCCTGCCAAAGAAGCTTCCGGAGACGATAATCTTGGATACGGCCGAGAAACAGAGAGGAGTTACGAAGATCGTCGTGCCCTTCGGAAAGACTATGAGTAAGGTGATAATGGAGCTTACATTCAACTACAAGTATGATGACTTCCCTAGTGAGATAAACCTATTCTACTCTTCGAAATTCACGAGCACACCTCCACAGTTAACAGTTTATTGGGTGAAACCGAATGGAGAAAAATTCAAACTGAAAGATCTCACGCTCAGCGAGAAAGGCGCCTACTATATCTCAAACGATGAAGAGCTGGTGAAGACGTTCATAAACCGTATACGAGAGAAACTTGGAGAAGAACCAGAGTATGGAATAACTACCGAGATAGCGCTGTTCGCAAAAGAAGACAAATCTATTCTGAAGAAAGAAACGGTTTCCCCGCTGAAAGGGGAGTATCGCATAGCAATTGAGGGAATGTTATTTGAGAAAGATTCCGATGTAAACGTGAAGCTAGTAGTATATGGGAAAGTTCACGGGATGGCTGGAACCGACCACCTCAGAAGAGATTTAATGATAGCGCTCTTATGGGGGACGCCGATAGCGCTATCCTTCGGGATGACCGCCGCCCTCTCCATAGCCGTGCTGCAGATGATCATCGCGGCAACGAGCGCTTGGTTCGGAGGCCGCGTCGACTTCATCCTCCAGAGGCTCACCGAGATAAACATGACCCTGCCATTCCTGCCAATTTTAATAATGATCGCCGTATTCTATAAGCTTAATATATGGACCATGCTCCTCGTGATCGTCGCGTTGAGCATCTTCGGCTCCGGGGTAAAAACCTATAGAGCCGTATTTCTCCAAGTGAAGGAGTTTCCTTATATCGACGCGGCGAGATCCTATGGGGCGAGCAGCCTGCGAATAATCTTCCTCTACATAATCCCCAAGATCTTGCCCACAATAATCCCATCTCTAGTGCTCTCGGTCCCCGACTTCGTCTTCCTTGAGGCCGCGCTGGCGATACTTGGGCTTGGAGACCCAGTCGCCCCAACGTGGGGTAAGATAATAGATGATGCGTTCTCCGCGGGCGCCCTCTATAAGGGATACTTCTATTGGGTTCTTGAACCATCCTTCCTGCTGATCTTAACCGCTCTCGGATTCGCCCTCCTAGGTCTCTCCCTAGACAAGATATTCAACCCGAGGTTGAAGGAGATATGAGCTTCCTCAAAGTCGAAGATCTATACCTGTATTACCGAACAAGGATGGGCACCCTTCAAGCGGTTGACGGCGTATCCTTCAGCATGAAGAAAGCGGAGAGTTTAGCGCTAATAGGCGAATCAGGCTGCGGGAAAAGCTCGTTGGCCAAGTGTTTGATGAGGCTTCTGCCGAGAAACGTCAAGCTCTTCAAGGGACATATCTATTTAGATGGCTTGGACTTGATGAAGCTGAACGATGAGGAGTTTAGGAAGACCATACGCTGGCAAAGGATCTCCATGGTTCCACAAGCCGCATTAAACTCGCTAAACCCCGTCGTCAAAGTAGGTGAACAGGTCGCCGAACCACTATTAATCCACAAGTCTGTAGATAAGAAGGAAGCCCTCGAAAAAGTTAGGGAACTATTCTCTCTCGTCGGAATCCCCCAAGCCTTCATCGATAGATATCCATTTGAATTGAGCGGTGGGATGAGGCAGAGGGTGATCATAGCCATGGCGTTGATAATGAATCCGGAGATAGTGATATTGGACGAGCCCACCTCCGCTCTCGATGTCTTAATTCAAGCCAGCATCATGAACATGCTTAAGAGGATAAAGAGGGAGTCTAATCTCACATTCATACTGATCACCCACGACGTGAGCATATCTAGCGAGCTCGCAGACAAGGTGGCAGTCATGTATGGGGGGCAGATAGTAGAGTTAAACGACGCGGAAAGCTTCTATAAATCCCCCCTCCACCCATACTCGCAGAAGCTCATGGCAAGCGTCCCATCCCTAAGAGAGGACAAGCAACCGGAGTATATCCCCGGCGCTCCAGTGAGCTTGATAAATCCGCCGAAGGGATGTAGATTCGCCGATAGATGTCCCTTCAGAACAGAGAAGTGCTCGGAGGATCCACCTCTAGTATCATTGAAAGATGGAAATTATGTCAGGTGTTGGCTCTATGCTAGGTGAGGTGATATGGTGTGGCGGGGGATAGGATACTGCTCTCCCTGAGAGATCTTAGAAAATGGTATTCCATTAGAAAGGGCATCTTTGGGAAGACCGTCTATGTCAAGGCCCTAGATGGCGTGAGCTTCGACCTAAGAAGAGGGGAGGCTATATCGCTCGTTGGGGAAAGTGGATGCGGGAAGACCACACTCGGCAGGACAATCCTAGGACTTGAAGAGCCTACCAGCGGAAAGATAATATTCGATGGTAGGGAGATCGTGAATTCTGATAAGAAGCTAATGAAATGGTATCGAAGACAGACAGGCTTTGTTCAGCAAGATCCATTCGGAGCCCTACCACCCTTCATGACCGTCAAGCGAATTCTAGAAGAGCCGATGATCATAAACAAGGTGGATAAGAGGGAGAGGCAGGAGAGAATTTACAAAGCTTTAACAGAAGTGAGGTTGACGCCGGTCGAGGACTTCTTGAACAAGTATCCACATATGCTGAGCGGGGGCCAGCAACAGAGAGTCGTCATCGCAAGGGCGATGATCCTAAACCCAAAGCTGATAATTGCCGATGAACCTGTGTCGATGTTAGACGCATCGGTCAGGATCGAGATATTGACACTGCTGAAAAAGCTTCAAAAACTACACGATATAAGCATAATTTACATCACCCACGACCTCTCTACAACACGCTACTTCTCAGAATGGATATTCGTTATGTATGCTGGAAAGATCGTGGAGAAAGCTCCGGTGAAAGAGCTCCTCAAGAATCCTCTGCACCCATATTCTAAAGCCCTTCTCGCCGCGATCCCAGACCCAGACGCTAGAAATAGATTCATCATCAGGGAGCTTCCACCGGGAGAGCCTCCGAGCCTAATCGATCCGCCCAAGGGTTGCAGATTCCATCCAAGATGTGTCCACAAGATCAAAGGATTATGCGATGAAAAAGAGCCTCCTGAAATTGAGTATGAGAAGGATCATTTCGTGAGCTGTTGGCTCTATGTCCAAGAGAGATGAGATCTTCTTAGAGATAATCCTCGGCGCCATATTCGTCCTAGTCGGCTTCATATTATCCTTCTTAATGGTGATTAAGGTCATAGCGAGTAACCTCTTCCTCTCACTATTCTCTTACGCCCTATCAACCGCGGGCCTCGGCCTCGGCGTAATAGCCGCGCATGGGCTTATGCCGAAGAAGCCTAAGAGAAGGTTGAATGAATATGAAGAGCCTTAAAAATTCCAACCAAAATTTTTATGTAGAGGCTTAGCATTCGGGACAGGGTTATTCGATAATGATGGCGAAAAATCTATAATTTGGTGGAAAAATGGCTTTTTAATGAAAGGATCATGAATATCCCTATATAGGCTGGCTAAAAAATTAATATTAGGAGGTAGTAGCAGATTGATGCCGTGGTTGGGGCGGAGTCGGAGACCGTGCTTCCGAGGGTCGATGAGATAACTATCGAGGGGTTTAGGGAGGCGTTTAAGCGGATAATTAGGTTGAAGGAGAGCTGTGGGATAAAGCCTATCCTAGACAATCCAAGCGACCTATTCGAGCGAGCGAAGCTCTATGGAGTCCGATATAGGAATGGGGCTTGGGGATGGGCCTCAAACATCTGGCATAGATCGGCGTCCGGAACCATGGTGATAAACAGCGACGACGAGTTAAGGTACGAGCACAAGATCCTAATGCTCAGGGTTTTAGAGCATATCCTAGTCCAAGGACCGTTGATCAAGGTCGATGGGATCGTCGGAAAGCCCGGATCGAGGGTCGAACTGAGATGTAGACTATACTGCGATCCACAGTTTCCAGATATAGCATATAGGTGGAGTCAATTGGTCTTTCCGGGAAAGCCCGGTGAGGAGCCCGATGTAGAGGTCTTCTGCATCCCACATTATCTCGGAAACCCGAGGATCCCCGGGAAGGATGAGCTCCTAAAGGTTCTAAGATTCCCAAACCACAACTACACGATAATCACATGCTCATCGTATCAAGGCGAGGTCAAGAAGGCCTTCCTAAGCCACTGGATCCTCCACGCATATAGGGTTGGCGGAACTGGAGAGCATGCAGCCTTAAGGGAGTTCACGGTCAAATGTAAGGATGGATCGAAGAGAAGGGTTGTGATGTGTATATGGGGGTTGACAGGTTCTGGGAAGTCAACCCATGGAATGTATGTCTGGGAGCAGGAAAATGCCAAAATCTATCAAGAGAAGTTTGGGATAAATCCATTAGAGTATGTCAGCGACCAAGCGATAAAGAATGATGATATAGTGGCCGTCTTCGAGGATAGGGTGATCGGATCTGAGAAGGGTTCTTGGACGAAGACCGAGGGGGTTACAAAGGCTCAGATAGCGATTTGGAGGGCGTCCATGTCTCCCAGAGCCCTACACGAGAACACGGAGTTCGATGAGAATGGAAACCCGTCCCTAGCCGGAAAACTCTACCAATACTTTGGGATGAAGAATAGGAACGCTCGATCAGTCTTCTATCTAGAGGACACTGGATACTTCAATGGAGACATAGAGTCTAGTGGGCCATTGAATACCGCGATCTTCCTAACCCCGGGATACTTCACGGACTATGCTTGGGTTAAGATAGTCGACCCAGCCTTTGCGGCCAAGGTCTTGGCGGATGGTAGGACGATCGGCCATCCAGCTCAATCTAAGGAGATCGCGGGCAAGGTTAGGTTTGTGAGCAGATACTGTCTCCCCTTCACTATGGGGGTGAACTCAACAGCCCACGTCATCAGATTTTATAAGATGTTAAAGAAGAGAGCTGAGAGAGGAGATCCAGTAGACGTCTACCAGTTCAATACAACTGGGAGGATAATCGCGAGATATGAGTGGAAGAAGATGAGGCTTGGAGATGAGGAGATAAAGGTTCCGGAGCCGATATTCTCCTACACCGAGAACGGCGTTAGAGTTCCGGTGGGCGGGACATCTCCAACCATAGAGGAGACCGAGCTATTCATCCTACAAGCATGTAGGGGCGCGGTAGAGTATGAGCCTCATCCAATCTGGGGTGAGAGGGTTCTGGTGCCGGCGAGGGTTGAGGGGTTGCCGGATGAGAGGCTGAAAGAATTGAAGCCCACAACCTACCTCTCCCTAAACGAGATGAAGAGGCTCCTAAAGGCTCAGATAAGGCTCAGCAAACACCATCTCGACCAACAGTGTCCGGGACTACCGCCGGAGATCTATAATGCGATGGACTTCTAAAAATGTATAAGTTTACTTCTCCAAGCTTAGGATGGTTATGTAGGTGAAGTGGCCTGTCCCCCCAACGTTATGG
>Ga0190286_1000739_pt1 | contig 12874 bp, 12 predicted proteins | sample 48691834_MG_FD_183241 | JGI IMG/M metagenome (GOLD analysis project Ga0190286, IMG submission 183241) | Hydrothermal vent microbial mat bacterial communities from Southern Trench, Guaymas Basin, Mexico - 4869-18-3-4_MG | ecosystem: Environmental > Aquatic > Marine > Hydrothermal vents >... | reverse complement strand
CATATATTCTATTTGAGCCTTAGCTTCTTTCAATGCCTCATACATGTCTCGGGCTGCTTTTCTTAAGTCGCTTAACTTGGGATTCATTTTACCTCCTTGCTAAGTCTTTTCTCAAAGATAGTGTATTACGACCGGTATGGCAAACATCACAATCAAGTTCACCATAAATCCATTGTCCATGTACCATCGTTTGACTGCTCCTTTCATTGTCTCCTCCTTTCTGTTCGAATAAAGCAAGGTCAGGGCTTGCGGCGTCATCATTGGACTTTGACTAATCTAATATGTTTGGAATTCGGGTCATCTCTTTCAAATTGCACTTCAGCAAGTGCTAGGTCATCGCTTGCGAGTGCAGTTATTTGCAAGATTTTGGCTCTGCCCTCCCATTGTTTTTCAGTGAGGGGGTCTTCATAAATGTCAACCCAATCACCCTTTTTGTTCATAATTCCTCCTTTCTATCCCTGCCTGCCTTGCTCTATTCAATTGTTAAGGTGCTAAATAAAATATACCTTTGTTTATGCTAGTTTATAGTTAGGATTAAATGTTAGCCCTGCTTTGCGTTTATTAACTTTATGCCGACTCTTACGACCAGGGTTATTCTTAAATGCAATCTGGCAAATTTCCTTCATAATTCGGCCATAATCTATATTCGGGTTATCGCAAAGATGTATATTATGCTTGCAGTTGTGAGCTATAATCTCGATGCGATTCTCAATGATAGGATGTTCGTGAGTTAATAGCCAATCCCATCCACATATAGGCTCAGTTATACCAGCAGAGAATAAACTAATAGAGTTACCCCTTTTGGGAATCGAATATGGGTTTTGAGCTATTGGCTGATTGCTAATACCTAAATATGGAGTGCCCTTAATATGTTCAGTATAGCTGAATTTCCATAATCTGATAGTCTTATGCATTTCCTTACTAGCTCCAACTGGCAATCTAATTCGCATCCAATTCGACTCATATAATAGCCATATAAAAGCTAGTATTATGAAGATTAGACAAGGTACCATATTGCTACTCCTTTCTATTTAACTTTAGTAAAGCATAGCATATCACTACGGGGATACCTTGTCAAGCCCCTGATTTACGAACAGTTTAGCTTCAAACCTCATACTATCAGCTATAAGATAAAAATTTATTATGGGAAGAAGAAGTAAGATATTTGATAAAAGAGTAAGAGATACTATCCTTGAGTATATCCGTAATGGTAATTACTTGAAGACAGCATGTCTGGCTGCCGGTATAAGAGAACAAACTTTTTATAACTGGCAGAGTAGAGCAGAACAATATAAGCATGGTGATGGGAACGTTAGTGATGAGGATAAGATATATCTTGATTTCCTTGAGGAGCTAAAAACAGCAGAAGAAGAGAACATAGCCAGAAACGTTGCCATAATCCAGAAGGCAGCAGAGTCAAATCATCCTAACTCATGGTATCCCGCAGCGTGGTTATTAGAGAGAAAGCGTCCTGCTGAATATGGCAAGAGAATGGAGCTAGAGGTCGGCCCGTCTAAAGTCTTACTGGCACTACAGGACTTAGCATCTAAATCCATAAGTGCTTCCAGGGTTAAGCAGATTGATGCAGGAGATACTGCCCTTCCTGATAAATCCTCTGATTATGAGTAGATTCCTTGATATACCCCTTTTATGCAGCTACGGTTTAGCTATAAGGGGGGATGTTATTATGGGCAAATTCTAGGGAAGAAAATTTTTGCCTGTGTGTTTATACTCCCAGAAGATTTCGTCCCGTCAGACGCCCTATAATTACAATGTTTCAGCACCAATTAGGGGATTTCTGGGGGCATCCCTGGGTCGGAGTAAATCCCCTGAAATACTCCCTGAAATTCTGGATGAGGGAGACTCCCCAAGACAAAGAGATATAAATCCTTATAGGGCTGTTAAGCCTTTATGGGTGAGGGTGAGTATAAGAGTCGGGGGAGAACTTGCTGGCATGCGCCATAGGGCTAATCCAAGACGACTCGCTTTGTATGGATAAAGATACCCCCTGCTCTGCAGAATGGCATCTAGATATATTGACATAATGATTATATTGATGGGGTAACGATAGACTGACATTTAGGGTTTGATAGATTAGAGAAAGGGATAGCCATAAGTAAGAATTAAGATGGACAAAATAAAGAAACATCGTTCGCACGTTTCGGGTTCTGAAGTCAAATCAAGGGGATGGAGTCGAGTCCCTTCATCTGTCATCCAGCAAGAAACAAGAAAACAGGAGGTCGGAATTGATTACATGAACTATGTTAGTTTAAATACGCTAACCGTTGCTGATTATACTACAAATACTATTACCGATACTGTATATTGGACTTATTCGCCGTATCAAACTTGGGGTGACGTATGGAGTGGGGATGGCAAGCACTATGATGATTCGCCCACAACGAAAATTAGAGAAATAATACGAGAAAAGGAGGTGACAATGGATAAGCGAACGCTTTTTGCGGTTTACGTAGTAGACCCTAGAAAGAATTGCAAACTTCTCATGGATGGCAAGAAAGTAATTGCCGTGAATGAGAATCAGGCGATGTTGAAAGCTGGTGTGGCAGAAGTCGCTGATGAAGCTGGATTAGATTTAGAGCAGGTGGATGTCTATGTTCAGGTTATTGGCACTTTCATACGCCCACGCAAAGAGACACAAAGAGTCAAAGTCGTAAAAGGGGACGACTAAATTCACTTGCTGGATGGTAGATGTGGAGATTTGACTTACTTTATGTAGAAAGGAGGCAACGATTAAGATATCCGAAGGGCGAGCTAATATAAAGTCTTCTTTCTGGGCTGCTTTTGAATTACTGAACTATAAACCCACTGAAGGGCAGGCGATTGTCCACAAAGACAATAGCAGGAGCAAGCTAATAGTAGGAGGGGAAAGGGCGGGTAAGAGTTTATGCAATGAGAAAGAGTTAATCAGGGATTGGTGGGTAAATATAGCTGCTCCTAACAGCCAGTTATGGAAGGGGGAGAAGAGGTTAAAGGGAGGTTTATACTGGCTATTGGGAGAAGATTACAGTGCTTGTCGTGGGGAATGGGATTATCTTGTTGAGGATTTTCAGAAGCTAGAGGTTTTAGCTCGCCCTCCCACCAAGAATATAGACCCTGGCGAGATAGTATTACAGGATGGGACAAGGGCTATAACCAAATCGGCACGTTATCCTGAGAAGATTGCCACAGAAGCTCCCGACATGATTTTGATATGTGAGGCAGCGCAGGTAAATTACGATGTCTTTTTGAGGGCATGGACTCGTCTGGCGGAAAAGAGAGGCAGACTATGTATGGCGGGGACTTTTGAGCAGGAAGATTATGTTAGCTGGTATAGGGAATTATTCAAGCTCGGACAATCGGCTAACAAGCTAGAACTAAAATCCTTTTCTTTACCCACATGGTCTAATACCATTATCTTCCCAGGTGGCAGAAATGACCCTGAGATTTTAAGGCAAGAGGCGGGGATGTCCCATGACAGATTTATGGAGAGATTTGGTGGCGTGCCTTCTCCTCGAAGTGGAAGAGTTATTCCCGAATTTGCCAATCATATTCATGTCAGGGAAATTCCCTTCAACCCTGACCTGCCTGTTGGTATCAGCATTGACCCTGGCTACAGAGGGGCATGTGCGGTTACTGCTATACAGGATTATGGAGAATATCTGGCGGGGATAGACGAAGTTTACGTTACGAATGTCATACTCAAAGATGTCATCACCATAGTTAAGAAGAAACCCTGGTATGACGCTATAACGCATGCGATTATAGATATTGCAGGAAAACAGCATCAGAGCGGATTGATTCCCGCCACAGAAGTGTGGGCTGAAGAGACCAAAGGCAAAATAGTCCCCAGAAGCCAGAGATTAAATAGTATAGAGGATGGCATAGATTTGCTGAGGACACATTTGCAAGTCCATCCTATAACTGGACAGGCTGGGATTTATCTTGACCCTAAGTGTAAGGGAATGATAGCAGAATGTGGTGGAGGGATGTCTCCCGTTGATGGTGGGGGAATGTGGATGAGGCATAAAGACACACTGAAACCATTAGAGAAAAATAACCATTCCTGCATGACATGGATTTATTATTTACTGGATAAATTCGGATTTACGGGTAAGGACTTTACATTCAAGCCTTTATTACGCTGGAGTGGCAACGCAATGCCTAAAACATTTACAAGGACATAATTATGAAGCCAACAATAGATGAAATCAAAAATAAGTTTACTGCGTATGATAGATATTATGCAACGCTACATGCGCAGCAAAGGGAGATAGATGATTATTACGAATTAACCTTCGACCCTAATGTGCCCTCTGAGTATCCCGTCAGGATGCCTGATACTGCCAGAAATTGGGTTGATGCTGGCGTAAGGAATTATACGCTTGATAATCCTAGAACGAAGTTCTATTTGAGAAATGACAGTGATAAAGCCAGGGAGCAGGTTGCCTTATTGGAGACATTTGGCAATTTCTTTCTACAGCTATACATTCAAACGATTAAAGAGGCTGCCAAGAAGTTGCTGGTGCGAGGTGAGGTTTTTATCGAAACATCTATGGACGATACCTATCTAGGGCAGGATACGGAAGAGCGATTATATCACTTCCCATTAAGGTTAAATGTTTTAGACCCTATAAATACCTATTGTTCTCCTGCGCATGAGGGCTTAGTCCCCCAAGATATAATCAGGAAGTTCAATATCACGGTTGCTGAGGCTAGGGCTTTATGCGAAGCAAACAATTGGAATTGGAAGCCTGATAAAGAAGATGACAAGTTAGTAACCTGGTTCTCGTATAAAAGCCCTGAGTGGCGTTGCTTTATGATAGATGACCAGCCGATTTTGCCAGGTGAAGTTCAGCCTAATATCTATGGATTTGTCAATGTTGTTCATATTGGGTCAGGCATTGGACAATCTTCATATGAGGGAAAACCCGAATACCAATATAGGTCAATTATCTGGCCTCGAAGGGATATGCTGAAGCTAGAAGCTCGAAACCTCTCGCAGATAGATGCTATTCTGGCAAGGTATGCATGGGCAAGATATAAAGCTATTCTGGGTAGAGCTAATAGTGAAATCCTGAAACAAGTATATCCAGATGGCAAAGTCCCTACTGACCCATCCGAATGGTTGATTGACGTAAAAGATGAATTACAAACTGAAATCGTCAAAGGCGAAGAACCGCCGATGGGGTTATTTAACCAATTGGCAATAATCAGGGAATACTCAAGTCCGCCTCAAGTTTTGGGGGGAATGAGGCCGATAGGTGTTTATTCGGGGCAGCATCAAGAAACCTTAATAAGTGCTGCCAAGCCGATTTATAAAGACCCCTTCAAGAATCTAGAGGACGGATTGTCGGTAAATGTAGGTATGGGGTTGAGGATTTTAGAGCAAATCTATAATTATAAAGTTCAATTAAAGAATTTATCCGACCCTGATAGCAGGGGATATATTACGCTCAAACCCCAAGATATAAATGGACATTATGACTGTGCAGTTCAATTATTGGCTGAACCGCCAGAGGCTACTGATGCTAGAAAATATCTCGGTGCTAATCTTAGAAAAGGTGGTTCTATCAGCGAGATGACAGAACTGCGAGAATACCACAATATGTCAGAGAAGGAAGTTATGGACGAAATCGCACAGAAATATGCCGAAAAGGGATTGAGTTCTATTGGCGTCTTAGATGTTATTGCTAAAGATGCTATGGAAAGATTAGGCATGGAGAAACAATTGGCTCTATTAGAGGAAGTTCAACGCAATGCAGCTAAGAATATACCCCCGCCAAAACAGGGCGAGGGGATTCCTCAGACATCCGCCAGAGTAAGAGGGAGAACATCGCCAGAATTAGAATCATCTCCTACACCACATGAAGTAGAAGTAGCGGGGAGATTAGCAGAATGAATATAGCAACATTATCAATGGAGAAAATGACACAGATATTAAAGGCTATTGATGGTAAATATCGGCAATATGCCTCTGAACCTTATCGTCTTAGAAAAGCAAGCCCTAAAGAACAAATCGAAATGTATGAAAACTTATCGGAAGGTCAGCTATACGAATTGATAGAGAAACACGGTGTAGATGAAGTGAACAAATGGCTCTATAAAATGGAGCAGAGGAGTAAAAATGTCTAGTTTAGCATTAGCAGGGGGTGCAAGGTCTTCAAAGAAAACAGAACGCCCCAATCCTCCTCCCAGGGATTGGCGTGACCCATACTGGCAACAGCAGGCTGACCTAGTCCGCAGTGGCGAATTATCGCCCGAAACTGTACGTATGGCAACTGCCTTTCAGTTAAATTGGCTGGGTAGAACAGGCTATCGCAATTTATATCCTGAAGTATTCAAGAATTTCCCATCTATGAAGCCCCGTATTCCAAGTGCCGATGTGCAAAGACTTCAGGATTTACAATTTCTATATGACCAATACTCTGGGCCCGAAGGTGCTGTGATAAGGCATCTATTAAAAAATGAAATAGAAGAGTTAAAATATGTCACTTCAAGCCTTTATCATGTGCCTATAAAACCCCCCGAATACAAGCCTCCGCCTATTCCTGAATGGATGAAGCCATATGTTGAAACTAGAACTGTCACAGAAGAAGCGAAGATGCCTTGGGCCCAACCGAAAACAAAAACGGTTGGGGTATTGCGACCGCTTGGAGCGCAGACAGAATTAACCCCTGAACAGATGGGCTATATGGCGGGTTATCAAGCATGGCTGGAAGCTGGCTCACCAAGAAAGGTTACTCCTGAGATATTATCTAGATTAAGCGATTGGCAAAGATATTGGGATTATTATAAGAGGCAATCTGAAGAGTTATTCCCCAAACAGCAAAGTTTAACGCCTAGATGGGCAATAGCAAGGCAATAGGAGGTATTATGCCTGTTCACGTAATATACAAACCGATAAAAGGAAAGAGGGATTGGGCGATTGTGGAGCGGTCTGGCAAGATTGTGGGGCGTTCTACTTCAAAGAAAAAGGCACAATCAAGTGCTAACGCTAGGAACGCTGCCCTTCATGGCTGGAAGCCCACAGGAAAGCGACGGAGGTAGGATTTGGGTCTCAAATGGTGGCAGACGGCTGATATAATCGAGCGAGAAGCAACTGTATCACGCTCAAAGACAGATAGTATATTAAGCAAACTTGCTCGACAACAGCAATTGCGTCAGCAGGAAATAGAACGTGAGAAAGCCAGAGTAGCACGCCTTAACGCCCAGATGGCTACCAATATGGTGTTAGCAGAACAGCGAGCACGTGCTGCCGACCAGATTGAGGAGGTTAATAGAAAACTAGCTCAACTAGGTATTCAAGACCAAGTTCCTATTACAGAATCCACCGTTAAACAGCAAATAATGTCGGGAGGAAGTTGGGGAAATGATATTGTTCAGCAAGCTGAAGCAGCAACTCAGCAAGCCAGGGAGAAGGAATTAAGGAAAGAGGGTGAAAGGTGGGCAAGGTGGAAAGCTGGAGAGGCAGGAATATCCTGGACTAAATTAACGCCTCTTGAGCAAGAGGATAATATACAACATTGGATGCAAAGGGTTGCAACTGGCGATTTGCCAGGGGCTGTCACTGAACAAGTAACAGGAGCAGAGCAAGCAACTAAGGCAAGATATGATATTCCTGAAGGTGGACTAGAATTAGGTGAAGGATTCAAGGTTTTGCCTGATTATTCTATTATTGACGAATACAACCAAACTGTTGGGAAACTTGACCCTGAGACTGGTGCTATCGCTCCTATAAGCGATAGTGCGGGACAGAAGATTAAAAACTTTTTTAGTGCCGTGTGGAAATCCATCCCGCTCAATCCATATTACTGGATGACACCTGAACAAAAACAATTAACTGATTATAAGAATCAATTAGTGGAGTGGGCTAAAAGCCAGAATATGCCTGACCCTGAAGGATGGGTTAATGAGATTATGGAGAAACGCACAGGCGAACTCACCATAGGCCCTCAAAAAGAAGGTGCTGAATACAAGAAATTGCCCCCCATGCCCGCTAGTTATTTATATAATGCTCCCGAAATAGAACCTGGCCTACCCATGACAAAGGGAGAGCAATTTGTAGGTGAATGGTTGATGCCAATGCTTACCCTAGCCATGTTGCCTAGTGCGGGACAGGTAAGTGCTGCCCTAAAGCCAGTAGCCCAAGCAGGTGGAGTTACTGGTGGGGTCGCTAAAGCTGCCCAAGTTGCACTAAAGCCATTGACAATATATGAAAAGTCTATAGATACTCTTATTAAATTACCCCCAAAGGCAATATCCACAGGGACACGCAAAGCACTTCAGGGATATATTAACAAAAATGCCAAATATATCAGATTGTTATCCACTCAGAGAGACCCTGCTACATTCAACCTCAAGGAGAGGATATTATACAAGATATTCAATCTCCACAACCGATATATGACCGAGCAGGCTGCTAGTGCTCTTAAAGCTCAAGCAGCAGCTAGGCGTGGAATAAATCAGGAAATAGTGGCATCCACACAAACAGTTGACAATATCGTAACTGCTATTCAGTCTGGCAAGGAATTAACAACCACTTCGGTAAAGGGACTCATAGCCAAGAATACACCAAAACTATTTATTGCAGGGATAAACGATATTATAGCTGGCGAGACTGCTGCTAAGGCAGTAAAACCTACTGTAACCAGCACACTGCAACGAGTCTTCGATGGGGAAGCGATTTGGGATAAGATATGGAATTCACTAAACAAATCAGTGCGTGTTGAGGTTTTAAGGAGGGCTAATATACCCATAGATGTTGCAACAGACCCAGCCAGGAAGCTATCTTTAGAGACGAAGGCCAGAATCTTAGAGACATCGCCTGGCACTTTTAGCCAACTTGGTATTAAACAACCTTGGGAGATGACGGGATATGACTTCGAAAGTAACGAAGCCTATTTGAACTGGTTAGAAAAACAAAATCCAACGCAACTTACACAAGCTCAATATGTAGAACGGTGGTTATGGCAAAAACCAGAAAACGTAAATTACGAAACAGGTGAAGTAATTGCTAAGGGGGAACATAAAGGATATATTAGGAAAGCTCTTTCTCGTGGCACGCCAGTAGCTCCTGAAATTCTAAAAGATTATCCTGACTTGAAACCCACTATACCTGAGGTAGAAACCACTGCTCTAGCTGAAGGCGAAACTGTAACGGGTGAAGTTCCTGAAGGTGAAGTCAAGGTGGAGCTAACCGAAGCAGGAATGTCTCCCTCTGAGCTAGCCCGAATCCGCCAAACAATTATGGGTGTTGGCAAGGCAAAAGGTTTATCTAAAACTGCCCTTAATAGCATATTCAAACAGGTGGCAGGTCGCACTCCTGATAATCGGCAGATGCCCTGGCATTTGACGGAAATGAGCGATGAGCAATTACAGGATACGCTAGAAATAGTCAAGACTGCACGCCCGATAAGAATTGGAACGAAAATAGTTATTCGCCCTTCTACGGAAAAGAAGATTCAATCTCTAAAGCAATCGCTTATCAATGAGGGTAAACTTAGCGAAGAAGCGTTCAATGGTATGGTGGCGGAATTAAAACTTCCCGCAACCCGTTATGAGAACGCAAAGAAATTTATAACAGAGAGAGAAGGGAAAACCTTAATTCGATTGATGAATGATGAGGCAGAGATTGGCTTAATACAAAAAGAGACTAGAATAGAAAAGGCACTTGACCAATATCCAGAAGTTAAGGCTGCCTATAATGAGTATTCTAATATCATGGAGAAGCAGGGACGGGTATATTTTGAGGGCAAGCCTGCTGATGCCTCTATCCTTGAGGATATGAGGTTTGCTATGAAGGATTTGCAAATTCGCACAGGTCAACCCTTTTATGATACTTATTTTGCCCTTAACAGAGCTAAGAACGCTAATAGGGCATATTTGCGAGATGCCCGTTTAAGGATTAGCGCCTCTACCCCAGAATATAAGGCGTTAATCACCGATAGGGCTAGCATGAAGCGGATACAAGATTATATTGCTGCCAAGAATAAATGGGCAAAGGTTAAATCGCCTGAAGATATTACTGAAGAGGAAATAAAATTAGCCAATGCCTATGAAAAGGAATTATTCGACCTACAGCCTGATTTTAGGTATCACCGATTTTTACAGCACTATAATACGACTGAGGGTGATATTGCCAAGATGCATGAGCATATACCAGATGCCCCGATAGAGGATTTACGGATTGCCGTCAGGATTTACGAAAGTCAGGGGGCAAGCAGGTTAAAGGCTTATCTTGATACTAAAACATGGGGGATTATTGAAAGTGGTTATGAACCTCATTATGTGGTTAGTCCGCAGTTGGCTATGCGAAAGCTCAGAGCCACGTTTCCTACCAGACGATTTGAGCCTAGAACTGGTGTAGAGTTTTACCCAGAAGATATAACAATAGACCGAGCTGTGGGTAGATATATCCGCCAGATGGTATCCTATAATTTACGCCCATATATCCGCAAGCTGGAAAGAGTATATGCCAAATCTCGCCCTCAATTAAAGAATCCCCAAAAAATAAATCGTGGTCTTACCGTGATGGCAAATGAGATGTTGGGGTATAAGGACAGGTCATTCTTGGGGGAATTGATAATGAAAGCTGCTTCTCAGGCATATATTACAGTCTTTGGGACATTCCCCGTCTTGCCATTCAGGAATCTGTTTCAGAATCTTGCCTTTCACCCCGATAAATCAGCATTGATTGACCCCCGAAATGAGAAAATGACCGATTGGGATTTGCAATTCTATGATATTCATGTATCTCAGATGAAAGGTGTTGAAGATGATTTGCTTCTGGCAGAGGAAGGTGGCCTACCTGGATTCAGAAGAATCAATCGTTTCATTCTTGGGTTGAACCTTTATGGTGCTAGCGACAGCAAGATAAATAGAATCTGGTCTCAATGGGCATCGTTAAATAAAGCACAGCGAGCCTTAAACCAGTATAAAACAGATGGCGATATAAAGAAATTCATCACTAATTCAGGCATGGCTGGCTTAGATATTATTCAGCAAAAACAGGTATTGGGAAATCTTGTCTTAGATGAGGTTGATATTCCTGGCCTACCGCCAACAATGGGTGAACACGCTGCGATTACGGAAATAGCTACTGAGATAACAAACAATGTTCATTTTCTCTATGATAGGTCTCAAAGAGCCTGGATAGAAATGGGCGAAACGGGTAGATTGATAGGAAGCCTTGTTGTATTCCCCCGTAGTGTAGTTCAAAGAATAATAGTGCAGGCGAAGGATTTATCTCCTAACAGTAAAGCCCCTCCCGTTAAAAAGAAAAGAGCATTAAAGATATTATTGGCGATGTTATGGGGAAGTTTAGCTGCCAACTTTCTCTTTCAGAAAGCAACAGGGCGACAGGATGCCCCATATAACCCTGCTAATATCCTTAAATGGTCGCCTGGCGGATTGAGCATAGGGGCTGTGTCAAGTCTGGCAGAGGTATCAGGCCTTTTATTTATGGCGATGGGCGGTAGCGATTGGGCAAAAACTCAACTACCCGCAGCCATCACTAAAACCAGTGATACATTCGTGCCATGTTACAAGATGGTTGTTCAAGCATTAGAAGCTGCTGCTAACAAGAAACAAATTGACCGTCAGCTATATAGGGAATTAAGGTCTATTATTGATAATGCGATGGTAGAAATGGGATTCCTGGACAAGGCCTATCAGCCTAATGAATCCTATTATGAAGCAGAGCGAAGCTGGGCATGGAAAATAAAACATGCTTTATTTGGAACTGAACCTGATGAAAAGGCTACAGAAAAAGCCAAAATCCAGAAAAACTATGCACAACTATACGGATACGAAAAGTGGGCTGATATGCCCGATTATCTAAAAGAGAGATTCTACGAATTAAGGCCAGACCTTAAATAATCAAATTAGACGATTTATTCGTAACTGGCGCAGGTCGAGCGTCAGTTTTATTATCCCCCAGGTCGAGGGGGATTCACTATCCAAGAAACAGAGATTGGAGGTGTTAATGGAAGAGAAGGAAACAACTCAAGAGAAGCAGGACAGGACTGATAATCTTGGGGAAGGTCAAGCTCAACCAACTGTCGAGGAGCTTCAAAAACAATTAAGTGAGGCTAGGCAGGAGATAGAGCGCAAAGAGGGCGTTCTACAGCAAACAAAAAGGGAACTGAAGGAAGCACGGCAAAGAGGTGCTTCACGTGCTGAGATTGAAGCGTTAGGTAAACGCATCGAATCCCAGGAGGAATGGCTTGCTGGCGCACTGGATGACCTTGCTACAAGGTTAACGGGCGATTATGAAGAGCCAAAGCCGTCAAGAAAATCCTATAAACAAGAACTAGAGGAACGCAGGCAGAAGTCCAAGCCAGAAGAACCCAAGCCAGACCCAAACGCACAGAAGTTTTTAGCTTACTGTGATGCTATGGACTTGCATCTGGACTATGAGGACTTGGAGGCTTGCGACCCATTGGTTAAAGAAGCCCTCAGTGAGGGAAGGGACTTCAAAGAAGGCTTGAAATACCTCAAGGAGAAGATGAAAACCAAAGATAGCGTGGATATTGATAAGGTAGTAAATGAGAAATTGCAGACCGCTGTAGAACAGAAGCTCAAAGAGTTGGGCTTAACCTCTGAAGGCGTAGGGTCTCCGTCTGGTTCTAGCGGGAGATATTTTACCCGCAAGCAGATAGACGATATGCCTATCGAGGAATACCGAGAAAAGAAAAAGGAAATAGAAGAAGCTATAAGACAGGGAAGAATTAGAGATTAGGAGAAATTAAATGGCTAACGACCCTACCTATGCGGAACTCAAGAGTAGATTTTGGATACCTGAGAACTTTTCTAAGAACGTGATAATGCACACCATGTCTAATCTTGTGATTGCCGATTCGATAAACACCGATTA
>Ga0190286_1000738_pt1 | contig 12885 bp, 11 predicted proteins | sample 48691834_MG_FD_183241 | JGI IMG/M metagenome (GOLD analysis project Ga0190286, IMG submission 183241) | Hydrothermal vent microbial mat bacterial communities from Southern Trench, Guaymas Basin, Mexico - 4869-18-3-4_MG | ecosystem: Environmental > Aquatic > Marine > Hydrothermal vents >... | reverse complement strand
GAGGCTATTTGCTTAAGAGGAATCTGGGTTCCATAGTAATCTATTTTAATTCCGTCCAGAAGAGCAGGATTGGCTCTACCGGTTCTTATTCTCAAAAACTCTTGGGCAAGTATCTCAATTGTTTTCTTCATCTTTCCCTCTGCTTCCTTATAAACTTCTTCAACCATCCTTCCCTCCTTTTTTTATTATTGTTCCAATGTTACCTTCTTTCAATGCCTTTATAAAATTGCCCTTTTTATAAATGTTTATTACTAAAATAACAATCCCATACTCATGAGCAAGAGCAAAGGCAGTCTTATCCATTATTTCCAATCCTTTATCAATTGCATAACGATAATCTATTTCCTTTAAGAACTTTGCCTCTGGGTGCTTAAGAGGGTCCTCCTCATAAACACCCTCCACCTTTGTTCCTTTAATAAGAATTTCTGCCCCTATCTCCATACTCCTTAACACAGCTGCAGTATCGGTTGTAAAGTAAGGATTGGAGGTCCCCCCCGACAATACGACTATTTTATTTTCATAATCAGTTCTTACCTCATGAGGATTATAAAACTTCACCCATGGTATAGGGATTGCAGAATAATGTTCACAATCAATTCCCTTATTTTTTAAGAGCTCGTAAAGACGCATGCCGTTTATCACAGTGGCAAGCATTCCCATTCTATCTGCTGTAACTCTATCTATCTCTTTGAGTTCCTTTCCTCTCACAATATTCCCACCTCCAACGAGAATCGCTATTTTAAAACCCTCTGGTTTTAAAAGTAAAAAAGAGTCTATAAGGTCATCTAAACAATCTCGAGCCTTAAATATTTCTCCGTTGAGTTTTAGAAGAACCCTCCGGTAGTTTGTCTCAGTACTCTCCAACCTTAAATCTTATAAATCTTCTTATGATGATGTTTTCACCAAATTTTGCAATATTTTGCTTCACATACTCCCCCACAGTAATCTCAGGATTTTTAACAAAGGGCTGTTCAAGAAGGCAAACCTCTTTATAAAACTTTTCTAATCTTCCATTTACTATCTTCTCTATAACTTTGGGAGGTTTACCACTCTGTTCTGCCTGAGCCCGGTAAATTTCCTTTTCCTTTTCCAGAATATCTTTGGGAATATCCTCTCGGGAAACTGAAACTGGATCACTTGCAGCTATGTGCATTGCAATATCATGAACAAAACTCTTAAATTCATCATTCTTTGCTACAAAATCAGACTCACAATCCACCTCAACCAACACACCCAATTTTGCTCCAGGGTGTATATAAGCATCCACTATCCCTTCCTGGGTCTCTCTTCCTGCTTTTTTCTCTGCCTTTGCAATACCCAGTTTTCTTAAGTATTCTATTGCCTTTTCCACATCCCCTCCAGACTCATTCAATGCCTTCTTACAATCCATAATCCCTGCCCCTGTTCTTTTTCGCAACTCCTTTATGGCTTCCATTCCTTCCTTCATTTATGCCTCCTCCTCTGGGATCTCTGTTTCAAATCCTTTTTTTCCTTCCATAACTGCATTTGCTATTACCGAGGTTATCAATTTTATGGATTTCATTGCATCATCATTTCCTGGGATAGGATAATCCACCATATCCGGATCGCCATTTGTATCAATAAGAGCCACCACAGGTATACCCAGTCTTCTTGCCTCCAGAACCGCAGTTTCCTCTTTAACCGGGTCTACCACATATAAAAGCCCTGGAAGGGTATCCATATTTCTTACTCCTTCGTAAAGTCTTTTCAATTTATTATACTGTCTAAGAATTTTGACTCTCTCCTTTTCAGGAAGCTCTTCATGCCTTCCATCGGAGATAAACTTATTGAGTTCATTGAACCTTGCTATGCTTTTAGCCACAGTTTCAAAATTTGTTAAAAGACCACCTACCCATCTTTCAGTAACATAGAGAGCACCTACCCTTTCAGCCTCTTCCCGTATTATTTCTTTTGCCTGTTGTTTTGTCCCTACAAAGATTATATCCTGTCCGTTTTCGGATACCTGCCTTACCACTTCAGTAGCCAGTTTCAATCTTTCCAGGGTCTGCCGAATATCTATTATGTGTATTCCACTCTTTTCAGCATATATAAACTTCCTAAACCTTGGATTCCATCTTCTCACCTTATGTCCAAAATGGACTCCGGTGGATAAAAGGTCTTGCAATGTCACTTCTCCTACACCCTTTTTCTCTATCGTTTTGTCCATTGGAAACTCCTTCTTCTTTTTGCCTTTCCATACTTCATTCTTTCTTTCTCTCTTGGATCTCTCGTAAGAAGACCGTAATCTTTCAAAATATCTTTAAACTCTGGATTCATTTCCACCAGAGCCTTTGCTATCCCTAAGGATATTGCATCTGCCTGTCCTGATATTCCTCCTCCTTCAACCTTAACCTTAATATCTATTTTGTTTTTTATTCCCGTAACCTCCAATGGTTTTAGTATCTTCTGAAGAAGGTCTTTCCTGGTAAGATACTTATCCGGGGCTCTTCCATTTACAAAAAACAACCCTTTCCCTTCTCTTATCCATACTCTTGCGGTGGCTCTCTTTCTACTTCCTATTGCATGAATTAATTCTGCCATTTTATACCTCCAAGGGAAGAATCTCGGGTTTTTGGGCATGATGGGGGTGGTCTTGGGATGCATATATCTTAAGTCTTTTCAGTCTTCTTGCTTGTAATTTATTCTTGGGGAGCATCCTCTTTACCGCAAGATAAAGAACTTTTGTGGGATCCTTTTCAAGCATCTCCTTCAATGTTCTTTGCTTTAATCCTCCAGGATATCCGGTATGCCAGTAATAGACCTTGTTGTTCATTTTTTTCCCAGAAACTTTTATATCCTTGGCATTCACAACAATAACAAAATCTCCATTATCAATGTGAGGAGTATAAGTAGGCTTATACTTTCCCATTAAAATCGTGACTATTTTTGAAGCAAGCCTACCAAGAACTTTACCTTTTGCATCCACAAGCCACCATTTCCTTTCCATATGCATAAATTATACTCCTTTCTTTAGCATTGTCAATTTTACCACCTGAAATGAGCAAATGCTCGATTGGCTTCTGCCATTTTATGAGTATCTTCTTTTATCTTCACAGCGGTTCCCTGACCTTTAGAAGCATCCAGAATTTCATTTGCGAGTCTCTCCACCATTCGGTATTCCTTTCTTTGTCTCGCTGCTTTTATTATCCATTTTATTGCAAGTGATATCCTCCTCGAAGGTTCCACTTCAACAGGAACCTGATATGTGGCTCCTCCAACTCTTCTCGGTCTTACTTCTAAAACAGGTTTAACATTGTTAATTGCTCGCTCAAAAACGGTATATCCATCTTCACCTGTTTTTTTCTCCACCATTTCAAGTGCCCGATAGAATATCTTTTGAGCAATAGTTTTTTTCCCATCCCACATCAAATTATTTATAAACTTTGCTGCAAGCACTGAGTGATACTTAGGATCGGGTGGAATTTCTCTTTTTTCTGCTCTCCTTCTTCTACCCATTTATCCTCCTTTTGACTCCTTAGGTTTTTTGGCTCCATAAAGTGATCTGGACTGTTTTCTCCCTTCAACTCCTGCGGTATCATAAACACCTCTCACAACTCGGTACCTCACCCCTGGAAGGTCCTTAACCCTTCCACCCTGTATAAGTACTACCGAGTGCTCCTGTAAATTATGACCCTCTCCTGGAATGTAGACTATTACCTCCTGTCCATTCGTAAGTCTCACTTTACATACCTTTCTCAATGCAGAGTTTGGTTTCTTTGGGGTAGTAGTATAAACCCTCACACAAACTCCTCTTTTTTGTGGACACCCTCCTAAAGCAGGAGTTTGGGACTTCTTTTTCTTGGGTTTTCTTTGTTTTCTTACAAGTTGATTTATTGTCGGCATATTATATCGCCTCCGTTTTTACCTCTTTTTCTTTTTCTTTTATTAACTCCTCTTTTAATTTCACAAAATCTGCAAAGCCTGTACCAGCAGGTATCAACTTACCCACAATAACATTTTCCTTTATTCCTCTTAATCTATCAACTCTTCCTTCTATGGTTGCCATGGAGAGCACCCTGGCTGTCTCCTGGAATGAAGCAGCAGAAAGCCAGCTCTCCGTAGCCAAAGCAGACCTTGTAATTCCTAAAAGTATAGGATGGAATGTAGCAGGTTTTAAACCCTCCTTCCTCAATTTTTCATTCACCTCTTGGATTGTCGTCCTCTCCACTATTTCACCCTCTACGAAGTTAGAATCACCGGGGTTGTCTATCCGTACTTTACTCAGCATCTGTCGTACTATCAATGCAATATGTTTATCATTTATCTTCACTCCCTGCATTCTATAAACTTCTTGAATTTCGTTGGTAAGAAACTCCATCACGGCCATTCTCCCTTTCACCCTTAAAATATCATGGGGGTCAACATTCCCTTCACAAAGCTTATCCCCTGCCTTCACCCTTTGCCCTGGTTCCACCAGTAGAAGCTTTGCATAGGGAATCTTATACTCCTTTACCGTGCCTGAATCAGAAATCACTCTGACTATCCTTATACCTTCTTTGGGAGGTTCTATTTCAACCACTCCATCTATCTCAGATATTATTGCAGGGTTCTTAGGATGTTTTGCCTCAAAAAGCTCAGCCACCCTTGGGAGTCCTCCGGTAATGTCAGCAGTTTTTGTTATTTCTTTTTGATACTTTGCCAGGGTATCTCCAGGATTTACGCTCTCACCATCCTCCACCAAGAGAAATGCTCCCTTGGGAAGTTCATAGGTTCCGAAAACATCCCCATTATCACCTATCACCTCTATTCTTGGATGTCTCTTCTTTTCCCTATCCTCTGTTATTACCATTTGTTTTGCTTCGGTCATCTCTGTGATGTCTTCTCTGAGGGTTATTCCATGGACTATATCTACATATTTTACCTTCCCTTTATGTTTGGTAATTATATTATGCACATATGGTTCCCACTCAAATAGTACATCTCCTTTCTTCACTTTTCTCCCATTCATACATCGCAGAATTGCTCCTCTTGGCACATTAAACTTTGTAGAGAGTTTCCTGTTTTTCAGTTCTATTATTCCTCCTTCTTCCAAAACCACATTTTCCCCATCAGATCTGGTACCATAAATGACATTTATAAACTTTACGGTACCATCAAATCTTGCCTCCTGTCTTGTTTGTTCTGCAGCTCTCTGAGCTACGCCTCCATAATGGAAGGTTCTAAGTGTTAACTGAGTCCCTGGCTCTCCTATGCTCTGGGCTGCAACTATACCCACAGCCTCTCCTAATTCCACAAGTCTTCCGGTTGCCAGGTTCCATCCATAGCATTTGGCACATACACCGTGAGGGGCTTCACATGTAAGAACCGACCTTACTTTGACCTTGTCAATTCCTGCATTCTCTATCTCTTTTGCCTTTTCTTCATCTATCTCTTCTCCTGCATGGACAATTGCCTCGTTTGTCAAAGGATTTACAACTGTTTCAAGGGCTATTCTCCCCACTGTCCTTTCTGAAAGGGGTTCTATTACCTTACCCCCTATCCTTAAGGGTCCCACTTCCTCACCCATTATGGTTCCACAATCCTCCATAGTAACTATAACATCCTGGGAGACATCCACGAGCCTTCTGGTGAGATATCCTGCTTCTGCAGTCTTAAGTGCTGTATCGGTAAGCCCTTTTCTTGCACCATGCGTGGAAATAAAATACTCAAGTACCGTCAATCCCTCTTTAAAGGAGGAAATAATCGGTCTTTCTATAATCTCTTCTCCAGTTACTCTCCTTGATGGTCTGGACATAAGCCCTCTCATAGCAGATATTTGTTTTGCCTGATCAATTGAACCTCTTGCTCCGGATATCACGAGCATATATATTGGGTTAAAACCATCCTGGTCCTTTTTAAGCTCCTCTACAAGTTCTTCGGTGAGCTTTGCAGAGGCGTTTGCCCATGTATTAATAATATTATTGTACTTCTCCCTTTCTGTTATAAGACCTTTTCTAAATGCATTGTAGTATTTTTTTACCTCCCTCAATGCTTTATCAATGGTTTCCTTCTTCTTCTTGGGAATTATAATATCGTCTATCCCTATGGAAACACCACATTTTGTGGCAAACTTAAAGCCTATGTCTTTGAGGTCATCCAAAAACTCGGCGGTTCTTCTAAATCCATAGGCTTTAAAACATTTATGTATTAGCTCTGTAATCTCTTTTTTGTTCATGGTTATATTTATAAACCTAAGTTTTTCAGGAAGAATACTGTTAAAGATTACCCTTCCCACTGTGGTTTCTATTCGCTCCCCATTATGAACAAACGTTATTTTTGAAAACAGAGAAAGAGAGCCTGTTTCATATGCCGTCTCCACCTCTTCATAACTATCGGAAATAAACGAGACCTTCTTTTCCTTTGGATGCTCCTTTGTAAGATAATGAATTCCCAATACCATATCTTGGGTTGGAACCATCAATGGTTTTCCATGCGCAGGAGAGAGAAAGTTATTGGAAGAGAGTATTAAAACAGCTGTCTCAAGGATAGCCTCGGGTGTAAGGGGAACATGCACTGACATGGTATCCCCATCAAAGTCCGCATTGAATGGAGGGCATACCAATGGATGAATTCCAATTGCCTTATGCTCCCACAACTTGGGATAAAATGCCTCGATAGAAACCCGGTGAAGTGTAGGAGCCCGGTTAAGCATCACCGGATGATTCTTTATAACCTCCTCCAGAACCTCCCACATCTCCTCTGTTTCAAGCCTGTAGAGTTCCTTTGCACTCCTCTCAAGTGTTGTAAGTTTTTCCTCCTCAAGTTTATGAAGTATCATTGGTTTAAATAGCTCCTTTGTCATCTCCTTTGGGAGGCTACACTCATGAAGCTTCAAATGGGGGTCTACAACAATCACGGATCTTCCTGAATAATCAACCCTCTTTCCCAACAGATTTCTTCTGAATCTACCCTGTTTTCCTCTGAGAATCTCCATTAAAGATTTCAAAGGGCGGTTACCCCTTCCTCTAACTGGTCTTACCAAGTGTTCATTATCAAAAAGAGCATTTACAGCCTCTTGGAGCATTCTCTTTTCATTTTTAAGAATTATCTCAGGGGTTCTTATAGCCATCAAATGTTTCAAACGATTGTTTCTTATTATAACTCTTTTGTATAGGTCGTTTATATCGGAAGTGGCATACCTTCCTCCCTCCAAGGTTATGAGGGGGCGAAGGTCCGGAGGAATTACCGGAATAACCTCAAGAATCATCCATTCGGGTCTCATCCCTGATTGTCTGAATGCCTCTACTACCTTTAATCTATTCAAAAGAGCCCTTCTTTTAGAAACTTCATGCTTTATCCGAGATTTTAACTCTGCTGAGAGGTCGTCCAGGTCCAGTTCTTCTAAAAGTTTCTTTAATACCCCTGCTCCGGTTTCTGCTTTAAAGCCTGTGTATTTTTCACATGCCTCTTTGTATTCCTCCTCATCGTATATCAGGGTGAGCCTTTTATATGGGGAGTTGCCCTGTTCCAAGACAATATAAGCATCATAATTAAGAATACTTTCTATATGAGTAATGGAAAGGTCAAGGAGAAGTCCTATTTTGGAAGGAGGAACCTTATAAAATAGAGGATGGGCAACAGGTATTGCAAGTTCAATATGTCCCATCCTTTCTCTTCTCACCGCAGAGGTGGTCACTTCAACTCCACATCTATCACATACTATTCCCTTATACCTTATCTTCTTATACTTTCCACAGCTACACTCATAATCTCTTACTGGACCAAATATTCTTTCACAAAAGAGACCGTCTCTTTCTGGCTTACCGGTTCTGTAATTTATTGTTTCTGGATTTGTCACTTCACCCCTTGACCAACTCCTTATTTCCTCCGGGGATGCAATCTGTATTTTTAATGCATCAAAGTCTTCAAACTCACTATCAACTTCTAAATAAGTTATTTTATTATTCATTCTTTTTCTCCTTTATTGGAATAACATTAAGACCCAACCCCCTCAGCTCCTTAACAAGCACTGAAAACGAAGCAGGCTTCTTAGGAGCGGGGGGAATTTCCCCTCTTATCAAGGCTTCATAAAGTCTGTTCCTACCTTCCACATCATCCGATTTTATGGTGAGCATCTCCTGCAAATTATAGGAAGCTCCGTATGCCTCCAGAGCCCATACCTCCATCTCTCCCAATCTCTGACCCCCGAACTGTGCTTTACCTCCAAGGGGTTGCTGAGTAATAAGAGAATATCTTCCAGTGGACCTGGCGTGAATTTTATCTTCTACCATATGTATAAGCTTCATCATATACATATACCCCACAGTTGCCTCCTGGTCAAAGGTTTCGCCTGTCCTTCCATCCCTTAATCTTATCTTTCCGGATAGAGAAAGCCCTGCTTTTTTCAGTTCTTCCTTTATCTCTTCTATCGTTGCTCCTTCAAAAACAGGACATATCGCCTGATAGCCCAGTTTTTTAGCAGCATAACCCAGTATCGCCTCCAAAATCTGACCTATATTCATCCTTGATGGAACACCCAAGGTGTTTAAAACCATATCCACCGGGGTTCCATCCGGAAGATAGGGCATATCCTCTACTGGAAGTATCTTTGAAACCACCCCCTTATTCCCATGCCTTCCGGATAACTTATCCCCTACCGAGAGCTTTCTTTTCTGTGCAACATAAATCGTTATGGATTTTAAAACTCCTAAGGGAAGGTCATCACCTCTCTGGGCATTGTCTAAGGAGTTTCTTAAATCCTTTTCCAGTTTAGCAAGTTTATCATCATACTCCTTTAAAATCTTCTTAAATTTCTCGTTCTCTTTTTCGTCGGCAAACTCTATCCTTCTTATTCTTAATCTTGATAGTCCAATTGAATCAAGTATCTCTTTTGTAAACTTTTCTCTTTTTTTCAAAACCAGTTTACCCTTTCTATCCTTTACATCTGTTTTTACATATTTCCCCAAGAGAAACTCTTTTATCACCCTTTCCCTTTGTTCTTCCAGCATCTTCTTCCTTTCAGCAAATCTTTTTTCCACCATCTTTATCCTTTCATTTATAACCTTTTTTGCAAGGGGATCGTTTGTATTTCTTGTAAGAATTCTTCTTCCTATTACTATTCCCCTAACTCCAGGATCCACTCTTAAAGAGGTATCTCTAACATTTGCTGCTTTTTCTCCAAATATTGCTCTAAGTAATCTTTCCTCTGGAGTCATCTCTACATCTCCTCTTGGGGTAATCCTCCCAACAAGGATATCGTCAGGCCCTACTTCTGCCCCTATTCTTATGATTCCATACTCATCCAGATTCATAAGCTCATGCTCTGTAGCTCCAGGAATGTCTCGGGTTATTTCTTCAGGGCCTAATTTTGTTTCTCTGGCTTCTATTTCGTATTCAAGAACTTGTATAGATGTAAAAACATCATCTTTTAGTAGTCTTTCTGAAACCACTATTGCATCTTCATAGTTATAGCCCCATAGAGGCATAAAAGCTACAAGCACATTTTTCCCCAAGGCAAGCATCCCCTCTGCAGTGGATGGGCCATTTGCAATTATATCACCTTTCTTAATCTTATCCCCAGGCTTCACAGCGGGTCTGAAATGAATACAGGTATACTGATTTGATTTTTCAAAGTTTCTTAGGCTGTACTCAGTAAATCCGTCCTTTGTTTCTATTATTATTCTTCTTGCATCCACGTACTTCACTACTCCGGATACCTTGCTTTTTATTACTGAGCCGGCCTTTTCAGCAATTATTCTTTCCACACCAGTTGCCACGAGAGGGGGTTCTGCTTCAATAAGGGGGACCGCCTGCCTCTGCATATTTGAACCCATCAATGCTCTATCTGCATCATCATGCTCAAGAAAGGGGATCAAACAGGTAGAGGGTGAAAAAAGCTGCTTGGGTGAATACTCAATATAATCCACCTCCTCTACAGGCACCATTACTATTTCTCCTTTTCTCCTTGCCACCACCTCCTTTGCTTTAATGGTTCCGTCCTTATCAACGGGTACACCAATCTGGGCAATTGTATAATTCTCCTCATCCTCTGCACTTATATAATCAATCTTGTGAGTTATTTTTCCATTTTTAACTTTTATATAAGGGGTGACAATGAATCCATACTTATTCACATCACTGTAAAGAGCAAGAGAAGTAATAAGCCCTATGTTCTGCCCTTCAGGAGTCTCTATCGGACATATTCTTCCGTAATGAGAGTAATGGACATCCCTAACTTCAAATCCTGCAGTTTCTTTTGTAAGCCCCCCTGGACCCAGAGCAGTAAATCTTCTCTTATGGGTTAATTCTGAAAGAGGATTCACCTCTTCCATAAACTGTGAAACAGAACTTGTTGCAAAAAATGCCGTTATACTGTTTGAAACCACCGGTGAGTTTAACAATTCAAGAGGAGTTAACTTTGACTCATCCAGAAAGGATGCTCTCTCTCTTGCTATTTGAACCAGCTGGAAAATTGAAGGTCTTATTACATTCTCAATCTGCTCATTAACTCCTTTTACCCTCCGATTCGCAAGATGGTCCATATCATCAGGAGGAAACCTCCTTTCTGCAAACTCTATAAGTTTCTGGGTAATATTCAGGATATCATCTGGGGTAAGTACATAGGATTCATCATTTCTACCAAACTTTCTATTCAGCTTGTATCTTCCAACAACCCCTAAATTGAATCTATTGGGATCAAAAACCAAGCTAAAGATCACCCTCTTTGCGAGATCCAAGGAGGAAGGATTAACTCCTCTCAACCTATTATACATTTTCCTTAATGCATCCTCTGGGGTCTTAGACCTGTCAGCCTTAGCAGACTCACAAAATATCTTCACACCAAATCTATCCTCTGCAATAACCTTGACCTTCTCTATCCCTCTTTCTTTTATATAAGAGATGAGATTCTCAGTAAGCGTCTCTCCAGCATATGCAAGAACTGTTCCATCCTCCAATCTAACATCTGCTGCAAGAACCTCTCCTATTTTTGGCTCTTTCTCCGCTGTCTTAAAAAACTTAGAAGCAATCTCTTCATGAGTATAACCGAGAGAGCGCAAAAACATAAACAAGGGAACCTTTCTTTTCCTTTCCAAAACAGCAAGAAGCACATTTGCAGGGGAAACATCTATTTCAAACCAGGAGCCTCTCTCTGGAACCACAAGAGCTTGATATACCCCTTTATCCTGTATAAAGTATATGCCTGGAGACCTCAACAGCTGAGCCACCACAACCCTCTTTATACCATTTATTATAAAGCATCCATCATCTGTGATAAGAGGCATATCACAGATATAAACTTTTTGTTCTATAACATTCTCTATCTCACCTCTTGAAGTAAACCTGGTTAGTCTGAATATTCCCAAAAGTGGAGCTGCATAAGTAGCTCCCCTCTCTATAGCCTCTTCTGGAGAAAATATGGGTTCCTTTAATTCATAACCTACATATTCAAGTTTAAATCCTCCGTGTATATCCTCCAGAGGGAATATCTCTCTGAATATCTTCTCTAAACCCTTATTCTCTCTTTCCTCTGGTTTTTTATCCATCTGCAAAAACTCCCGATAAGCCCTAATCTGTATATTAACTGCTGCCGGGAGTTCTGCAAATTTTGGTAATTTTGAAAAGTCTTTTACTTTTAACATACTATTCAAGCTCTATTTTAGCTCCAACATTCTCGAGTTTCTTTTTTATCTCTTCTGCCTCCTCTTTTGATACACCCTCTTTTATCTTACTTGGGACATTGTCTATAAGCTCTTTTGCCTCTTTGAGTCCAAGGTTTGTAATTGCTCTTATCTCCTTAAGAACCTGTAGCTTATTGCCTCCCACCTCCTTTAGAACCACATTAAACTCTGTCTTCTCAGGAGCCTCTGCTGGAGCTCCTCCAGGCTGCACAGCAGGGGAAGCGGGAGCAAACACAGCTCCTTGAATGTTAAACTTCTCCTTTAACGCATCCACTAACTGAGAAAGCTCGAGAACTGTTAAGGACTCAATTTCTGAGAGAATGCTTTCTATTTTATTCTTAGCTTCTGCCATTTTTTACCTCCTTTCATTTAATATTTTTTCAATAACACCAACAAGCTCTCTTATCTTTGCTTCAAGGATAAAAACAAGGTTATATAAAACTCCAGAAAGCCCCCCAACAAGTTGAGCAAAAAGCTCCTCCTTTGGGGGTATTTCTGAAAGTTTTTCAACCTCCTCTTTTACATAAAACTTTCCCTCAATATATGCTCCCTTTATACCCAGTACAATATCCTCGTCTCTGAACTCCTTTATCTTTCTTGCAGGAACTACCGGATCTCCTTGGGTGACAATTACTGCAGTAACTCCTTTTAAAACCTCGGGGGGAATATCTATATTTACAGAATCAAGAGCCATTTTTGCTATTCGGTTCTTCACTATCCTAAGCAGGGAGTCACTTTTTCTTAAATCCCTTCTTATAATATTCATGGCGTTAGCATCTATCCCTTTATACTCTGTGAAGTATATTGCTTTTTTACCTGAAAAGAACTCTTTAAGTTCTTTTAAAATAGCTTCCTTTTCCTTTTTTACCATTGATTACTCCTCCTTCCTTGCAAGTTCAATAAGCTCTTTTACATCGAGTTTTATAGAAGGTCCCATGGTAGAAGAAATATAAACGGATTTAATATACTGCCCTTTCACAGAAGGAGGTTTCATTCTTAAAAGTTCTGAAATAAAACTTATTATGTTTATCCGTAGGTCCTCTGAGGAAAAATCCCTTTTCCCCACAATTGCATGTATGTTTCCCGTTTTATCGGTTTTTATCTGTATCATCCCTTTCTTTAAAGACCGCACCACCTTTCCCACATCAAATGTAACGGTTCCGGATTTTGGTGAAGGCATTAGTCCTCTTGGTCCTAAAATTCTACCCAGCTTTCCAACCTCTCCCATTGTATCGGGGGTAGCAACAACCACATCGAACTCCAACCA
>Ga0190286_1000737_pt1 | contig 12915 bp, 11 predicted proteins | sample 48691834_MG_FD_183241 | JGI IMG/M metagenome (GOLD analysis project Ga0190286, IMG submission 183241) | Hydrothermal vent microbial mat bacterial communities from Southern Trench, Guaymas Basin, Mexico - 4869-18-3-4_MG | ecosystem: Environmental > Aquatic > Marine > Hydrothermal vents >... | reverse complement strand
AGGAATTTTTGGAGGCTTTCCTTGTTTTTTATTCCTCTCATAGCCTTTATTCTGTCTTTTAGTTTTCCATTCCAACGTTCCATCTTATTGTTTGTTACCGGTCCTATTAGTGGTCCTTGAATGTGTACAATTTTCTTTTCACAACCGTTTTCTGCTATTTTTTCTAGGGCTTTCTCGTATGCTTTACATCCGTCTGTTACAAGCTCTATGATTGGTTCCTCAGATTTTTTGAGACCTTCCAATAAAAGTTTTTCTGCTTCTTCTGCTGTTCTTTCCCTGCTTATATGGTATGCCAACACCAGCTTTTTTTCTTCGTCAAGCATGGTCCAAAGCCTTATATCTCTACCCTTAACCTTTACGATTGTTTCGTCAGCAGCAAACCTTTCACCATGCTTATCCAACTCTAGTAGGTTTTTAGTGTAGTGTCCTATGAGTTGGCTATATTTTCTTATCCATTTTAGTATTGTTGTGTGGCTAACTTCTACTCTGTAGAATTCTTTTAGGTGTTCTGCTGTTTTTCTTAGGGATAAGCCTTTAAAGTATAGGTCTAGGGCTGCAACAACAGCTTTCGCTTGGGTTTTCATTTTTAGGAATGCTGTCTGCTCCGAAAAATATTTTTTACATGATTTGCATAGGTAAACCTGTACAGGTCTTTCCCTATTATACCTCCAACCTCTACGAACAACATTCATACTGCTTCCACAGTAGGGGCATATGTTTTCGTTTTCAAGCCTACCTAAACCCTGACCTAAACGTTTTAAAACCAGATAGTATCGGATAGCCCAAACATGTTTACATGCACCCTTACGTTTCTCATAGTCTTTACAGCTACAAGTCCATCTTTTCCCATCCCACACAACCCTATACGTTTTTTCAGGATTTTTCTCTGAGCCAACAAGATAGGTGTTAGGGTTGTCTGTTGGTGCAACAGCAGCACCAAGTTTCTCCAGCAACCTAACACCTTTAACCTCACGCTTTCCAACCATTTTCCTCCAACCAACCCCTCAACCTAAAAATCACCTTTTCCCGGCAAGCAAGCAAACCTGAAGAAACCTTTTCAATATCTCCATTTCTTTTACGCCTATCTCCATAAAGGCTGATTCCTTCTTTTCTCCGTTTTCGCTTATACCTACCAGGTAAACTACTTTATCTAGGGGGTTCCATACAAACTTGAAGCATGTTTTATCGATGTTTCTGCTCCTCTTAGTAACTCTTGTTTTTAGATTTTTATAGTAATACTCTTCAAAATGTAGGATCCCTTCTTTTATGTAGGTTAGCCTAATCCTACTAGATGTTTTAAACATTTTTCTTATCCCTCTCCCTTATTGTTTCAAAGATTTTTTTGGTTAGGTTGGGCAGCTGCTCCTCAACATCATCCAATACACTAAAAAGCTTCTCAGCCTCCTCAGATGTTAAATAATTCTGGTTTTTGTTGTTTTCACAGTTTTCAGGTTTTCTCGGCTCAAACTCTCCTTTTTCTATTGCTTCTAAAACTTTTTTTGCTGTATAAACGCATGACTTCATAAAACCTTTAACCGCTTTCTCATGCTCCCAGCCTTTAATTACTGGGTATTGGTTTGCTTGAATTCTCCATAGGATAACTGCTCTCCTAAACCAGTTTTTGCCTACAAGATATCTGAGGCATTGGGATAGGTTGAAGCTTGTCCCAGACTTAGTCTCAACAATAACTTCAAGAAAATCCTCCCTAGAGTCACTGTTCTCACCAAATATTCTTACAACCTTGATTGGTTTACCAGTCTCAATAAACACATCAACACGACCATACTCAACTTGGGCTTCTCTAGCAACCCTAACGTTAAGTCCCCCCCTTTCACATTCTTCGGCAAAATATTTTGCAAATCTGGTTGCAGCTTGGTCGTGAATTTCACCCCACCACCGGTCAGCCAAACCATTATCTTTCCTCCAAAGTTTAGCAACAAAATCCTCAACCGTCAAAGAACACCACAAAACATCAACAACCCTACCAACAGAAACACCAAAAAAACCAGCAACCCTACCAACCAAACCCTCAAACAAATCCTCAACAAAAAAGTCATGAGTGGTATAACGGTATTTTTCAGAGCTTTGAGAAAGGGCTTTAAACATGTCTTCTCCTGTTTGTTCTAATTCGCTTCTTTTCTTACAGTCATGTAACTCCTTGTTTTTAAGTCCTCCTGGGTGTGATGAGGGATTCATGCTACCACCTTACCTAATATTTTACCTATAATTAGGTATAATAGTTTACCTATTTAAATTTTTCGGTAAAAATTTTCACCAAAAACTTTACAAACAATTTTACCTAACACTTATAACGGGGTGATTAGGGTGGGTGAAATTACTGTGCTTACTAAGGCTACTTCAAAAAGCAAATCTCTAAGAACAACTATTCCTATGGGTATTGTAAAACAGTTTAACCTTTCAGAGGGGGATAAACTTGATTGGGAGATTAGAGCTGAGGAAAACGAATTAACCATAGTTGTAAGACCACTAAAAATGAGTACAAGAAAAGAACCATAACAAATTTTTACTCCTTATAATGCATAAACTTTACCTAACATATGCCATTGCCCTTATCTGTTCACACTTCTGGTACGTATATGTAGATATCAATTCTCAAAATTTATCAACATCCTAGCATGCTAACTAGTACTGCGCCTGAAAAAATTTATTCTGGTTTCTAACGTAAAATCTTAAAGTCTGAATATGGAATACTGAAGTAGATAGCATGTCCTCATATAGATTTACCCAAATTAGTTTTGCACGCTATGTGGCTGACTGGATTGAGGAGATAATTAGAGTTGAGGGTTTACGTTTTGATGGTGCTGATATTGAGATTAGGGATCCTCAAAGGCGTAGGGCTGATGTTTTTGTTTGGAAGAGAAGAAGACTTGAACCTGCTTTACTTATTGAGATATGGGATCCAGCAACCTCTCCTTGGGAGGAGGCCTTAGATTTAGCTTTAAGTAAGGCTTGGAGAAATAACATCCCATATTTTGTCGTATGGAATATTAGAACATTTTATTGTTGGGACACTTTCGAGAAGGGTGAGGCTATAGATAAGCTTTGGTGGCCCCATACTGGTGTCGGTGAATATGTATGTGACGCACTAACATATGACGATGCTATTGAGAGGTATGCTGAAGCAATTAAAAACTATCTGAGAATATTCCTTAAAGAGTTTACCGATGTTTACTTTAAGGTTAAAGCTAAACCTTTGCTTGGGCTTGATGAGAGATTTATTTATAGGCTTAGAGGAACTATTTATGCACTTGCAATACCTGTATTTGAAGATTTCAAGAGACGGGTTAAAGATGATATTGAGTTTAGGAAGGGCTTAATTAACTATTTCAGGGAGCAAGGCTGGACTTTTAAAGTCACAGGGGAAGTTGATATTGAAAGAGTTGCAAGACAGTATATGTATCTTCTCATAAATAAACTCCTCTTCTACAACGTGTTACGGCCTAAATTTAACCTACCAAAAATAACTATTCCTGAAGTCGGCTTAACTGGCAAAGAACTCAGGGAAAGATTAAGTTCATACTTTGTTGAATGTTTTAGAAGGACGGGTAATTATGAGACAGTTCTACTTACCGACTTCTTAGACCTTGTTCCACCACCTGATGATGTTGTTGGAAAACTTAAAGACTTTATCCATAAGCTTGGAGAACATGACTTCTCAAAACTTGACTATGAGGTTCTTGGAAACATTTTTCAAAGACTGATACCAGATAAGGAGAGACATAAGTTAGGCCAGTATTTTACGAGGTCTGATGTTGTAGACCTTATAGTTGGTTTTTGTGTTAGGGATGCTGACGCAAAGGTTTTAGATGGTGGTGTTGGCGCTGGGACCTTCCTAGTCAGAGCTTACACTAGGAAAAAGCTACTGAATCCTATGAAGACGCATAGAGAACTTTTAAGTGAGCTTTATGGAGTGGATATTGCAAAGTTTCCAGCCACCCTAGCAACAATAAACCTTGCAAGTAAGAACCTGCTTGAGGTTAGAAACTATCCAAACATAATCTGGAAAGACTTTTTCGACCCTGACGTTAAATGTGGAAAGGAGATACCTTTAGCTAGGCTAACGCATGAAGCTGAAACTCTTGGTTTAAGCAAAGCTACAACAAAGTTTCCAGAGTACTTTGATGCTGTGGTCATGAATCCTCCATATACAAGGCAAGAGGAAATGGAGGACATCCTAGAAGAGGAGAAGGCCAAAGCCTATAAGGCGTGCATTCAAGACTGGATAAACCTTAGACCTGACAAATATAGGAGAAGTAAGCCTCCGAAGCTAAGCAAAAGATCAAGCATATACGTACACTTCTTCATTCATGGCGCAAGCTTCTTAAGGGAAGGTGGGAGATTAGGGCTTATAACTTCAAACTCGTGGCTCGACGTAGACTACGGTGGGGACCTCCAAAGATTCTTCCTAGAAAACTTCAAAATAATAGCAGTAATCGAAAGCAAAGTTGAAAGATGGTTTGAAGACGCAGACATAAACACAGCCATAACAATCCTAGAATGTTGCAGTAATGAGAACGATAGAAATGAAAACCTTGTAAGGTTTGTTCAGCTAAAGAAGCCCCTAAGCTACTTCATACCACCAACCGAAAACGAAAATGAAAGATGGAGCAAAGTTGAAAAGCTAATCGAGGTTATCGAGAAAACTCAAAGTTACATGGAAAACGAGGACTTGAGAATATTTCCAAAGAAACAGAAGGAGCTCTGGGAAGAAGGTTATGACGAGGAAAAGGGAGAATATGTAGGCTCAAAATGGGGAAAATACATTAGAGCACCAACAATCTTTTTTAAAGTTCTAGAAAGAAATGTGGATAAACTTTTACCCTTAAGAAAATTAGTTAGGGAAATCAAGTATGGTCACATTACAGGACAGGATTCATTTTTTGTGCTTAATAAAGATAAGGTAACAAAGTGGGGAATAGAACCTAAGTTTATAAAACCATTCATAACATCCCCGAAAAATCACCCTTCATTAATAATTCAAACTACGCCTGACTATGTTTTGGATGTAAAGGAAGAACTACGAGAACTTCAAGGTTTTAATGTAATCCAATATTTAAGGTACGGCGAAAAGGAGGGTATCAATAAATCAACCACATTAAGAAACCGAAGATTGTGGTATAACATAGGTTTCACTAATAATGCCCCAATTGTTTTTATAAAGGATATACATTCAAGATTCGTCGTTTTCTTTAATCCTAACGGCTTTTACCTAAAGGATAGGTTTTATGGCATCTTCCCTAAAAAACAGGAAGATATCATTCCGCTTTTATGCTACCTTAACTCAACACTAGCAGTTTTATTCCTTGAGCTAATTGGAAGGACAAGTTTAGGATTGGGCGCATTAGACATACATGTAGCCGAGATTTCACAGCTTCCATGCGTAGATGTTAAAGTATTACTAAATAAGACCCACAAATTGACGGAGATCTTTGAAAGTTTAAGCCGACGTGAAATAAAAACAATTTTTGAAGAAATAGGCGCGGAATTTTCGGACGAAGTCTCACCGAATAATATTTGCGGTGACCGCAGGGGACTTGACAGGATTATCATGGGAGAAGTTTTAGGTTTGACCGAGGAGGAGCAGTTGGAGGTTTATAGGGCTGTTGTTGACCTTGTTAGGTCTAGGATTGAGCGGGCTAGAAGTGTTAAGAGGAGGGAGAAAGTTGGTGAGCTTGATGTTGATGCTTTAGTTGATTCTGTTCTTGAGGATGTTAGAAGGCTTCATGGTGTTGAGTTTAAGCGTTTTCCAGAGGATTATGTTGAGGGTTATGAGTGTAGGGTTGTTGAGGTTCCTAAGGGTTCTAAGGTTGAGGCTGGTGTCGACCTTGAGGGTTATTATGTGCAGGTTGATGGAGAAAAGCTTAGATGTAGTTCACCTTATGAGGCTAGGTTTATTGAGTATGCTGTTTTAGCTGGAAAAACTAGGGTCTCTATCCCAAAAGATGAAGAAGCCGTTAAGAAGATTGTTGAAGAGTATGGAAAACTGGTTAAAGATGCCAAAAAGCTTGTGGAAGACTTCATAAATGAGACTATCACAGATAGGAAGCTTAGGGAGAAGGTTAGGTTTAAGGTTCGTGAGAGGCTGGGATTCTAAAAATGCCAATCTGCGATTATTGCGGTAAAACCACCATGGTTGCCTTCAAGTGCAAGTATTGTGGTAGAACCTTCTGTGAAGAGCATAAGCTTCCCGAAAACCATGGCTGCTTGAAGGTGGAGGTTGAAAAGGAAATAGGCTTGGTGCAACAGGAAAAGCCTAAGCTTCAGGTTAAGGGACCATTACAGGAAGAACTACACCGCGTAAACCAGCTGGAGAAAGAATTTGAAACCTACCTTAACGACTTACTGAAAAATAGGCTAGAGGAGACTATAAAATTTGGTAAAGAGTTTTCACCAATAAACCTAGCCGTATACCTTGTGAAAAACTTTGGTAAAATTCTTTTCTTTGACCCTTTACTGACATTAACCCAACAATATGGTTTAGCTGATGTTGAAATAGTAAATGAAGCTGGCGGTCCAGCACGTATCAGAACAGGTTTTAACCTAGCATTATTCGGTGACCCTGGTACAGGTAAAACTTTCGCAGCCTATGATTTTATATGTGGAGGAGAGACAGTTCCTGCGCATGGTTTACCTGGAAGAAACCGTTTCTGTGGTGGAATGACACCTGCAAGATTTATTCAAATAGGGAAGGCATATGAGGGGAAGAAATTCATCTTCATAATTACGGAGTTCAAGGATTGGTTCAAGTATCAGGGTATGGTTGAACCATTAAAAGTTGCAATGGAACATAAAGAGTTGGGTAAGGAGACCGTCAGAGAAGTTATTGAACCCTACAGGTTTACTTCATTCTTCAGCGTAAACTACAACGCAACAATAAAATCTGGATCCGAATATAAAGTCTCAATGAAAGATCCAAACTTTAACGCTATAGAAGATAGAATGCTGTGTAGACTTCATGTTTTAACAAAGGAGAGGTATGAGGCACTAGCTGAGGCTCAAATGAAGGTTTGGCGTGGAGAGGTAAGATACGAGCTTGCTCAAAAAATAAGAGACCACCTAACACTTGTTTACGCCATAGAAACTCAGCACCCAAACATTAAGGATATGTTTAAACCTAAACCCGTAATGCTGACAAATAGAGCCTTAGACATGCTTAAAGCCGCAAGAAGAACCATTCTTGAGCACATAGGTTATAGGGACACCTTAGGCTTCAGCCCACGGCTAGAAAGCAGAACTTTGCAACTTGCTTCAGCTTTATCACTCGTTAACTACTTCAGATATGAAGATAAAGATGTAATTCCCGTGGATGAACATGCATTAAGGCTTGCTATAAGATTCTACGTTGAAGAAGTATCAATAAGATCTAAGGAGAGCTTCGACCCTGCACACATACTGTTTGACCTAGGCATATATCTCGCAGATGAAGATTTAATTTCAAAAACTTAACTTAATCTTTTTTCTTTTTCAAGTTTAAAGCCTCTTTCCCACCTTTCAAGTTTAATAGTTAAATACTTCCTTCCGGGCTGATTTTTAAAGAAGTTATATGCAAAACAAGAAGCACCAATTGTAGTGAGTAATGCTAGCGCGATTATGGAATAAGTTAGTATGCTGCAACCAACCATTGATATTACTCTTAAATTTTGAAAAATATCGCAAACGATGATTATTAGAATGGCTGTGCTCATTAGTATGCCAACTACTGCACCTGAAAATCTGATTAACCCTCTAATGAAAGACTTTTTCAGGAATTGAAGCGTATCTATCTGAGCTTTATAAGCATCTGAATACTTTAATCCCTCCTTAAGGAGTTCTTTAAGGCGTCTTTCAGCCTCAATTGTTTCATGTTCAACGAATTCGTAAAGTCCAAAAAACCATAAAAGTGCACCAGAAAGCCAGATGAGAATCGCTTCCCAAACCTCATCGACAAGCTGATATGGAATAAATAAAGCAAGCGCCACAATTATAATTATCATGGTTACCAGCGCGATGACTGACATATAGCTCTTAAAACTCATGGCTAACCCTCAAGACAGTTATGTATGTTCAACGTATTTTGGGAGTTTTCCGAATTTTTCAAGATGCCTTTTATGTAGTTCTTCTTCTGCAGCTGCTGGTCTATCTGTTTCAGCCCATCTAACTACAATTCTTGAAATATCTTCGTTCAAGCGGATTTTTTCACCTGCAGAATGAGGAACCTTGCCTTTAACTAGGCCCTGCTTAACCCTCATCCTTAAATTGGAAGCCTTACCAATAACCAGCCTCTCATCACAACCCTCATATTTAGCCTCATAAACTCCTGGAGAGTCAGGAGGACTAACACCACCCAACCTTACGTCCAACTCAAGCTTCCTCCACGGAACCCAGCTAGACCACCCAAGTCTAACAGTCGGAATATGTAACACTTCTTCTTCCACTTTTATCGTAGAACTGTCAGCAACTATTTGTTCTTGTTTCTTCATCGGGAGGAAGTCGCTCTCGTAAATGTAAGAGATTAGTTTGGCCAGCCTCTCGATTGCTGTTTCATTACTAATCCATAGGTCTTGGGTATCCTTATCTTCCCTAAGGTTTTTAATGAAATCCATGGCTTTCTCTAAGAGGTTTAGTGTGGTTTCAGCGTCTGTGTACATGAACATGGCTTGACCCATCATGGGAACCTTTAAATCCTTCCTTAAATCCATAGGCATGGGTTTGGGCATAGGTGTTGAATACTCCTTTTTAGCTTTAATGACGAAGTAGTTTGGAGCTGGTAAAGGGTCGTAGTCTACACCTTTAAGCTTTATGGCTGTCTCTTCCCTTATTACGCCCTTGTACTTTTCAGGTATCAACTCCCAAAGTGTTGTCTCCACTTCAGGAGCATCAAGAATCTTAGCTTGACCATAAATTCCCACCAAGTACCATTTTCGGGTTTGTGGAGGGGTTGAAATGAAGAGGATTATGCCTCCATCCCTAAACTTTGTTGGCTTTAGGGTGTGGATTGGTGGTGCATAGCCGTAGTAGTATTCTTTGCTGAAGCCTTCATAGAAGTTCCACCATTCATGGCCGAAGCCATACCGCTTAACATAGCCAAAACCAGAACACCTACCATAGAAAAGCCACTCCCTATACAATAGGTCATCCCAACCTCTATAACCATTAGAGCACCAAGCAAGTCTCCAAACCAAAAACAAAGCGTCTCGCCCTCTACACCTAAATTATTTCATACTTTCTCTCAGTTTTCTGAAGGCTTGCACGAAGATTTCTACTTCATTTTTAGTGAGACTGCCTTGGCGTGTGTTGCAACTTGGCATCACCATTTGATCGTATTTTCGTGTGAATTCGCTTATGTTCATTATGACCTCTCGAAATACCGAAGAAGCTTCGGGGGATATTCCCTTTTCCGGTGTGAAGTTTGACTTCATTATTACAAGACCTGTCGGCCATAAGTTCAGCAAGCATACCTTCTCACCTGTCTCTCTCACTGCATAGTATGAGAAGGATGAAGTTGCAGCTTTGAATTCATCTCCTTTCTCTTTTGCCAATTCTTCTAAACGCTGAAAAAGCAGGCGTCCTGGTTCTTCGCACAGACGCAGGAATTCTTCCCTAGAGATAGGGGGTTTAGAAGGGCGTGGTAGTGGGGGTGGTGTTTTCTCTAACTTATTGTTGTCTATTCGATACGCGACTCTACCTTCCCGATCTAAGTATTTTTCAATTACCACCGGACAAATCGGATATTTAAGGGTTTGTGCCCAATCGTTGAAATCAGCTGGCATTTTATCAATAGGAATTACTACGGTTGGGTCTTGCTCTAAAATTTCTCCGATAATATCAAAATATTTCATTTCAGGGATTCCAAGTTCATTAAACTTAGCCTTAAATTTTGGTGATTCTTCGATTTTATCTATAATCTCTTTTACGAGTTCCTTTCTCGTTTTAGGTCTGGTTGCAGCCACAATCTGTTTTGCGATTTGAGGCGCAATATGGGACCAAACGCTATGAGTTGCCAACTCAACCTCAACTATGAACCACCGCCTCGCTTCCAGATCAATGACTATTGCGTCAGGAACAGTTTCCGAGCCTGCACCGGTTTGTAAGGTCTGCTGAGGAATATAGATTACACCTTCACCAAAAATAGTTTCAGAATTTGAATGAACAACCTTTTCAAGCTCCTTCTCATCCTTAAAGTTTACTTTTTCAAATACGCCGGAATCCATAATAATCTTCAAACTATGCTTTACCTCCGAGAATTTACTTCAACTTTAGCCGATTATAAGCTTAAGTGCTATCCTATCGGGAAGTTTTAGACCAAGGTTCCAGATGTTGGTAAGGTAAGGCTGTAGACGATACACACTTTCTGTTGCCTTTCCACACTATGAGGCGTTAGGGGAAGGTTACAAACGACTGAGTCATTCCCCCTTCTGACAACAGTTTCCCTTTTATAGGGCTAAAAACTCACCAACTAACCAGTATATTAAGGTTAAACCCGATAATAGCTGAGAGATGGGAACTGGGACTACGTAATCATCCTACTAAGCAGTCGACCACCATTACTCTCAGCTACAAAAGGTCCAAAAAGCACATCCCTATCAACATTATACAAGAAAAGAGTGTCCCCCTCTTTATCTTCCTAATCTCATCTAAAAACTTTGTAGTATCGCCAAACAACCCCTCTGAAAACACTCAGCTTCTGTTGCGGATGTGCAGATAAACTTCCAATACAAATCAACCACCACTAAACAACAATTGTTTTAGAATCCTCGCATTATAACATTATCGGTGTAAGCATGAACAGGCTTTGTGCAACCAACATAGATTATCAAGTTCTCCGTAGATTTAAGCAATAGTCATAGCCAAGTGTGAAAACCCTAGGAAGAGCTTCGTAATTATTCTTTAGGGGCAGTATGAAGCTGAGAATTTACCCAAATAGCCTTTACAAATGTTTTTAATGCTAAATCTGTAAAGCCTATTAACGAAAAGCAATACCATAAGAATTTAATTCATTCTTGTGGTATATCACGAAAAGTTACAAAACCATAAGAACGTTATAAATTCTTATGGTATACCACGAAAGTTAACAGCCAAAATATAACAGAAGAATTACCAGAACCTTTCTCGGTTCTGGTAACTCTTATGCTATATTGCGTGTTTTAGTGGGCTACCTGTTTACTCTTCATGATATTTCAACCATAAGATTTATGTTAATTTTCATGATATACAGCTGGTTTATACCATAAGGATTCATGTAAACCTTATGTTTAGATTTCGGCTTACAAGTCGGGGTTTAATATGCCAGATCATAAAAAATGGGACTTCAGGAAGTTTTACGCTTCTTTAGTTATCTAATTGAAGTTTGTTTGGGGTGTATTGGTGGATTAGTATGTATACGCCTGGACCGGTAGGCTTACCATACAGTTCATTACAACCTAGTGGTTGAGATTTTAACATTTGAGCAAACAATTCTTTGTACCTTTTGTTTCTTAATGTATTCCATGGTTTTATTTTTCTATTTAATAGTGGTTTAAGCTGGCTTATTACATACCATTGAAAGTCGTATGCTTCCGTGTATGATTGACAGATAATGTATTTCCATTTTCCCGACCTAATGTAGGATGAGATTTTTGCTTCTCCTTCATTTGGGTTGGGTAGGTCTATTCGTACCCTTATAGATCCACTCTCACGCCTACTTTTCTTTAAACGGTAACCCATCGCCTCTGCAACAGCCTTTCTAAGCGCTGAAGCTTCCACATTCCCATTACAATGACAAACTATAATTCGCTTTACAACATCCCGTGAATCGCCAACATACACATATATCATGTTACCTTCCCCCTTTCTAACCTAACAATCAAACGGCTTATCCTTTTTAAGAGCTTCACGTACTTTGGCCATAGCTTTTCCTATTGGTAAGCCTTCTAAGGGCGCTTCAATTTTCACGGAGAACCCCTTAAAAACCTCTCTAACTATGTTGGCGTAGACATGCCCTCCTAAAACTACAATCTTATCAAACCTATTAAGCTGTTCTTTTACTGCCTGTTCTCTAAGTTGTGATATGCTTATAGGGTTTGTAGAGCGTTTCTTAAAGGTCACATTATAGTTTTCCGGAATTATAAAGTCAGGATTGATAAAGCCATATTTAGCTGACAAAATTACATAACATGCAGATTGGAGCTTTATTTGTTATAGTTTTTCTTTAGCGCACACTAATTTTTCTCTGTTTCTTCCTTCTCTTCTAGTATTTTTGGAGTTAGTCTATTAGTCTGTGATAAACTTTTTAGTTTTACTTACCTCTATAACTTAAATGTCGCTGTTTCACTACCTTTCTTCTGGTGATCTAGATGAAAGGATCATTTGGAATAGGTCTACTTGCATTGCTATTCTTCGTTGTATTTGTTTTTGGTGAAACGATTAAGGCAAATTTTGGTTTTTCAATCCCAAACATCGGTATATTTTTGTGGTGTGCCATTGGACTGATTATTGCTGCGGTTCTTATAGCCTGGGCAGGAAAATAGTATTTGGATAGATGAAATGGTATGAGCGGTGGTATTTAAGCGCGTTAGGATGTTGCTAAATTCTGGAAGTTGATATCTCTATTGTAGTATATGATTAAAAAAGATAACAACAAGCCAACATAAAAACCAACATGAAAACATCAAAATAGTAACACCTTAGCGCGCGGAGGCGAATTTCTTGAGTATTCTGAGAAAATTGTTTACCCCCACCACGAGGATGCTATATCTTTGTAGGATTCCTGATGCGTGATGGAATGCTGGGTCGTTAGAGACCACTATTCCATGTTTTCTTGTCTTTTGAGATCTTTCATAGGCTACCTTAAATACTATTAGGTCATTCTGGCTGGCACCTTCCTGCTTTAAAGTTCTTTCTACATCCTCAGGTATTCTGATATGGGGAGTGTAGTTG
>Ga0190286_1000735_pt1 | contig 12948 bp, 31 predicted proteins | sample 48691834_MG_FD_183241 | JGI IMG/M metagenome (GOLD analysis project Ga0190286, IMG submission 183241) | Hydrothermal vent microbial mat bacterial communities from Southern Trench, Guaymas Basin, Mexico - 4869-18-3-4_MG | ecosystem: Environmental > Aquatic > Marine > Hydrothermal vents >... | reverse complement strand
AATATGACGGAAATTCCGGAGTTCCCAGGTTGGCTCTTGGCAACTTTTATAGAGATGTTGCTTTTCATAGTCTTTTTAAGGTTTCTGAAACGTTAAATTTCCCTTTTTTTGGGGTGTTTAAGTGCCCAAATGCCCTAAATGTGGAAAAGAAATAGACCATTTGATTCACTACGGTTATTACCTGATGAAAGCAGACTTCAGGATTGACAAGGATGGAGATAAAGTGTATGAAAATTGGTATGACTTTGGTGATATGAAGGAAGGAACTGAGGAATACTACTGTCCAGAATGCAAACAAGTTCTCTTCAAAACTGAAGATGAAGCCATAGAGTTTCTTCGCTGAGTCTCTTTTCTTTTGGGGTGATTTCTATGTCTCTATCTGAGTTTGCAGAAGCACAATTCTATGCTGAAATGAAAGAGAGGATTAAGAAGCAAGTGGCCGATATCGTAGAGGAATACGGTTGGGACTTGCGGGAAGTTAGGCAAGCCTTGAAGGAGATTGCTGAAGAGCTGGCAGAGGAGTAAGACACCTTATCTTTTCTCTTGGGGTGGTTTGATGAAGGTGATCTTTTGCAACAGTCTTGAAACTGCACATACAAGAGAGATATTTCTTCTGACGTTCCGTTTTGTTCCGCCTAACGGTAAGGAGGAAACTGTTTACGTAGCTATATCTCCAGCTGGAGCTTCAACCCTTCACGATTTCCTTGGGAAGGAGATTGAGTCCTACGTTAAGAAGTATGGAAACATTGTCGTTACAGAGTGGGAAACTGGGAAGAGAAATAATGAGGACGATAACAACAATAATTATGTCTCTTAAGCTCTATTTTTTTGGGGTGTAGATTTGGTTACTTTCAGAAGCCGATATAGCCTTGAACAGTTTAGACACGTTCTTCAACCTGTAGCTCACAATATAGCCCTTAAGGCTGTGCAGAAGCTTAACGGAAGGGTTGCAATAAAGGCTTTAGATGGACAACTGCTCTATGTGGAAACAGAAAACTTCTCCATTCGCTTTAACAAGCGAACCATATCGTACTGGGATTACAGACGTAAGCTGTTCTTCCAGATTGAGGAACATCCATACACAGATGGAAACATGGTTAAGATAGTGTGTCAAGGAAAGGGTAAAGCTGTCAGGCGGAGAGCTGAGAAGTTTATCGCCAACTTGATGAAGGGAGTCAAACCTGACTCAGTGTTCAGCCTCAAAAAGTTTACAAGGAAAGCCTAACATACTTATTCCTTGGACAAAGAACCCTCAACCATAAGTAGCCGAAAGCCGTGAGGGCTTGAATATATTTAGAATCGAAGCGAGTACGCCAGCGGGAAAGTGTCAAACTTGAAGCAGTGGAGAGGTAATAGAGTGGGAGAACTGTAGAAGACAACAATTGAATCGCCCACTCACTTCCCGTCCTCACTCACGGTGAGTAGGTAATGGAGATTGAGGGGAAAATACTTGACTCTGAGGTGTAGGAATGGGCATTTTAGAGTTTCTCAGGTCTCTCTTCAAACGTAGAAGAGAGAGGAAGCTTGCTGAAATAGAGAAAGCTCATCAAGAAACTATCAGACCTTTTGAGAGATTAGAAGTGCCGCAAAAACCACGGAAAGCCATTTATCAAGACTATGGCAGATTCTTCAAAGGAAAGGGAAAACATCAACATAAGTGGTATAGAAGAAGCGTTAAAGCCAAGAAGCAGCCAGAGTAATCTTTTCTTTTTGGGGTGTTATATTGTCTCAGAATCTTATGCTTTTACTTGAAAGGATTAACGCTAAGTCTGAGCCTTTGAAGCCTATGACTGAGGAGGAGATGGCTGAGCAGGACGCTAAAGTAAGCCTCATAGTTAGGCGTGTTGAGAATAGGCGTTCACTTGAGGAGGCGAAGAATTGGACGCTTGAAACAATAGTCTCTATAAAGGAGGATTTGAGGCTCATCAACCACGTTCTTAAGTGCCATCAATGTATGGCTGAGCTTATTCTGGATGTGGAGCGTTACGGTGGCTCCCACTCTGGAATATCATCCTTAGACCTATGCAACAACGAAATACTTGAATTCTATTTAGATAGTGATGACGAAGCTTTTGTAGAAGACTTTGAAGGTTCATTAAATCATGAACTTATAAGCCTATGGCGTCAAATACCAAGGGCTAAGAACTACCGCATAGGAAACTATTGGCTTCAGCTTGAAGGTGAAACAGACTTTGAAACTGAAAAGTTTATCAGGGATAGGCTTGAGTGGCATAGGAAAATGCTGTTATACCAGCTTAAGGAGGCAAGGGAATATTACAGGATGCTACTGAGGTGGAATGTAGATGATGACCCTCCGTTAGGCTATCAGAGGGTAATCTAATCCTTTTTTGGGGGTGTTTTTCCCATGGAGAAAGTTGTTCTGAAATGCCGTAATTGTGGAAGGCAATTCGCGGTTGAAAAAGAAGAGTATAGCAGAGTTGCTAGGGAAATCTGTAAAGGAAATTATCCCGCTATGAAGCTATCTAACGGAGAAACTACAACTTATGTGAGAGGAGAAGACGGCTTTAGATGTCCTAAATGCGGTGGAGTAATGTTCATAACTTTCACCGCCTAACTTTTTTGGGGTGAAGGAATGCCACAAGATATAGGGTATATAAGGAAGATTTCAGGGAAGAACATAACTTATGAATCGCATAAAGGAACAGAGCCGATGGAAATAACTTTACCTGCAACTCCTAAAGCAATAGACCAAGCGATTAATCTTCGAGGAGAATCAACACCTTACGGATTATTATTTACAATAATTGAAGGAAAGATAGAGAATATCGAAAAAGCAGAAAAACGCTGATTTTCTTCGTTAAAACCAACTCTTTTTTGGGGTGCTTTATGGATAAGTGTCCTAAATGTGGAAGAAAATTTGAAATCGTAGTTTACGGGAAAAACTATGTTGTCTTTGGCTGTCCAGATCACAGAGAATACGATAAGATTCTGCACACAGACTCCATCTTCACTATCACAGAGGCTGATGTCTGGGGTTTAGCTGAAAAAGAAGGTATAGATGTTCCAGTTGGAAAAAGGGCTGAGGTCTTATACAGGGTGAAAAAGTACCTTGAGAGCTACTGTTACGGTGGAGGATATAATATTTGGGATGCAGTGAAAGACGCTATACGGGACGTTTTAAACCCTTAAAAGTTAAGAGGGAGTATAATTGCCTGTTCAGTTCTTTCAGACACTTATGGGAAAAACATTCTATGAGTACACGCTTCCAGAGTTAATTAAGTCGATTAATCGCTTGGCGGAGAGTTTGAATAAACTTGTGATGGTAAAGAAGTCTTTACTGTTTAAGATTGTTGAAGAAGAGGTTGCAAGAGTATGCCCAGACGTGGATATGGAGAAACTTTTATCGAACATTGACAAGCAATTATCCTCTTTTTTGGGGTGCCTTAGTGTCTGTTGAAACGGTTAAGATATTTGTAAATCTTGAGAAGGAAAGGGCAACGGTTCAAATTATCCGCAGGTATAAGCTCTTCGACAATCCAGCTAAAAGATTCCTTATTGAAGAAGACGCAGGCGGTTTCAGTTGCATAGAGAAAAGAGATGACGGTTACCATTCTGTCATCTACTTAAGAGAAAGAGATATCTTAGGAAGATGGGATTACTCCAAAAAACCCACACCTATCGAAGATAGGAAACTAACTCCTAAAGAAGTCAAAGAAACGATAAGGGAAGTCTTGAGAGTCAGACATGAATGATTTCAATAAACTTCATTTTTTGGGGTGTTTTGAGTGCCTGAAGAGAAGAAGAAAGTTGAAGAGGAAACTCCTTTAATAGATTTGGCTGAAGACTTGACGAAAGCGTTCTTCCAGTTTGCAAGGGCAACTGTAAAAGCGTTTAAGAAGCTGTTGAAAGAAGCTTAAGGTGAAAATATGGAATTAGAGAAAATCGTCAATTTCTTCTGCAACATACAATCCACGAAAACGAAAGAAGAGGCTTTTCTTAAGGGCTATCTAATGGGGTTAGGCTCGCACTTGGCTTGTCCAACGCCATATTGGGAGCTTCTGAAGAAAAACCCAGAGCTGTTTGTACCTATTGAAAGGGAAATGAGAGAAATCTTCGAGAAGATACATAAAAACCAAATTGAAGAAGCAAGGAAACTACTTGCTAAGATTAGTCAAAAGACCAGGGATGAGAAGTGAGAATGCGTTGTCCGCTGTGCGGCGGAACTAATATCGAGAGAACAGAAGATGGCTACCGCTGCAAGGATTGCGGATACTCTGAAACACCGATAGGCTGGAATGATCCTCGAAGTGTCTCATGGTATTACAGAAGCAACAAGGAAAAAGTAGATAAAATCATTAAAAAAAGAAAAGGGCAACGCAAGGACTGAAAATCCTCTTTTCTCTCTTTTTTGGGGTGTATTTAAGTGCCTGTGCGGTTTATAACCGATTCTATGGGCGAAGTGGAAGTCCACATGAAGAAGGCTGGGAATGAGCTTGTTGTTCCGAAGCCTCAGATAGTGATGAAGGTAGATGGTAGGCCGGTTCAGGAAGTGCGGGTTGTCGTTGAGAAACGATATCTCTGGCGTGGAAAGGGTGTGGAGCTTTCAAGTGTCACCAAGCTTGTAAATCCTGAGGATGAGAGGGAAGTTCCAAGCCATGAGGTTCTTGAGGTTCTTGACAGGTATAGCTACAGATACATAGATGAGCTTTTCAATGAGATAGAGAAGAAGCAGGCTGAATACTACGCTGTATATCCAGATGGGAAAGAGGAGCCCATCAGACCTTTTGAGAGGACAAAGGTCATAAAGATTCCAGAGGAAAACTGGGTTCCATCAGTAGTTGTCGACGAGTTTGAAGTGGAAATGGTAACAAGCCACGTGTTACCACCATAGAACGTTTATGAGTTGTATTCAACGGATGATGAGGTTGTTCGTAAGCTATACGAGGAAGCTGAGAGGCGTCTGAAAAAAGATCAAGTGGGCGTGGCAACTTTCAGTTTCGGAGGCTTTAACAGTTACTACATATTCTTGGTTCCCTACCTCAAGGAAGGCAAGTTTGGTTGGCTTGTGAAGTTCAGTAGCCGTAAGACACAGCCAAACTATGCCATGGAAATCCCTGTGAAGGCGAAGATTCCGATAAAAGAAGTGCCCACCCTTCAGGTTCTACCGCCCATAAAGGCTCTTGTAGCAACAACCAAAAAGAAGAAGAAAAAAGTGGTTGCATAGTCTGTCCCGGGTGGGATTTGAACCCACGACCTCTATTTTTTGGGGTGAACTTGTCTTCAGAAGAACTCTTAGAACTCAAACAGATTGTGCTTGAAATCATAAGGTTGCTTCGAGAGAAAAACGTAATTACAGATTGGGAGTATTGGAGACTGCGTGAACGCATTAAGCTATAAGGGAAGACTCTAGAATGAAGATTTTTAATTTGAAAGGTGTGTTTGTTCCTGAAAGGGATGTGAAAGAAGCCCTCAAGCTTGTCCGGGATCTTCGGCTGAAATCTGTCTATAAGAGTATACATCCTGTTGCTATGCGTATAGCTCTAAAATTTGCCTTGATGGTAGATGATGAAATTGCAAAGCAACGGTTAACCGCTGAACAGGAAGAAGCAATAGACAAGATGGTTAAAGACCTGCGAAAATTAATCAATGAGTAACTCCTCCTTTCTTGGGGTGAAAGAAATGGAATATGAGAAAGCTAAGGCTCTTGCAGAGAAAATAGTCAAAGAATACGAGAAACACTATGACATTATCAAAGTGGAGTCTATTATGAAGGTTGCGAAACCCACTAGATTCATAGAATTTGAAGATTTAGAGTTTAAATTAACACAAATACTCATGCGAATCCTAGAAAGCTAAAGAATTTTCTTTATTGGGGGTGAGATTGTGGCTAGAAAATTGACGCTTGAGGAACGAATAAGAAGACTTGAGCAGAACCGAGACGCTGTTATTGAACAGAGAGTTGAAGCATTCCGAAAACGGATTACAGCATTATATGATGCCCGTATAGACTTGTTGAGAGAGAAAGGGCTGCCTGAAGCGAAACCGGCAGAGAATACAGAGGAAATGATGGTGAAGGCTAAAGAACGATATGTGTTTTTCAGGTATAGATTCTATGTTCGAATGGGTTTGTCAGAAGCGGAAGCAAGGAGAAAAGCGGAACAAGACTATGAGAACTACCGGGTTGGATGGTTAGCGTTTATGAGAGGCTAGGTGTTTAACTTGATAGTTGAAGAGGCTAAATTTGGATTCGACAAAGACGATAATCCTTGCTTAATGGCTAAGTGTCGAATGAGCATTGATGAAAGAAGTGGAAAGTTTAAGTGTGGATTTGGGCTCTTCAGAGGCGATAGAGGGAGATTAATTCTGTTTGCTTTCAGAGATAGACCTAATAATCCGATAGGTATGGTGAAGGATGCAGAGAAGGCGGTTAAATGGCTTGAAAAAGCATTAGAGAAGAACGGGTATAAGTGGTATCACCTCTATGTTTCAGGAGTAGAACAGGTTGATAGATGGTATGCTTTTATGGTTCCATTTGACGCTGAAGGCTGGACAGAGCTTACAGAGGACGCAAGAAGAGACTTTGAGAAAATGCTTAAACTTCTAAAGGAGGGATATCCATGTTGAATGTTATGCTCTGCCAAGTTGGAAGTCCTAAAGATTTAGAGCGAAGCGGTTTCGTCGGCGAGGAGAAAGGCACCTGAACTGCCCTCCAGATACGACGGAACCAGAGTTCTAATAATCAAGTATCCTAACGGTAGCATTAAGCTTCAGAACCGTCATGGAATTGACTACACCTATAGGCTTTTAGAGTTTGTTGAAGCTGCTAAAATGCTTAGGGCTCAAAGTTTCGTCTTAGATGGAGAAGCGTGTTATGTAAATCCTTCAACTGGAAAAATTGAATTCACACCATGCCAAAGAAGATGTGCAACTCAAGATGTTGGGGCTCAAATGTTTTTGAGGCAAAAGTATCCTTTGAAGTTCATGGCCTTCGATATTTTAATGCTTAATGGAGAGTGGCTTGTTGATAGACGATTCCTTGAGAGGAAGCAGATTCTATGGCAATTACTGGGACGTCCAAGTACTGTAACGTTACAGTATGTTCCCCACAGGTTTGATCTCAGGGATTTCTTTGAAGAAGTTAAGGCTAGAGGAGATGAGGGCTTAATATTAAAGCGGGTTGACAGTCGTTACAGGTTTGGAGAAAGAAGCTACGACTGGCTTAAGGTGAAGAACTGGAAGGAAGAAGTTTGTCGTGTTGTAGGGTATACCCCTGGAAAAAATGCACGGGCTCCTTTTTTCGGAGCTTTGGTTCTAGCAACTGAGGATGGTAGGTTTCGCGGATGCGTTGGAAGTGGGTTCAGCGATTGGGAGCTACGGAAACTTAAAGACATGTTTACTTCAGCGAAGAAGGTGCAGCCTCCATTTAGTATAGGGGAGCCCTACACGGCTGTGGATGTTGACTTGAAGGTTCTAGTTCAGTATTATAAGGCTACACAGGATGGTGTTCTCCGATTTCCGGTGTTTAAAGGCATAATTTCCTAATTTTTTGGGGTGTAAAGATTGAGTAAGTGGACTCATATCTGCGGGATCATCCGAATCGACCATCTACCAGTCGAAGTTCCTCAGCTGACAGAAATTGAGGCTATACATCTGATCTCTGATGGTGCCCCTGAGGGAAGTGAGGGTGGATTAACATTCTATGCATTGAAAACTCAAACAATTGAAGAGTGGGGATTTCCAGCTGTATGGGGTTCTGTATCCTTCGTGGGAGATTTGAGAGATTTCTCTGTTGAGGATATACATAGAGTAACTGAGTGGTTGAAAAAAATACCAGAAAGACTGACTAAGAGGCAATCTCTTATCCGACAAGCAATAACTCTAATTGAACCTGAACGTTACAAACCTGTTATGCTGAGATTTAACGTTGAGAAAAATCTGTGGGAAGAAATAAAAACTTCCTAGCCTCTTTTTTTGGGGTGAAAATTGGTTTACGTAATTGGCTTTACTGTCTTTAAGGATAAGATATTGAGTGGAGAGAAGTTTCAGACGATTAGGCTGGTTAGGAAGAGGAGGCCTCCGAGGATTGGTGAGACTCTGCGTTTGTATTGGCATTTGCGGAGGAAGGATTGTGAGCTTTTGAAGGAAGTTGTCTGTGTTTATTCTATGATTTGGAAATGGAAGGATATGAAGGATAATGTTGACTTGGCTAGGTTAGATGGGTTTGAAGGGTTGGAAGATTTTCGAAGGTGGTTTGAAAGATATAATCCGACAGATGAAACTAAGTTCATGGTAATCAGATGGGAGTAACTTCTTTTTTGGGGTGAAAACATGGTTGAAGTGAAGAAGGTTGAAGTTATTAGGGAAGACAGGGCTGGTAGATGTCCAAAATGTGGTGGGGAGCTTGAGGTTAGAAAATTTGTTGACAGCTGGAATGAGAAAGGTGAACCTGTTGATGTGAATGAAGGTCTATACTGCCCGAAGTGTGGTTTAAGATGGAGCTTTGAAAAGGTTGATGTTGAAGACTTCGTTGAGAACTTTGCTGAGAGGTGGTACTGTCCGAAGTGTGGAAGTCATAAGTTTAAAATAATAACCAAAGCCTTAGTGGAGGATGTTTACAATCGATCAAATAGGAAAGGCTGGAACTATACGGATCTATCAATAAAAAGTGATAAGGTTTTAGAGGTTCAATGTGCTAAGTGTGGAGCAATTCTACATAGAGAGCTGGAGGCGAAACCCATTTCAAGAGAAGCTTGGGACAACTTTTGGGACGAACATTTAACAGATTTTATAGTTGCCTTTGACAGTTATATTGCACACTCAAGTGAAGAGCCCGAAGATAAATTTGAAGCGTATCTCCAAGGTATAAGTAAGGGAATGTTTGCCTTGTGCGATATGATAGAGTCTGAGATGGTGGCGGAGAAGAAATCTAAATAGGCTTCGAAAGCTGATAATCTAACTTTCCTTTTTTCGGGGTGTAAATGGAAACTACAATATATGTTGGTAAATATAAAATTCCCAAAAACGGTATAATACCAATGCCCAACGAAGCTAGGCTGCGAGTTCTAAGTTTCTATACAGGCATAACCAGTAGTGGTGAAACGTTTACAGATGATAGACTGACAATTGTCGTGGAAGATGAGAATTTCTGGCCTGTGATAATTAAGCTTGAGGACTCTGAAGTGGATAGTCTTATCAGAGCACTGCAAAAAATTGCCGAGCATAGAAAAAGGGATGAAGAAGCCACAGAACAAGAAAGCTACACTATACCATAGATTCATAACTTTTTTGGGGTGTAAAGTGGTCAGAGCTTCCTTACTTAAGAGAATAGAGAACAGTCAGAAGAAATTTGTGATAGAGCAATATAAAGAACTGTTAGATCGTGTGATTCCACCTATGCTTGAGGAACTGAAGCATAAGGCTAAATTTTGTATGTTAAGGCTTCCACCTGAGAGGGTTAAGGCAAAATTCTACAGAGACCTAGCGAATCTTGTTAGAAGGTTAAAGGCTCAAGTAGCTGCTGAACTGGAATACATCACCAACACTTAACCCCTTTTCTTTGGGGTGATCTTTTGTCTAAGAAGCTTGAGGCTTTACTTCATAGGATTAGGCTTTCGAGGGCTAGGGAGGGTGATCCGAAGAAGGTGCTTTATGCTTTGCTTGAGGAAGTTGAGCAAGCAACAGGTTATCGCGGGAGAGACTCTTGGAATATTGTGGTTGAGCTTATAGCTGACCATCTTGGCATAATAAGGGATCCATGGCGTTATTCACTTCCTGGATTTCAGAACACGCCCTTGTTTAAGGGTAGAGAGGCCTTCAAGAAGCAGACGTTCAAAATCTCAGAAAGAGCCTTAAAGGTTAAGGAGCGTTGCGCGGAGCTTGTGGAAATGTACGTTGAGGCTGCAAAGGCTCATCCGTGGGATCATTTAGGTGAAATCTTCATGGAGGAAAGGCTTCAGGGGCGAAATATGGGACAGATGTTAACACCGAGATACATTGTTCAGCTTATGATTAAGATGGTTATGGCTGACTACTACGTCAAGAAGGAGAGAGCTTGGGTTGATGCTGAGATTGTGTCATGGGCCACGGATTACACGTTAAGGTATGGTCCACCCAGATGGGCAAGTAAGGCTCTTGAAAGGGCTGTGAAAAATATTAAGGATTTGAGCAGGCCTCAAACAGTTTTGGATCCGGCTGTTGGAACTGGACGTTTCCTCATAGAGGCAAGCTTAATGAATCCGGATGAACCTCTTGTGTTGTTTGGTATTGAAATAGATCTTTCTCTTTACAGAGCCTGCTTAGTGAATATGGCATTGTTCAGCAAACATCCATACACGATAATATGTGCTGACACGCTTAGAATAGATAACAAATACGCTTACACAGGAAGCCCAATATGGGACATGGGTAATCTTTGGGAGCCACCAGATTTCTCACCATTCTACTGGAAGCAGCCACCAATAACAGCTGAGAAATTCAGCCTAGCCGAATGGCTAAAAATTAAGCATGGTGGAAACCGTGGATAAGCCTCCTACTGAAAAACACAAATATGTCTGTTTTAAAATGGTGGGAAAATGCGATAAATGTGGTCAGCCCATCTATAAGCAGGCAACTTGTGAGGAGGAAGAGTTCTCTAGATCCCGTGAAGGATATGAGTGGCTTAGAAGATATGTAGAGGAAAAGCTTAGAAAGTCTGGAGTTATACCCGAGGATAGAATCCGTGAAGTTAGTGCGCGGATAGTTCAGAGAGCTTTTCATGCTGGGACACATAAAATACCAGAACATTACGTTCTTTATGGGGATAAACTAGGACTTGTTAAGGCTACTTTTGCATGTATTGAACAAGCGGACCGGGAAATTGAATGGGCTATTAAGTATCCACCTGAACCTATCGATAAAAAACACTTCAGTCTAAAGGCCTTCACAAAACTGAAGTACTCTAAACCCTAACTTTTTTGGGGTGAAACATGAAATGAAGTGGATTAAAATCCCTATAGAAGTGTTATGTCCACATCCTAAGGAAAACTCTGAGGATATCGACCTTGTTGAAATGGAAATCAGGGTAGATGATCCAGAAGTCCCAGCGTATAAAGCAGTTTGTCCTAAATGTGGAAAATCGGTTTTAATAGCTTTCGGAGACTTCATTTACGAGTCAAAAGAGGAGGTTGAGTGAAGTGAAGTGTGAGGAATGCGGAGAAGAGCTTGAGGGAGAAGTAATAAAACTGCAAGACTTATACTGTGATGCCGTATATCACTTTTTCTGCAGCGAAGAATGTCTTAAGGAATTTCTTGTTAAAAGTGCAAACTGGGAATATGTTGATGTTGAAGAGGTTGAACAGAATGAGAGTTAGATGTGAAACTTGTCCTATACAAGATTTTTGCACCTGCCAAACTGCAGCAACATGTCCACTTCTGAAACTATTAGAACTATTGGAAAAATTAAAGGAGGAAGAGAGCGGGAATGGATAACACCCAACTCTTCTACTACCAGCACCAGAGCAAAGACAAAATAAAGCTCACACAAATCCTTGAAATCATAGACTACTTCTACGAATGGATATTCAGAGCAGAAGCATACGAAAAAATCAAAGAGATGGGAAGATAAACTGGAATGAGTGAAATTCAAGCTGTTATAGGTCAAGTTTACCTTGGAATCATTACTTCAGATGATATGGAATTCTAAACCCTTTTTCGGGGTGGGAATGCGCAAGGTCAAGTTACTTGATGGTAAGGTTGAAATCCTTGGAACACGACAACAGGTAGCTAGAGCGAAAAAGGTTCTTCTATCAAATATAAATCCACTTGTCGGTTTAAAGGAGTCTGAGGCCCGTATAAGGATTCAGGATCTTATTGATGAGTATGACTTGAAGGCTGACATTCTTTACTGTGGGAATACTGTCTGGAGTAGAAAACGGATAATTAGGAATCTTAAAAGGATAATCAAAGCTGGAACATTGTATGATCCTAAGAGGCCCTCTTATGTTCCAATTGGTAGTATGTTGAGGATGCCGGTGGTTGGGAAGACAATACTCTCAAAATATTTCTACGAGTTCCTACACTTGGAATGTGGAAGCATAGCTCATTATAACATTCAAGGATGGGTAACACAGTATCCTACCTTAGAAGATTTGAAGCAGTTCTTCCGGAAGAATGAGTATGGAAAAAGGGTGTTAGATTCAATTCCATGGTGGGAGACAGATGTCAGACGCATAGTTCAAGATATTGAAGATCTACTGTTTCCACTTCAATCTTATATGAGGTATAGGAAAAAGACAGGTATAACCTCCCATACTTAGTATGGGAACCCCTACTTTTTGGGGTGTAAATTTGAGAGTAGCTGAAAGAAATAGGGCGATAAAAAAGGCGTTATCAAAGGTTTTCGGTAGGGAAAATGTTAGAGTCAGAGGTGATAGAGGTACAGCTTATGGGTGGGTTGACATTACTATTACTCAGCCTAAAAATCACAAGTGTGATGGAAACTGGAGATGTCAAGAGTGTATTAAGCAAATAGAGGAAATCAAGAGAAGAGTATGGGATATACTGAAGGAAACTGGGCTCATCAATTACCTATACACCTACTACAATGACATGAACGAAAGAAGATATGAATGCATAGTCGAAGTTAAACTCACCTAAATTTCCTTTTTTCTCTTAGGGGTGTACTTTGGAATCCATGATCAGATCTTTCAGGGAAAGCCTCTTTACAAATTTCTACAAGTGGCTGAAAACAAACAGGCAGGTCATAGGCGATAAATGGTATGAACGGCTCCTTGAAATGGCTAAGAAGGCAGAAGATGACTGTAACTCAGCCATTAAAATTATTGCAACAGCTCTTTGGCTCTTTAATATGATGTCGAATTGTGGAGTAATGGCTGGTTTAGGTCCAGATCACATAAGCGACCAAACGGACTATGAAAGAACAGGTCTTGACAAGAAATCGACTAAACAAATGCTACTCATAGTGCAAGCATGCTTAAACCTTCAGTATCT
>Ga0190286_1000734_pt1 | contig 12966 bp, 13 predicted proteins | sample 48691834_MG_FD_183241 | JGI IMG/M metagenome (GOLD analysis project Ga0190286, IMG submission 183241) | Hydrothermal vent microbial mat bacterial communities from Southern Trench, Guaymas Basin, Mexico - 4869-18-3-4_MG | ecosystem: Environmental > Aquatic > Marine > Hydrothermal vents >... | reverse complement strand
CCCATTTTCAGACCGAATCGTTAAGGATTTGGTGACTTTCACGTTCTCGTAATAAATCCCATCTTCAACCTCAATTACATGCCCATCCTTTGTATCCGTGTCGTTTATTGCTGCCTGAATGGATGCGAAGCTTTCGCCAGTGTTCAGGTTGTGAACCCGATTTACGGGCGGCGTGAGTCCCGGCTCCTCCTTACCAATTCTAACTTCTGCGTCTATCCATTCCGCAGGTATTTCTTCTGCTTTATTGTTGCCGAGTAGTCCATTAGATAGGTGCAATATGCTTTCATCTCCTTCTTTACCTACCACATCAAAATTTATCTCTGCCAGATGTCCTGTTCCACTTGCAGTAGTAAGTCCTGAAAGCTCAGGCATAACTCTTATCGTATCAGAATCCATGAACTTCCATCTGCCTATGGGTATTTGTGTCTCGTCTATTTGTCCCCCTTTAACATCTAATACATTCACAACTTTTGGGTTGAACGAGAGGTCGAATATCCCCATATTGAAATCTGTAATGTTATCCACGGCTATGGTAGCGACAAAACTCGCTCCTTCCTCCACATATTCAGGCGCATTAACCCATACTTTTACCGGTTCTGCCGCCGATGAAGTTGCGAGAAGCACGAAAGCCATTAAAACAAATAAAACTACTGTGCCTCTTATCGTTAGCAATATTCCACTATCTTTTTCTTTCATTTTCTATCCACCATCCATATTCTTTCAATTTTCATCTGTTTTTCATTTCATCCAAGCGGAATATCATTTTAATCAGCAGACAAATGAACAGAGGTACACCAATCAAGCTTGTTATTATACCCACTGGAATAAAAATGGGTGCTACAATCCTCCTTGCCACGGTATCTGACCCGACGAGTAATATAGCACCAAGAAGACCAGATACAGGAAGCAGAAACTTGTTATCCTTTCCTACTGTTACATACGCTATATGAGGTGCAATCAACCCAATAAATGCTATTGTCCCTGTAAAACTCACTGTACTTGCAACTAAAAGAGATGCAATCGCTATTATAAATGTTCTAACATGCTTAATTTTCACATCGGGGCTATTCTCTGACTTAAATCCAACACCAATAGTATCGAAGTCTCGCAATTTTAATATGGGTGCAGAAATAAGCAAAAGAATGCAACACACTACAAGTACGGCAGGCACTGGACCCGGTAAGGGTATGGAAACTTGACCTAGATTTACGTGGAAGACAATCTTATCCCATGAAGCTCTTCCAAGACTGCCAGCTGACCAAAACCATATTTCTTTTACCGCTTCTGCCTCACAAAAATATAAAATCAATGATCGCAAGGAGGTAAATAGCCATATCATTCCAATACCCACAATTACTACAACTATAATACCCAAAGGTGTAGCTCCTATACGGTTTGCCAAATAAAGGATGAAGAGGGAAGTAAGGAAAGCAAATATAAAAGCGATTCCTATTATGAAGTAGCCCTCTATAGAACTCGCGCAAGCTCCAAGAAATATGGCAAGAGCAGCACCAAACCCAGCACCTGATGTGATTCCAAGCGTGTAAGGAGATGCAAGTGGATTCCTTAAAATCCCCTGGAACACAGCACCCGCAACACCAAGACCGATGCCTGCCACAATACCAAATACAATTCTCGGAAGTCTCAGATGCCATACACATATATCAGCAAGCCAGGTTGTGGAGAAGTAATCGGGGAAGAAGCGATGGAAAATTGCTGAATATGCTTCCCATACTGTGACAGGTGCACTTCCAGGTGTTACAGATATGCCCGAGATGAAAAGTAAAAGGAAAAGAAGGAAAATAATGAAAATAACCTTCTTGGCATTTGATTTTTTGTTTTTGCCCTCCCCTTTTTTATTACTGCTCTTTTCTATACCTTTGTCTTTCATCTTTTTCACCTCTTCTCCCCACATATCAGGAAATAATTATGCCCTCCACACTGCCCACCGGAGATTTTACCCAAAAAGCCGTTTATCTTCGTTTTTATCGTTGTATCCACCGCTGTTATTTCGCAGCCACATCCTTCTAAAACCTCTCTTGTGAACTTCAAATTAATTTTAGGATTGTTCTTTGTCGTTTCCCTTATTATCTTCCACGCTTCATCATCATGTAGGGTTTTTTGCTTTTTCCAATCGCGAACACGAACGAACTTTTTCAATACTTTGTATGTGCGATAGACCAGCTTAGAGCGAAGGTTTAATTTGTCTCCATTTCTGCGGTCAACCTCAATAATAACTATTCTACCTTTTGGTCTCGTCACCCTGACCATCTCTTTTATCGCCTCTTCCGGATTTGGAACCGGCCAGAGCGCGAATTTGCAAAGAGTGCCATCAAAGGAATTACTTTTAAAAGGAATTTTTTGGTTATCTGCATTTATTATCGCTGAAATATCCTTTTTCAACTCCTTTGCCCTTGTTTTTAATCTCTCCAGCATTCGATTTGAGAGATCCAGTGAATAGACCCTGAACCTATCTGATAGTAGTATTGACATCGCACCAGCACCACAACCAACGTCTAAGATTGTGTTGCATTTACATTCATCAAACAGTTTCTTTACCAGTTCTGCATAAATCTCATCCTTTATCCACAATCGCCTGCTTTTGCTTCTTATATCATAACTATCAACGACATGATCCCATGGATTGGGATATGGATTAATAGGATAGGTATCAATAAAAAAATCACGCGCATCGGGTTTTTTCATTTTCTCACCTCACCTACCAGAACGAACATCTCTTCCTCAAACCCCGTGAGCGCACGTAAGAACTTCGATTTCTTCGTTGAGACTCGCTCTTTGATGGAGTAATCTACCTCCTTTATATTAACTTTACAATTCTCCAGCCATTTTTTTATCTTCTCGAAGGAAGTGCTGGTTTTATGATACTTCTTCATCTCTTCAAATTGCTTCTTCGGCTCCCTTCCGGTCTTAAGCTTGTAAAGTAAGAAGTGAAAATTATACACTGGTCTGCCAAATATTTTATGCCTTATTGTTATCTTCGTCTTATGCCAGTCCCCCTCCATAATTATTATTTTTTTCCTCGCCACACGAGCCATTTCCGCGATTGCTCGCTGTGGGTCATATAAAGGCCAGATAGCGAATCGGCAAACCACGACATCGAAACTTTTATCTTTAAACGGGAGCTGATGAGCATCTGCATTGATTATTTCCAGTTCGCGCCCCATATCTTCCTTTCTCCTTTTCAATTGCAAAAGCATTTTTGAAGAGAAGTCCAAACTCGTCACATCGAACCTACTCGAAAGTGGAATTGATATAACACCAGCACCGCAGCCGACATCCAGAATCTTATCGCCTTTAGAATCAATCCTATCCTCTATTTCCCGCGCCCATGCTTCTGGATTGGTCCAGAACCATTTTGGACTGTTCTTGTAGTCATATTCGAATGCGAGGTTATCCCAGCATTCCCGTATTTTCAGTTCTTTCTTCATCGTTTTAGGTTTTTAGAGAGTTAATTACTTAGCATTTTCCCTCTTTCTTCGCCCCGATTAAAAAGTTCCCGATATTTTGCTGAGATATTTCAAGTCTCTTGCCAACAACAGATAATATTCGGTCTCTGATAGCGAGCCATGCGATATGGAGAGCATTTGAATATATTCTTTTAAATTCTGCCATTTAGAACCCTCTGCGATATTTGGAGCAACAGAAACCGCAGAACGCCGAATTTGCGATGCCAATCCAAATTTTTCTCCACCGGGCTGCGTAATTTTATATTCTAACACAAGTTCACGGCTTTTCTGCCAAACCTCCAAGTCCTCAAATCTCTCTATCTTGCTCATTCTCACACCTCTTCATACCACATCTGCCTAAATACTCTGGCATTATCACCCCAATATCTGGTTAAACCACTATATTCTTCATCCTGGTCAAGCATTGATAGCAGAGGTTCGGAACTGCATGGTCGTTCAAGCGCTCTGCGTGCTTCAATAGCAGCATCAACAACAGTCCAGTAGCCAAGCCGGAAGAAGTAACCGAGCAGCCTGTTGGGGATGAGCGTTTTGAAGCCCTGTTTTTCATACCACCACGCACTCCCCAGGAGAGAAGCGGGCACTACCAGGTCGGGTTTTGTGCGCTTCAATGCCTTCAGTTCTTCTTCAAGCGTGGGCTCTACCAATATCTCTGGATCAGAATCGTGCTTCAAGCAGAAATCTCGCCACATATCCACTGTTCTCTCTTTTGCCGCCTCATTTAGCAACATATCAAAATTCGTGCCGGTTCTGAACCTGAGAACAAGGAGTTTGCATTTCATACCGCAATATCTGACCAGATCAGCCGCATAGCCACCGGTATAAGAGCCAACCACCCCTAACGATTTTCCTCTTAGTGCGGGCAAGTGCTTGGCAAGTGCTTCTTCCGCCTCTTTCCTGCTCCGCTTTGCAACCTCCTCTGCTTTTCCTTCAATATCATAAACCCTGCCAATATCCATCAATAATTTATCCACGCCGTCAAAACCATAAGGACCATACTCAATGGAGCTGTATCTCGGCTCCGGGTATAGTTCAATGTATTTCATCCCATACTTCTTCTCAAGAAATTCTGTCCATGGCTCGGAAGCATAATGAACGAGAGAAGCAAAAGCTCTTGGCATTGCTTTTATATCGTTAACGGAGTTATTGTAGAAGTAGAAGCCATTTATGTGCAAGCCCATGCTCTGGATTAAAGAACGGAGTTCTCGATATCTCTGACCCTCGTCAGGAAACTGGACGAGCGTAGTGATGTTTATGGATTTGTCGTCCTTCCCATCTTCTTCAACATTTTCCAATAATTCTGTTATCAACGCATTTCTGATTATGCTAAAACCCCTTCTTGTCATCACATTATCCTGTTCACACCCCACCAAGGAGCATACAACTACCTCGCATGGCACCTTTGCTTCTTCCCTCACGGCATCCATATAGTCACCAATCTGGTCGGCAACATCGGATGAAATAACCAGAATAAGTTCCGGCTTGTATCTTTCATAAACCTCTTTTATTGCGCCTAATAGCTTATCATAAGCGCCATAAACTGCTTCTGCTTCGGTTAACGCCGTGCAGGGCATGTCGTAAATGGGATTCCAGCCGCGGCAGGGGTTCATCCTCCGTTGAAATGCACAACCGATAGGACCGTGCACGAGAACAACAGTGTTCTTTAACGATGTTGCAATTGTAGTGGCACATGAAATCTTGCCGCCCAGCGCTGCCCTGCCATGAATTGGCAAACTCCAGACACTGCTAACCATGAAGTCCTCGGGCGATAAACTATAATTAAAATTATCACTCATGAGTTCCCCTTCCCCCATATTTCTCTTTTATTCGCCTCCTTATTTCTTTACCTATCATCATCATCTCTTCCGGTGCTAACGGCTTTGGTACAGAAGTTAGTGTGTTATTGTAGATTCTCAATGCTAACTCCCGGAACAACCCCGCAATGTCACTCTCAGGGTCGTATTCTATCACGGTATTGCCCTCAATCTCTGCTTCCGCGATCTCATGTGCATTTGGGATATGCCCGATAACTTGCGAACCAATCCTCTCTGCGAAATCATAAACGACATCAGCTTCATCCAGCATACCTCGAACATTGTAGATAATACCTCCTAACGGCGACCCGCCTTTGTTTGCGAACGCGCTTATGCCGCGACAAATGTTGTTAGCAGCGTAAAGAGCGAGATAATCCGCGGATGTTACGATATAGACCTCATCAGCCAGACCTCTCCTCAGTGGCATTGCAAAACCTCCACACACTACGTCCCCCAGCACGTCGTATATCACTACATCGGGCTTTAATTCCTCAAAGGCTTTCAATCTCTTGAGCAGGTCTATTGCAACGATGACGCCCCTACCTGCGCATCCAAAACCCGGTCTCGGACCTCCACACTCTGCACAATAAACACCCCTATAACCCTTGTGGATGACTTCGCCGAGCTCGATCTGCTTGCCTTCCACCAACTCTTCAAGTCCCACTCTCTCTATCCCTTTATCTCTCGATACATCGAGAATGGTCGGCATCTGTACCTCTCCTGTCAAGTTCCTGGTGCAGTCAGACTTGGGGTCACAGCCAATCATCATCACTGATAACCCGCTCTCTGCTAATGCAGCCGCGATATTCGACCCTATCGTTGATTTTCCTATCCCTCCTTTGCCGTAAAATGCTATTTGTCTCATCCTTTCTGCCACACCTCCAAATCCTCAAACCCCTTTATCTCTACCATCTCGCTACCTCACACCTCCACACCTCGCACCTCGTAATATCGTGATACAAGAGAATTGACTATGGATTCGAGCCATGTGGAGACGCCGCGAAAACCTGCATAAGGAGTATCGGTCAATGCTACGCTGTCTATTGTGGGGTAAGAGAACCTGACTAACGGAATTCTTGCTATATTTGCTAATCTTTTGTCAAAAGTAGAGCCAAAAAGCATTTGCACGCCGGCATTGGCAATGCATCTCTCCATTTCAAATCTATCGGGTTCAACCATGATCTCTTGAGCTAAACCCGATATTTTCTTGAGGTTTTCCTCCAGCATAAAGTTCTTGTTCGTTATTGCGAGAACTTTCACATCAAAACCCAGTTCGGCACTGAGGAATTTCGCCAGTGCGATTCCCTTAGCGGTGTCGCCTATAACGGCGCAGGACAGTCCGTAAAAGCCATGCAGATAGAATTGAACTTTTTCTATCTGCTCTTTCACCCTCGCTCGCTCCTGCGATATGAAACTTTCGTCCACTTCTCTCTCAAGCCCTTCACAAATGCGCTCCAAAAACCTTTCTGTTGCGGACACCCCATACGGGTAATCAACAACCACATAAGGTATGCCAAACTGCTTGTTCATCAGCCTTGCCAATTTAATTCCGTCACCACCGAGAACGATGTTCAGAGAAGCCTTTGGAGCGCATTCAATACGCTTGAATTCATCAGCAGTCAATACTGCATTTACATTCAGACCCACACCGTTGAGTAAACGTTTTATCTCTGTAAGGTCCGCAACGCTCTTGAATCCATCGTCCTTGAACCCAATTAGATTTACCGAATCTTCTTTATCACCGCTGTTATCCATAAACTTAGCAAGCGATGCTAAAGCACTCTCATAGCCCATCCACATATTCTTGTGGAAACCCGCAGCAGTGAAAAAGAGAATTTTGGATTTTATCCCCGCATCCTCGCGAGCTTTAACCTCAACTGCATCGAGATCGTCCCCGACAATTGCGGGTGCACATGCATCGAGAAGAGCGATAAAAGCGGGTTTGAACGTCTCGTCAATTTTTTTTAACGCTATCAATGCCTTATGCTCTGCACCATAGATGAAATCACGTGGATGTATCCCACTGAACGCAATCCTTGCATCTGCATTATCACAGAGTGCCCTCAACAGCAGCATTCCACTGTGACAATCTGGCGGCGAATGCAGCACGACATAGCCATCTTTGATGCCATGAAAAGCTCTGAACGCACCTATTAGCTGGCAGCCCTGCGTGGGGTCGAGCAATAAAGGCTCATGTTCCTCATACCCTGTTTCTTCTGCCATTTCAGTCCTCCTTTATCATTTTTTCCACTTTCCAATAGATCAATGCATCTTTTGAACGCCACTCCCAGTATAATCTCCCATCCTCTTCCTTTATTAGATTAGATTCAGCTAAATATTCGCGAATTGCATCACGTTGGTCCTCGCTCATTTCGCCATCAATGTTATCTTTCCAGAGCTCAATCACTTCTTCCACGCTTTTCACGTATCTCTTCGCGTATGCATCAAGCATCTCGATATTTGGATGGATGTCGAGTTCTCGTAAGACCATGTAAAGGCATGCGTAATCAGGATATAAAGGCATGGGCTTTTTGTATATCCGCTCGTAATATTTTTCATAGTTTTTATCTTTATTGGCGTCCGTGCCAATCAACAAATATACATAACCCTTGCAAACATCGTTCATTTTTTTAAACGAGTTGTGCAAGTCTGTTATGTAATACAATGCGTGGGAGCAGATGACGAGGTCGTATTTTCCGTTGTTTATCTCCATTAATTCGTCTATTGTTGTATCTTCCCATTTCTTGTTTATGCATTCGATGTTTGTCAATCCATACGAATCGGCTCTGTTTCTCAATATGTCGAGCATACCGACGGAAGGTTCAACAGCTACCACTCGCTTCGCACGCTTTGCTAAAGGAAGAGTAAAAATACCCGTTCCTGCACCCACATCGAGCACAGTTTCAGGTTTGTGTTGCTCAAACTTTTCAACCAGTTGAGCGCGGTTTGAATGTTCCATGGTCTTCTCGTATTCACGAGCTTTATGATTCCACGCCTCGGTTATGGAGCCGTATTTTTTGATATACTGATGTGACCATGCGTTCAGTATTCCATCCTGCCACATTTTCGCCCAATCAATGTTTAGCGAACTGATTTTATTCTTATTCATTTTTTATTTACATTCTCAAACGCATATCCCTCGTTTTTTGTCGGATGCGCTGAGCCAATTCCGCCAGTTCCTCCTTTGATAATGGCGTTGGTGAGACTGTCTCTTTATTCTCGTAGATGGCGGTTGCCAAATGCCTGAATATGTCAGCAATCTCAGAATCGGGGCTCTGTTCTATTACTGTCTTTCCATATATCTCGCACTCCATTATCGTTGTGTCGCTTGGAATTGCCCCTATCACCTTTGAACCCACGCTCTGTGCGAATTCCTCAACAAGCGCGAGGTCGTCAATTGCACCCCTCACATTATATACGATGCCACCCAGTGGCGACCCGTCCCTGCGTGCATGGCGATTAATTCCTTTGCAGATGTTATTTGCTGCATAGATAGAGAGATAATCTGCCGATGTCACAATAAACACATCATCTGCCAATCCCCTCCGCAGCGGCATTCCAAAACCTCCACACACGATATCGCCCAGCACATCGTATATCACCACGTCCAGATCAAATCCATCGTAGATACCCATTTTCTTCAATAGATCAATGGCAACGATAACACCTCTTCCCGCACATCCCACCGCAGGCTCCGGTCCCCCTGCTTCCACGCAAAGAACTCCTTTGTAGCCCTCATACACGATTTCATCCACGTCTATTTGTTTACCGTCCACGAGTTCAGTTAGTCCGAGTTTTGCCACCCCTTTCTCTCTCAATACATCCAACACCGTGGGAATATCTGCATCTCCTCGGAGGTTCCTCGTGCAATCGGATTTCGGGTCGCATCCAATAACCATTGTATTAAGCCCTCGCTCTGCATAAACCGCGGCAAGATTCGATGCTATCGTTGATTTCCCGATGCCCCCTTTACCGTAGAAAGCTATTTGCCTTATCTTTTTAGCCATTTCTCACACCTCCACATAATTATTTATTACTGAATTTACAATTTTTTCAATGAGGTGGGGCGTGCCTCTAAATCCCGCATAAGGTGCGTCAGAGATTGAAACTTCATCTATTACCGGATAAAAAATTCTGACCAGCGGAACGCCGAGTTCGTATGCCAGTTTCTTCTCCATCGTGGAGCCGAAGATCATCTCCACTCCCTTTGATTTTATTACCTCGTTCATCTCGAATCTGTCTGGCTCTATAAGCAAGGTTTCAAAATAATCTTCATTGGCTTTGGCTTTATCCCGTGAAATGTGGTTTCTTGAGGTGATTGCCAGAACCTTCACATTTAGACAGAGTTCGTCACTGAGGAACTTGGCGAGGTCATACGCACGAGCACTATCGCCAACCACCGCAACTGAGGTATCGTAGATACCCTGCAAGAATAGGAATATACGCTCTATACGCTCTTTAATACTATTTTTCTCGGCGGTAATAAATTCTTCGCTAACCTCCTTATTTAAACTCTTAGTTACACTTTCCAGGAACTCTATACTGTTATTCAATCCAAAAGGATAAGGAGTTACTATGTAGGGTATATCAAATTTCTCTTGCATAATTTTTGCACATTCGAGTCCATCTCCACCCAGCACGACATTTAATGATGCTCTTGGCGCGTTTTTTATCTCGTCGAAAGTGGAATTGGTTAAGACAGTGTTAATGGTTATCCCACTGCTGTTTAACATCCGCTCGATCTCTAAAAGGTCAGAATACGCCTTAATGTCATCCTGTTTAAAGCCAATCAAATTTACTTTGTCACTTTCGGTTTCAGATAGAACCATGAAGCGAGTGAGTTCTGCCAGCGTCTCTTCGTAGCCAATCCATGCAGGACCTTCGTAGCCACCGGTGCTTAGAGCGAAGATTTCAGCGGGGATTTCTTCTTTCATCGAGAGAACAACACCCTCTACATCGTCACCCATGATCGCGGGGGCACTGCAATTAAGAACTGCAATTAGCGAGGGCTTGAAGTTTTTATATGATAATCTTATCGCAGTAGCCAGTCTTCCCTCGGCGCCATATACCATATCCTGAGCACGGAAACCAGTACCAACTATTCTAATATCATTTTGATTTGAACCGAGCGCTCTGAGGAGTAATACGCCGCAATGGCAACCTGGTCGAGCGTGAACAATAGTTACCGCATCTTTAATACCGGCAAGTGCTCTCGCTGCTCCCACTAATTTACAGTCCTGTGTGGGGTCATAAACCAGACCTTCTCTTGCTTTTATTTCTTTTTCGTGATTTGAGCCCTCTTTCATATTTATCCCCCTTTTCTTTGCTTTATTTCAGATATGCTGCTCTATCCGTATCGCCAATAGCGCCTTCCCTTAGAGTCATGAACATATCAGCTAATTTTGCCCAATGTGGAATCAGATTGGTTCTACGCGAGTCATATTTGAGCATGCAGAGTAGAGGATTTCTCCTTTGAGGTTTTTTAAGTGCCTCTTTTAATAATATGGCGAGTTCAATGGGGCACTCAAAACCTATTCTCTGGTGATGAAGCATGAAATCCATCGGATTAAAAGTTCTTATGCCTTCTTTATTGTATTCATGGACAGCGTTGGTCAAACTGGATAAAACGGCAATATCAGTCCCGGTTTTTTTCATCGCTTTTATTTCCTCTTCCGTCGTTGGGTTCAACAGGACTTCAGGGTCAGAACCATATTTCCTCGCCCATTCAAGCGTTATATTTAGCAGTTCTTCTATGGCGTCCTTAGAAAGTATCCGTTCCAAACCAAGCGTCTTATATATTATCACACTTGCATCCATCCCGATGTCCCTTAATAACATTACTTCCAGGCTGTGCAGTCCGCCCATACCACTATAAGCGACTTTTTTACCCTCAAGCCCCTTCTTAACTTCGGAAAGCCGTTCACTCGCTTCCTTTTTCCTCCTCTCTATCACTTCCTCCGCTTCTCCTTCCTTACCCATTCGTTTCGCGATTTCGAAAAAAACTCTTGCACTTCCTTCTATTCCGTAAGGGCTTAACAATTCCGGGTCCCTGCTATTTCTGTATTCTTCCAATCCTACTGTCGCATAGTAGTCAACGCCCATCCGAGCTTTCATAAGCTTTGCCCACGCCATCGGGTAATCGGTGATGGTAAGTTCGGCTTTTGGTAAATCATACAGGTCTTCTACCCGTGTATGGTCGAAGCAAACTTTGTTTATGCCGATACCCATCTCGTTCAGCACCGAAGCCATCTCCGCAACCTTCAAACCTGCGCCATGAATAGGAAAAGTAACGATGTTCACCGAGCCATCGTTTTTATCTGTTACTCCCTTTTCGACACCATTGCACAGCATTTGATCTGTGATGGCGTACAGGGCGTCCTGATACCCCACGGGTTTTGATTTCTCAGTAAAATCGCCAGTAGTGTAAACAACTTCGCAACCAACATCCCCCTTTGCTTTTGTCTCTTCTATCACCGCCTTGAAATCGTCACCGATTAAATCGCTTGCGCATGTGGTTATCACCACGATCAGATTCGGATGGTGCCGTTCATAAACCTCCCTGATACCCATGCGTAATTTATCCTCGCCACCATAAACGACTTCTAAATCGTTCATATCAGTGCACGGCGTCTCGTAGAATGGCAGGTAAGGTCTGAACGGGTTTATCTTACGCTGAAATGAGCATCCAACTGGTCCATGTATCAGAGGAACCGCATCTTCAATCGCATCTGCAACCATCAGAGCGCCTGAGATCTTGCCCGGAATAGCGGTTATTCCATGTAGCGGCAGTGTGCTATAAGCGTTAATAAGCGGTCTTAAAAAACCTTCATTCCCTTTCTCTTCATACATCATTTCTCATCACCTCTTTTATGCACGGGTGTTCCGAGACATCCCCGTGGCATTCTCTTATCTGCTCCGGAGTGCATTCCTCAGGCTTATGCTCACCCTCTTTCAGACATCCCTCAAAACACTTCGCTATGCACATCTTTCTTTTTCACCTCCTTTTAGCTCACTATTCTCGTTTTTCCTTCTTCCACCATATCATTGCAGTTAAACAAAGACCATAGCGAGCTGCCTGCCTTCTCGTTTCGGCGTCCTGCAACGATAAAGATGTAAACGCTGCGTTTTGCTGCGTTATTCATCATAATGGCGGTTTTGATGTCTTTCATAACAGGTGAGTGTGAAGCAATAACGACATCATGCTCACCCGCTTCTATGTCTTTTCCTATCTCTACATCCTCCCATTTCTTGGGTATGTAAGTTATGTTTGCCAGATTGTGCTTCGATGCATTCTCTTTCAAGCGTGCAAGCATGCCACTGGAAGGTTCTACAACAGTCACGCCCCTCACAATCTTTGCAAGTGGTATTGCAACGGTGCCGGGACCCGCACCGATGTCAAGAACCCTGTAATCCGGTTCTATTTCTATTCTTGACATGTTCATTCCTGCACGGTCGCTCTGCTGCACCAGTTTCTCAAACCAATCAACTCGCTCATCCCAGAACTCTGGCATTCCTGCTCGTTGTCCCCAGTGCGAGCCTTCCAGCTCCTCTTTCCACATTTCCGCCCAATCAAAATCTTCTATTTTTCCCATTTCCCATTTTATAACCACAGATTACACAGATTTCCACACACTTTCTTGCACAGGTTTATCCAGCATCCTGTATCT
>Ga0190286_1000733_pt1 | contig 12976 bp, 8 predicted proteins | sample 48691834_MG_FD_183241 | JGI IMG/M metagenome (GOLD analysis project Ga0190286, IMG submission 183241) | Hydrothermal vent microbial mat bacterial communities from Southern Trench, Guaymas Basin, Mexico - 4869-18-3-4_MG | ecosystem: Environmental > Aquatic > Marine > Hydrothermal vents > Microbial... | reverse complement strand
TGCCCTTATTGGTGTACATAGCCGTAAAAAGGCACCACGGGTATCTCCGCAGTATAAAAGAAGATTTTATATTCGACATGTACGATGAGGCACTATTGAATCAACAATTGCAGCTCATCAAGAAAGATGTTTTCGATAATTTCATGAAAGAACTCAACATATCGATTTCATATGAAATACTGGTGAAAAAATTAAAGGAATTTAAAGAAGAATTGTGGAAAATTGAAGATAACTGGGAAAGTGCTGAGGAAAGTTTTGAACTTTATCTTTTATTGAATCTCATTTATTCTGTGATGATAGATGCCGATCGGAGTGAGGTAATTTTTGGGAAAGGAGTAGATGGATACGGTGGGGTTATCTCCTCAGAGATAGTAGAAAAATATAAAAATAAAAAATATAAGAGTATCAAAAATGTAATGGCAGAATATAGAACCAAAGCGTATAAGGAAGCGTTATATCGTTTCGCTAAATGGCAACTATGTGACAAATTTATGAGCCTCACACTCCCTACTGGAATGGGAAAAACACTTATTGTTTTTAAAATAGCATTGTTAATGCAAGAAAAGATCCAAAACGCTTTACAAACTTCCACCCGCATTATATACGCTTTACCCTTTTTAAGTATAATAGACCAAAATTTTAACATACTGCAAGAGATCTTGGAAAACCCTACTTCGGATATTTTAATTGCACATCACCATCTTGTAGAAGCAAATTACAAAAGCCCAAAAGATGAGCACGAAGTTCTGGCAAGTTGGTTCTTGATAGAAGGATGGTGTTCTAAAATTATTGTGACAACTTTCGTCCAGTTATTTGAAACACTTTTCTCAGAAAAACCCTCAACATTAAGAAAATTCCATCGCATCGCACCATCAATAATAATCTTGGACGAAGTACAGAATTTCCCTCCAAAGTACTGGAAACTCTTCAGCGACTATGCTAAACATTTATCTGAAAGACTCGATATATGGTGGATATTGGTAACAGCTACTCAACCCACTATTTTCCACAAAACATTTGAAATAGTAGAGAATCCAGATCGATATTTTAAATGTGTTAATAGAATAAATGTATATTTACTACCAGAAAAGTATACTTTTGAAAGACTCACTGATGAGGTGGTTAAATCATGGAAAGGAAAGAAAAAAATAATGGTGGAACTAAACACTATCGGAGCTGTGCGGAAACTCTATAAAATGCTAAGAGATAGAATAAAAGAAGATAAGATAGAATACTTATCGAGCCATATTATACCAAAAGAGCGAAGGAAGCGAATTCAAAGCATCAAACAAAGAAAAGACCCTTTTATACTTATTACAACGCAACTCATTGAAGCCGGCGTAGACTTGGACTTTGAAGAAACATGGCGAGATATAGCGCCGTGGGATTCGATGGTACAGGCTGCTGGAAGATGTAATAGAAATTGGTCGAAGGATAAAGGAGAAGTCAAAATATTTCAATTATATGACACAAAGGGGAGAAGATTTGCCAGTTACATATACGATGCAACATTACTCGATGTTACAGCTAAAATGATAGAAAATATTAAACAATCTCCCATTTCAGAGTCGGATTTTGTATCTTGCACATCTCCATATTTCAGAGAAATTGCTAAAAGAGTTTCACAGGATGAAAGTGATATGATGATGGAAAGTATTAAAAAGTTAGATTACTCGGAGATCGGGAATTTTTCGCTCATAAGAGGGGAGATTTACGAAACTACGGTATTTATTGAATATGACAACGAGGCAAAAGCTATTTGGAGAAAATTTTTAAAAATCTTACAAGAAAAAGATGTAAAAATTAGAAAAGAGATGTGGCTTTCCATTAAGAATCTATTTTATGCCCACTTGATTTCTGTAAATGAAAATTGGGTAGCCCTTTTGGAGAGAATCGGTGGCGTTAAGTATTTACCACATTCACAGCTGGGAGAGTATTACGATATAAAATTAGGATTTAAGCCCAAAGAGGAAAACATATGGATAATGTAATTTTATCTTTATTGCTCGTTTTAAACTCAAAGACACGATATCTCTACAAAGGTGAGTAGAGTGATGCGAAAGGCACTAAAATTGGAATCGACCGGAAGGGACCACAATTGGTGAGCTTGATTGAATGTTTCTAAATAATCGATTGGCTCATTGAGAGCTTTATCGTTTTGCCTTTTTATAAATTAGATGGAAAAAATAACTGGTACGCTTGTTTGGTACTACTACGTTTGTCCAAGGGAGGTGTGGCTCATAGGACATGAATTGAATGCATTTCAGGAAAATCCACTCATAGAGCTTGGTAGATTGATACACCAAACCAGCTATGTCGACCGTAGGAAAGAAATAGAAGTGGAAAATGTAAAGTTCGATCTCATACGTACGGAAAGTGGTGAAATGGTAGTAGGAGAAATTAAGAAATCGTCCAAATTCAAGAAACCCGCGATGATGCAATTGTTGTTTTATCTCTATAAACTTAAGAAAATAGGAGTAGAAGCTAAAGGGGAGCTACTTTTTCCAAAAGAAAAGAAACGTGAAAGGGTAGAGCTAACGCCTGAAATGGAGCAAGAAATTGAGACCGCAATACGTAATATACGGAGGATATTGAACGCAAGTGTGCCACCGCCAGCGGTTAAATGTAGATTCTGTAGTAAGTGTGCATATTTTGAATTCTGTTGGAGTTGATGAAGAAGACGGTGTATATTTTCTCAAACGGTGAGATACGGAGGAAGCAGAATACGTTGTATTTTGAGTCAGAGGACGGTAAGAGGAAGTATTTGCCGGTTGAGAATATTGGTGAGATAATGGTGTTTGGTGAGGTTACGATAAATAAGAGGTTGATGGAGTTTATAGCGGAGAAGCATGTGATACTGCATTTCTTTAACTATTTTGGGTACTACGTGGGGAGTTTCTATCCAAGGGAGCATTATAACTCAGGATATATGGTACTCAAGCAGACGGAACATTATCTGGATGAGGGGAAGCGGGTTGGGTTAGCTAAGAAGTTCGTGATGGGGGCGATGGAGAATATGATAAAGGTGTTGAGTTATTACGAGCGTAGGGAAGTGGAGGGATTGACAACACCTATAGAACAACTGAGGTGTTTGGAAGCGCAAATAGCAGATGTACCAGATGTCGAAAGGTTGATGGCGATCGAAGGTAACGCTAAGGATATATACTATAGGTGTTTTGATAACATAATAGGGGATGAGGAGTTCTTATACACTGTGAGGACAAGACAGCCGCCACGGAATAGGTTGAATGCGATGATAAGTTTTGGCAATAGCTTGCTATACGTAGAAGCTTTGCGAGCGATTTATGAAACACATCTGGATCCAAGGATCGGGTATCTGCATGCAACAAATTTCAGGAGGTTTACGTTGAATCTCGATGTAGCGGAAGTATTTAAACCCATCATTGTAGATAGGTTGATATTTGCGTTACTTAATAAGAAGATGATACAGCCGAAACATTTTACCAGGGAATTGGGAGGTGTCTATATGAACGAAAAGGGGCGTCGGGTATTTGTAGAGGAATGGGAAAAGAAGTTGAACATGAGCGTGAAGTTACCAAGCTTGAAACGGAATGTATCGTATAGGAGGTTATTGTTACTTGAGTTGTATAAGATTGAGAAACATCTTATGGGTGAGAAAGAGTACTCACCGTTCGTGATGGCATGGTGAGATGTACGTAATAATGGTCTATGATGTGAACGAGAAGCGAGTAAATAAGGTATTAAAAGTGGGACGTAAGTATCTTACGTGGGTGCAAAATTCGGTGCTCGAGGGTGAAATAACCATGGCAAGATACGAGAGGTTGAAATATGAGTTGCGACAGGTGATAAATGAAGAGGAGGACTCTCTTATATTCTACATATTGAGGACGACAAGATATACAAAACGGGAGACGATAGGGATAAAGAAAGGTGGGGAAGAGGTTATCATATGATTTGTCGACCATGAATAAAGTATCAAACGTAGGGGATAGACAAAAGAGGGTGAATGCACAAATTGTTGACATTCCAGAGGAATGCGTTAATTATCTAAAATAATCTGTGCTCTTTGGAATTATTTATGGAAATTAAAATTGTGAAAGGAGGGGGATCGAACGAATTTGAAGCCTACCTATGAGGGATTGAAACTATATCCGCCCGTTGTGAGCGTATTTCGACAGGTCTGATTTGAAGCCTACCTATGAGGGATTGAAACCCAGTCTTATACACCAGTATCAGCCACTTATCTTCAATTTGAAGCCTACCTATGAGGGATTGAAACGAGAATTCACATGGTTTTATCTACGACGGCTCATTATTTGAAGCCTACCTATGAGGGATTGAAACTTTGAAGATGGAAGATAGAATGACGAGGTCGACTCGTATTTGAAGCCTACCTATGAGGGATTGAAACTAGGTTATGCTATCGTTAGTGGTTTATCATATTGGTATTTGAAGCCTACCTATGAGGGATTGAAACAGAATAAGACTACTAAAGGCACATTCTACGGTGCAGATTTGAAGCCTACCTATGAGGGATTGAAACACTTATTCTCGAATTTATGTTAACCATGGTTAACTTATTTGAAGCCTACCTATGAGGGATTGAAACTATATCCAATAGCTTCAATCTCTACTTCAACCGTTCCATTTGAAGCCTACCTATGAGGGATTGAAACAACATGAAGGTAGATGTTCACGATACTTACGGCGATATTTGAAGCCTACCTATGAGGGATTGAAACATGTATATCAATTTTATAATATGAGTTTAGCTAAGGATTTGAAGCCTACCTATGAGGGATTGAAACAATTTAATAATGATTTACAAAAGTATGCAAGTATATAATTTGAAGCCTACCTATGAGGGATTGAAACTATCACCATCCAGCATCGAGGCTCTGAAGGTGGAGAAATTTGAAGCCTACCTATGAGGGATTGAAACTCCACTACTTCTTTAGGGACTTTTGCTACTACTCCAGATTTGAAGCCTACCTATGAGGGATTGAAACTCGAATAAGAAGAATTTGCCAATATAACCACGTGAAATTTGAAGCCTACCTATGAGGGATTGAAACTTTAGATACTCCTATGATTATACTTGATGTTAATCAAATTTGAAGCCTACCTATGAGGGATTGAAACTTTTTGCCGTGACGGCACACCACTATCGCAGGAGGGAATTTGAAGCCTACCTATGAGGGATTGAAACCCAGCCGCGACAAGTTGTTGGGTTAACTTGATATCAATTTGAAGCCTACCTATGAGGGATTGAAACTTCAAATACACACGTAATATAACAATCAGCCGATTCAAATTTGAAGCCTACCTATGAGGGATTGAAACTAACAACCCCTTACACGAGGGAGACTTGTCAGACTTATTTGAAGCCTACCTATGAGGGATTGAAACCCAGCCGCGACAAGTTGTTGGGTTAACTTGATATCAATTTGAAGCCTACCTATGAGGGATTGAAACAACACAGCCCATCATATGAGCGTCTGCGATCATGTGGATTTGAAGCCTACCTATGAGGGATTGAAACACTTCATCGTCAATGTATTTGTTGTCGTCCATCATCATTTGAAGCCTACCTATGAGGGATTGAAACACCTCAAGGGTTAAAGAGTATTCTCTCATTTATCCTATTTGAAGCCTACCTATGAGGGATTGAAACGTGGATAATAACAATCCTCCATAGCTGTATCGTCTAATTTGAAGCCTACCTATGAGGGATTGAAACTATCAGGTGACAAGGAGGAAGGATGAAGCAGGTAAAGATTTGAAGCCTACCTATGAGGGATTGAAACACATATCAGCTAATCTATTAGGTAAGCCACCTAAAATTTGAAGCCTACCTATGAGGGATTGAAACGCTATATCAGGGCTTGGAGGTTTCAATTTAGCAAATTTGAAGCCTACCTATGAGGGATTGAAACTCAAGCACTAATTGTCAAATAAGTTTCTTAGGACAGATTTGAAGCCTACCTATGAGGGATTGAAACAAGTACAAAGCTATTTCCCGATTGTAGATACATGGATAATTTGAAGCCTACCTATGAGGGATTGAAACTAGCTGTACAGGATAAGACGACAAGGTTGGCACTCAGGATTTGAAGCCTACCTATGAGGGATTGAAACCCATTCAGCTGTTTAATTATCCCACCATAACTACCTATTTGAAGCCTACCTATGAGGGATTGAAACTGTTTAGTTAGGGGGAAAAATGATAAAGATACCAGAAAATTTGAAGCCTACCTATGAGGGATTGAAACTGGGCTTGTGTTGGGTTGCAAGACGAGTGATTTGGTGATTTGAAGCCTACCTATGAGGGATTGAAACTATAAATCTGGTGTTATCCTTATTCTACCGCTACCCATTTGAAGCCTACCTATGAGGGATTGAAACTTCCCATAACCCCCGTTTCCGCAACATAGATCGAAGATTTGAAGCCTACCTATGAGGGATTGAAACTTGATATAACTTATTTTAATAGTTCCGTCCTTATTAATTTGAAGCCTACCTATGAGGGATTGAAACTGGGTAAACCAACGTGGGATGCAACTGGGAAAAAATAATTTGAAGCCTACCTATGAGGGATTGAAACCTCAAAGAGCATGTGAATACTGGGGGTTTAATTCTGATTTGAAGCCTACCTATGAGGGATTGAAACATTTATCCCATCCATACAGACGAGATTGAGATATATATTTGAAGCCTACCTATGAGGGATTGAAACTGAATGGGAATATAAAACTTTATAAGACTTATATTTAATTTGAAGCCTACCTATGAGGGATTGAAACCTAAAACACGGCTTGAGTATAAGTGATTTCTGGATTTATTTGAAGCCTACCTATGAGGGATTGAAACTGATAAAAATGAAATACATTTAACGCAAAATCAATATTTGAAGCCTACCTATGAGGGATTGAAACTAGAGGCTGGCCATATAGCACCTCCACCTTGTGTGTATTTGAAGCCTACCTATGAGGGATTGAAACACTATTGAATTTAATGAAGCTGTTTATAAAGAATGTATTTGAAGCCTACCTATGAGGGATTGAAACTATTTCATCATGTCCGCGTCGGTTGGGTATCCCTCCAATTTGAAGCCTACCTATGAGGGATTGAAACTGAACTGGCCGATTTCACAAAAGAGGAAGTAGAGCGAAATTTGAAGCCTACCTATGAGGGATTGAAACTGTCGTCGGGAAGTTCGTCGGGATTGATGCGTTTGAATTTGAAGCCTACCTATGAGGGATTGAAACAATAGAAAAAATCGTTTGAGAGACGCTGCACTTCGAATTTGAAGCCTACCTATGAGGGATTGAAACTCACCCTGCCACGTAGGAATGTCATTAGGAGCGGATCATTTGAAGCCTACCTATGAGGGATTGAAACTTTCTTCCAGCTCGTCGATCTCGTCCTGTGTGAGGAATTTGAAGCCTACCTATGAGGGATTGAAACGAGCGATACGGGACGCCATACGGTACCACCGAGTGAATTTGAAGCCTACCTATGAGGGATTGAAACTTTGTACTACCGAGAGGTGTGGACAGGTGCTGGTACAATTTGAAGCCTACCTATGAGGGATTGAAACGACATGGAAGACATCGGGATATAAATATTATTGCAAATTTGAAGCCTACCTATGAGGGATTGAAACCGGGTTATCGACCACATTTTACCCCCAATGCATCCGATTTGAAGCCTACCTATGAGGGATTGAAACGCAAAAGAATAGCCCGACACCGATTACACGGGATGAATTTGAAGCCTACCTATGAGGGATTGAAAGTACTGGATCGAGGTGTGGGATTACGAGGGGCAATTTGATTTAAAGCCTACCTATGAGGGATTGAAAGAGTTTCACAGTTAACATAGCTGCAGAGTTCAGGGGAATTAAAAGCCTACCTATGAGGGATTGAAAGCATTTTCGAGAAAGAATACCAACTCAGGAGAAAGGCATTAAAAGCCTACCTATGAGGGATTGAAAGTTAGGTATAGTGCAGCACGGTAGGCATCGTAACCATATTAAAAGCCTACCTATGAGGGATTGAAAGAGTTGCTTCTGAGGTCGCCTTCTGGCGTAGCACGTACAATTAAAAGCCTACCTATGAGGGATTGAAAGAGGGATTGCACCAAGCGATTCGTCAGTTATAACCTTATTTGAAGCCTACCTATGAGGGATTGAAAGTTGGTTTTCACTTCTATAATTGAGAACTCATTTCCTATTTGAAGCCTACCTATGAGGGATTGAAAGCCTCTATAGCATCGCTTGAGTTACCGTCGCTGATGTATTTAAAGCCTACCTATGAGGGATTGAAAATATGGAGGATTCAGAGCCACTCATGAAGTATTAGCCAACAGCTTCGCACATATTGACGGTCATTGCAATCCCTTAACTTTACTAAAGCGATAGCCATAGTGGATGCTAAGATGAATACATACTGTGTGATGACATGTGATGTTAAGCATTCACGTACATTAAGTGATTAGCCTGCTGTTGTCGATAAGCTTACAAGATGTTTACGTAACCTCAACACGAGGTTTAGGCCATACCTTGCCGTGAGATTCAGGTTCACGGTGGGGGATGAGTTCCAGGGTGTACTGAATACACCGGATAAGCTGTACGATATATATCTGTACATAAAGACACATGCGCCAGTCGATATCTACTGTGGTATAGGTATAGGTGAGGCTGAAATATCGGGCAATAAACCCATAAATACACGGGGGAGCGCATTCTATCGAGCCAGGGAGGCACTTAACTTCTGTAAGAAAAATAAGCGAAGCATCTACCTGCGGTCAGCTGATACCAAGAATATGTTCGATAAGCTCGTCAATACGCTACTGTATGTGATCGAAACGCTCGAAAATGGATGGACCAACCGTCAGCGTGATATCATCACATACTACAGGTTACACTCTGACTATACATACGAAAGGATCGGTAAACACTTCGGGATATCTCGACAATCAGTCTACCAGATATTGAAATCCGCTAACTGGCAGATCATAACCGAAGCGAAACACTCGTCAATGAGTTACTGCATAAATTTGTAAGACTGAAATGTCTTACAAATGGAAGTTAAGCCCATCAGTTTAACAAAGCTCGCGGTCGTTGTCATATCTTACCTGGTGGTAATTTTTATCGGCTATTTATTTGTCAGGTCGATACTGAGGTGGTTCCCCACCAATTCGTACGGTCTCAAGCGTACCGGCGGTGTAATAGGTATATTGGAGCGTTGTCTTGTGCTAACGTTCATACTTTTCAACCAATACGTTGCGATTAGTATAATTGTGGCTGCAAAGTCCATAGCACGGTTTGAGGAGCTGAAGGATAGGCGGTTTGCAGAATATTATCTCATTGGCACACTATCAAGCGTATTATTTGCAACCATCATTGATGCAATAACCTCATGGATACTTAGTTAGATGACATTACTGCATATTTAAGTAACCATCTGCATTTGAATTACTTATGAGATTGACTCGCTTAGTTGGCAACACATTTTTTTATTTTAAATGTTGATAAAAAGGAGGCTATCATGTGGAGGTGGCACAAGCATGTATCTCTTTTGTTCGTTATAATTACATTACCGACGTACGTTGCAGCGACTGAGGTTGGCTTCCCGATTGATACCACTATAACGTACTGTGGCGGTAATGCCCATGCATACTGGTCAGATTTTGACATTGCTTTTGATGGCAACCTGTATTTTGCAACATGGTTTGGAGAGCATGGTCCATCGGGAAGGTATAAAGTATTAGGTGCACGTCTAACTGAAGATGGTGAGTTACTCGACTTAGTACCAATCGTGATATCCAGATATCCAGTACCACAATATTACGTACGTGTTGCTGCTGGTGGTGGCTATTTTCTTGTTGTATGGCTTGCTGGCTCCTACATCTACATGACACGGGTTACACCTTCAGGTGTAATAATTGACACAATGCCAATCTGGTTTCAACCACCATCAGGCGGTGAAGGTGGAATAGATATTACATTTGATGGCACAAACTTCTTCATCGTCTGGAGTGATGGTTATGGTTATAATATTTATGGTGCTAAAGTTTCGCCTGCAGGTGAAATACTTGATACCAACATACTTGTAGCAACTGGCAATTACAAAAAAATGTATCCACGTGTGGAATCAAACAGCGTATGTTACTTTGTTGTATGGCGCGATGAACGCAATTTAGCCACTGGTGGTAGGGACATTTACGGTGCACGACTGTCAATTGATGGCACAATACTTGATAGCAGCATAGAGATATGTACCCATACCGGTAATCAAGAGGAGCCATACATTGCATACGATGGCGAAAACTTTTTTGTCGTTTGGCATGATGAGCGTACATTTCCAACACGAATATTTGGTGCCCGTATAAACACAGGTGGTATCGTACTTGACACAAATGGCTTCTTAATATATGCACCTCCCTCTTATAATAATGCAGGGTATCCCACAGTTGCATACGATGGCAACAACTATTTAGTAGCATTTGATAGAGAATCTTATCCGTACGACAACATCTACGGTGTAAGAGTCACACCATCTGGTGAAATACTCGATCTTATAACGATCATTAACAACGAGTACTCCTTCCCAGTGGTTGCACCAGGTAATAGTGGTTGGATGGTCATCTCGAAAGCTGACCGTCCATGTAAAGAAGATTGCTATGTCACCACTATGGTAGCATCACGTGTAGGAGCAGATGGTCATGTACCATCAACTGATGGCATAATTCTGCACAGACGAGCAAATCCACACGAATACTGCGTTACGTCATTTGGTGACGAATGCTACCTTGTTGTATGGGAAGATTATCGAGCATATTCTGCATGTTATGACGTCGATATATACGGAATAAGATTGAATTCAGCCGGCTATCAGGTGGATTCAACCGCCTTCCCAATATGTATACAATCGAACAGGCAATATACTCCAGAAGTAGCTGCATGTAACACTTTATGGTTGGTAATTTGGCGTGACGAAATAGAATCATGGACCACATATTACGTTTATGGTGCACGTGTGGCATTCTCAGGTACATTACTTGACACCAACAGCATACCGATAGTTACATCAGCGGCATGGAATCCAACCGTCATCGGTGGTATGACACAGTTTCTTGTGGTATGGTCAAACGATTCATCACAGATTTATGGCAAAAGGGTCAACTCACTTGGTGAAATACTCGACCCAGATGGTTTCCAAATATCACCCACTACTGGTGAACACTGGTTACCACGTGGATGCTTTGATGGCAACAACTATTTTGTTGTATGGACATCAAGCACAGGTGTCTTCAGTGACATCTACGGTGCACGTGTAACACAAGATGGCACAGTACTTGACATAAATGGTATACCAATATCCACAGCATGCGAAGATCAACATTCACCCGATGTCACTTACGGTGATAACATGTATTTTGTTGTGTGGGTAGATGAGCGCAACTCTGATCAATCTATATACGGTGCACGGCTAACAACTGATGGTCAGGTACTTGACACCGATGGCATATTGATATCGGTAGGTGATGACCAATATTATCCACGTGTGACGTTTGATGGTACAAACTTTGTAGTGACATGGACACGACGTATATCTGCAGTCGAGAACATCTACGACATACGTGGTGCTACTGTTGCAACTGATGGCACCGTACTGGATACATTTTTGGTTGCACATGATGTTACAAATATGCCAACAGGTCTTGCACGTGGACCTGATGATAGAGTCCTTATCACGTATACCCATGAAGTAGATAGTATTGCACATCAACCTGTATTCGAACTACGTAGTTGGGGTAGATTTTATCCCATCACACACGTTGAAGAACCACATTCACGTACATTATTCAACTTACAGGTGTATCCAAAGGTAGCCACACATGCTGTCACAATTCAACTTACACTACAGAAAGCATCGAATGTCACCATCCACATTTACGACATATGTGGACGATTGATTCAAACCATACATCGGACGTATTCAACACCTAATACGTACAGAATTTGCTGGCACGGTGATGACCAAACTGGTAATAAGGTTACGTCGGGTGTATACTTCATACGCATAGTAGCTGGAAACGTTACTGAAAGTGCAAAGGTTGTCATCTTACGATGAACGCCTATACTTGTGGGCTGGTACTGGTCAGATAAGTGACATGGTTCAGTTTCTAATCGAAGAGATGCAAAACAGTGCCAGTTGAAAGAACCTACTTATGAGGGTGGAAGCTAAAATGTGGAAGCTAAAATAGAGCAATAAAACTAAAATTTGGAGGAACGCTACATCTTTAGTATAAAGCATAATACTAAAAAGATACGATGACCACCAATCATAGTGAGCGGAACCAATAACCAAATATGGTATGATGAACTGTGGGATATTCTTCTGGTTTGTCTCCTCGGTGCTTGTGGGTTGCTACTGGATGAGCAAAGGACGCAGTTTCGTGGGTGGGTTCCTGCTTAGTATGTTGCTTTCACCACCTATTGGCTTGCTCATTGGTGCAATACTTAAGCCCGACACAGAGGGGTACGACGATAAGCAGATGGATGACTAATCACCCACAAGTGGGAACACCACCGCGATGTTGGAGTGTATGATCAGATCAGCCAACCCACGTGCATCCGACGAGTATGTACCTGCTATGTCGAGCGATATATTGGAGCTGAACCAGAACCTTATCCCCGCAAGGATTATGTCGAACGGTGCCAGCTTTATCTCCGGATAGTAGAGTAGCTTCGGCAACCGCCCATATTCGATGATAAGTTTAACGTCTTCCTTGAGCTGCGAGCTCAACCCCAGGCTGCCACCAATAAATAGCGGATGGTTCTCACGTTCTTCACCCGTCTCGTACACGCTACGCATCCTGTAATCACCGACGAAAAGGTTAAGGTATAACCAACAATCCTCTAACTTGTAATCGCCCAACACCGATATCGAGCCATACTTCATGAAATATGAATACATGCCAGCAC
>Ga0190286_1000732_pt1 | contig 13016 bp, 16 predicted proteins | sample 48691834_MG_FD_183241 | JGI IMG/M metagenome (GOLD analysis project Ga0190286, IMG submission 183241) | Hydrothermal vent microbial mat bacterial communities from Southern Trench, Guaymas Basin, Mexico - 4869-18-3-4_MG | ecosystem: Environmental > Aquatic > Marine > Hydrothermal vents >... | reverse complement strand
GGCCGTTATCCGGCAGCCGGTGCCCGTCTGCCCGGTGATGTAATCCTCAAAGGGGGCCTCTGCCGTCGTCACGGCAACGCCCAGCGCTTGCTCTAGGGCATCGGCCAGGCCGCTGCATGTGGCGGCATCCAACGGGCGGAGGGCACCCGAAGGCTCTGGCGTCGGCGGTTGCGGGAGCTGAGTCGGCGTGGCCGTTGGCTCTAACATCGGTGACTGTGGGAGCTGAGTTGGCGTGGCTGTTGGCACAAGTGGAGTACCGCCGCATCCGGCCAGCAGCACTATTGCCGATAACAGCAACACTCCTGCTACAACTTTGATGGGTATAGTCCTGGTGCGCACTTTAAACCTCCTTGTGTGAGTTTGGTAATTCCGCATTTGACCATGGAAGGAGCCACTGGTTGCCGGCTTCACTGGCTACATCACAGTGCCTAAGTGCCAGCCTAACGGCACCGAGCGAAGCCGCCGCCATAACAGCACGCGCTTTACCTACGCCGCCGGAGCGCAGCGGAGCGGCGTCAGGTGCAAGCGCTAGTTAGCCCGCCGATTACCTGGCAACTTGGGACAGTTATGGCGCGACAATCTTATTAGCAAGATCCGGGTACACCCTTTGGAAATCCTTTTCATTGAAGGTTACCACAAGGTCAACCTTTGCATTTGCAGCAGCACGCAGGATCAGTGCATCGTATGTCGCTCCACCAACGATGCCAAGCGCGGCTAAGTGCTCTATGACCTGAATGTAGTTTTGATCGGTCAAGAACACAAATCTCGAGCCTCTCGGTGATGTTATGTTTGATGAGCCGCTGGGCATCCAAAGGCGAGATGGGGGGATGAACCGGCAAGGTCGTGAGAATGGCGTAGAGCTCTACCAGGGAATGGGCAGCAACCAGTCCCTTATCTGCTCCATCGGTCACACGCTTGAGCTAGGCCAAACCCTGTTCATGAGCAGGGTGGGCTTCGACCATCGCGGCGACTAAGACGGAGGTGTCCAACAAGACCCTCATAGGCCAACTCGCTGCAGGAGGTCAAAGACGCGCCGGTCACGCTCATGGCGCGTGACATTGGCCAGATCGCTGAAAGCCGTCACCCTGGCCACCAAGAGACCATCTTTCTCTACAAGGATCGTTGGTTTCCGTTGAACGCGCAGCCGAACGCCCCCATCCTCACCTCTTTCAACCACCAAAATCATCCCGGGGGCTAACTGCAATCGCTCACGCAGAGAAGCGGGGAGGAGGATATTTCCCAACTCATCTAATGACACCTGGACTACCTGGGCCATCTTAGCACCTCCATCTCTTGCGTATATCTTCAGCCAATAATATATCGAGGCCGCCGTCTAGGCAAACGGGTATAGAGCGAATTCAATTTGGCGGGCTAACGGCACCGAGCTCAGCCGCTGCGACCGAGGCGGGCGAAGCCGCCGAGGGAGCAGTCGGCTGCAGCGAGATGTTAGGCAAGGTTTACCTTATCGTTGTAACGTGTGGATAGTTCAGAATCCTCTCATCTGAAGTCACAAGTGGACAGTTATATACCCTTGCTGTGGCTACAATGATTTGATCTACAGGATCACGATGAAATTCCCCCGGTAACCTGGTTGATTCAATCGCTATTTCCGGTGTTAGGGGAAGCAAATGAATCCCTGGATAACTCAACGCTTGTTCAAACCACTCTTCTAGCGGGCATGGCAATTCTAAACGACCATACTCAACCAACTTGGCTATCTCCCAACACGAAATCACACTGACACCAACCACATCCGCCTCGTGTGCAGCAATTACCTCAATCTGGGTTTGGGTGAGATGTTCGTCTCCATGTACCCACCAAACCCAGATATGCGTATCAAGCACAATCATTGCAATACTTCCCAATCGTTCTCAGCAACGCTCTCAAACGGTGCAAGGTAGCGAACTGGCTTACCTCGCAAAGGATAATATTCCCTTTCCTTAGGCTTATGAGAGCGACTGAGGATGATAACCTCTACCTTCTCTCCCGCACGAAAAGGGATTCCCCTAATGGTAAGGGTACCATCCTGGGCAACAACAGTTTCAATCCGATAAGCTTGCATTTTCCTCTCCTTTTCACTCTTCTAAACCTGGACTTTTGAAAAGCAATCGCCTAACGGCGCGGCGGTTGAGCGGCGTCCGCCTAAGCGCCGGAGCGCAGTGGAGCGACGTCGGCTGCAACCCGGTGTTAGGTTGCCATCTTCTAATGCACGTCCAACTTGGTAATTGCGGCCGAGTTCTATTGCACATACCAACAGATGATGTTGGGCGCTGTCACAATCTCGCCTGACGTCATACTGAATCTGTAGTTAATTATGAGCGGTTCATACCCTTCTTCGGAGTATCGTTTAAGATGGAATAGTGGGCTGATCACCCACCGCGTGGTCACCTTAATGTCCACGGTCCCAAAGGCCGCAATTTCGATGGGAAACGGCACAGCTTCAACAGGAATGAGAATGTCATTAGGTACAGTTGTATTTTCATCGAGTACGAGGGCCTCAAGAAGCCAAATTTGTTTACCTTGTTCGCCATACCCTACCATTGGACGGACTTTTCCCTCTCCTTGTTCATCGGGGGTCAGCGTACCCACATCGCCGCCCACCGAAAAGAATATGTCATAACCTAAAATCGCCGCTGGCGCCCCACCGCGATTTTGTATCCGCATTTTTTCAGTGCATGTGGCGTAGATCTTCTGTTGGTCTATGTAAGTATGCCTTTCCATTGGCCAAGTGTTTACAATGCTAATGTTAGAAGCAACCTGTTGTCGTGCTATGCTGTTTGCTTGCCAGGAAAACGCGAGAGCTATAACGGCTACGATGAGCGTTAGTAACTCAATCCATTTATCCAAAAGCGCTTTGGCGATATTCTTTAGCATAAAAATATGACCCTCTCAAAGTGTTTGACCTACGTTTGCCTGTGGTACGATTATACTCGTCGCATTACACGGATCAAGACTTGGTAACCTAACGGAAAAGCTGAGCTGCCGGGCGGCTTTGCAGCGTCAACCTCACTGAAAGGCCAACCCACAATAACGAAACCAGCCTCCAATTCGGCGCATGATAGCCCGGTCAGTTCCAGCGCGTGTTAGGCGGCGCTTTGAGTTGGAGGCAAGCCACAAGAATGTAGTGGTCTTTCATTCTCCTCTTCTACGTCGTAAGAATCGTATGACACCGACAAGAATATTCATTCTCGGTACCTTTCGCATATAGAGCTTGTAATCATCGCCAAACTTTTCGATGTTGAAATGCTCTTCTTGCCTTGCTATTAGGTACCAACTCGCTACTCCAGGAATCCCAATAGCCAAGAATACCCAGTGCTGATAGAGAAAAACGGTGGCAACAAATATACTCAAAATCCCGCCCAGATACATGGGATGTCGAATAATGCTGTAGATTCCACTATCAATCAAAGCCTTTACTTTGCGAAAGAAAATATAATAGTAAGACAGAATTATCAAGATAATACCAATTGTCCAGAATATCCATCCAATGTACCGTAACAACTCAATATCATTAGGCTCAATGACTTTGAGTATTACCAGAGGATTGCAGGGAAAAGCCAGAACCGACAAGATACTTGCTACGAACCATAGGAAGCCATGTGATTTCATTTTTGCACCTTAGCTTGTCTAAATGATATGGATTGCCGCTTGTGGGCTCTGACGCCGCCTAGCGGCCAAGCCCAGCCGCCGCCCGGCACAGGCAAAGTGCCCTCGCTTATGAGCACGGTGGCAGGCCCAACCAACCTCGCAAACCACCACGATAAGGCGGTCGGCTGCGGTGACAGGTTAGGCGCCTTCCCCCCGCCTAAACGCCTGCAATCCTTTTACAAACCTCTGCGCCTCATCAATCCCCCTGAAAAAGCCATATAAAGCCAGCGGCCCGTCCCTCCAGGGCCTACCCTCCGTAAAACCCGGAGGAAGCACCCCTACAATCTCCTCCCTCCCCACACCAAGATACTCAGCAAGCCGCTCAACATACAATGAATATCGTACTCCCCGAGCCGCTTCACTCTCGCCTGGCACAAGGCTAAGTATCGTCCTTCGCCTCCCGTCAATAACTCCTATGAAAGCAACCGTGCTCCTCGTTGTAGTCCGTTGATCAAAGTGCCTCGTCAACTCCTCTACAAGCCACCTGTATAACTCGCCTACCCCCTTCCGGTCCGCTATGGCCAGCAACTCCTCATATGTCAAGGGCGGCCTCCTCTTGGAAGCCCCTCGGGTCTGCGACTTATACTCTACCTCGCTCGGCTCAATCAAAAACACCCTCGCCAAAAACTCCTGCCCCCCTTCATCCTGAAAATACTGAAATGTCACAGCGTTTATCGCTACCCCATAAGTGTCCGACAAATAATTGATGATCCTCTCAGAACTACTATCCACCTCCGACGCTACGATGAGTATCTGATGATGCTCATTCAAAACCTCCGGCAACTCTTTACCAAAACGCTGCCTGTAAATATCCTCCAGTGAAACCTCTCCTCCAAAGTACCTGGACGCAATCTCTGTAACCCTTTCACTCGATAACTCCTTCACCCACGAAGCGTAATCCAACGCCTGAGCCGTCACATCCCGCGGAGTCCTATCCCGTTTCAGCTCAATGATCACTAGATCACCCGCCCGATCTAAGCACAACAGATCTATCACTCCCCCAAAGTCGGTCTCGACCTGCCGACCGATTACAAGCAAATCATCTGATACAATCGAAATGTCTTGCTCCAGCCACTTCTCTATACGCTCCTCCCAATCCAGCCGCGAGCGCCTTATCTCTTTCAGCGAATCCCCTTCCTCAATCGCCCACAATCGAATATCCTGAGGCATTCCTCCCTCCTCCATCAGCGCCTAACTATTAAGTATACGGACTCCGCAATTCGCTCTTTCCGAGAGGAATATGCAGAATCCGTATATCCCCCAAAAGCTGATTTTATTGTAAAGTGGGCTTTTAGTTTCCCAGGGGCCCCTTACCCGCGCCCGAAGTAGCGCAGGGCGAGCAGTATCCTATCCTCCAGGCTCATCTCCTCGTCAGGCAGGGAACGCAGGGCAGCCTGTGCCTCAGCCACGCTGTAGCCCAGGGAGGTGAGGGCGGCGATGACCTCTGCATCGGCTGGGGTAATGGCCTCGGGGAGGCGGCCGAGCTCTATCTTCCCCCTCAGGTCGAGGACGAGCCTCTGGGCCATCTTCTTGCCTATGCCTGGGATCTGGGAGAGGGCTTCCACGTCCCCCTGGGCAATGGTCAGGCGGAGGGAATCGGGGGAGGCCGCCGAGAGGATGCCTAAAGCCACTTTGGGGCCGATGCCCGACACACTTATCAGTTGCCTAAAGAGGGCCAATTCGTCTTCTGTGGCGCAGCCATAGAGGGAGATCTCGTTCTCCCGCACGTGGAGGTAGGTGAAGAGCTCCACCTGGCTGCCGATCTCCCCCAAGCCATCGAGCAGCGAGGTGGGCACATAGACCTTAAAGCCTATCCCACCCACATCAACGACGATGTAATCATCCCCCCTAGCCTCAAGCTTGCCCCGTATGCTGGCTATCATCGCCCCTCTATTTATGTCTTAGCTAACAATCCCACCCCAAGGCAGATTATCAACACGGCCAGCCAGCGCATCGGGGAGACCTCCTCGCCAAGGAGGACAGCGGAGGCAAAGACGACGATCACGTAGCCCAAAGCCACCATAGGATAGGCGTAACTGAGGCTCAGCCGGGAGAGGACGACCAGCCACATGATCGAAGCCACCCCATAGCAGGCGAACCCCAGGATGGTAAAGGGGGAGAAAAGCACATCTACGCTCAGAAGCCTCTTTATGGCGTGGATGGGGCCGATGGGCATCATGGCTCTCTTGAGCAGGAGCTGCCCCGCGGCATTAAGTACGGTCGCGCATAGGATGAGGATCAAGACGAGTGGTTTCATTGCTACTCCTATCTCTATTTCCACATTCGCTTTTATCGCTTTAGTTCTGGTGACGCAATTGCTCGCAGAAAAGCAATCGAGTCTTCGAAGAAAGGGATGAGTGAGCAGATGCGTCAGGAATGGTGGACAGGTTCCTCAGATAAACGTTTAATCGCCCCCTGCTAATATAGCACTCAGGCGCGCGGAGTGGATGTGGCAGATGGCCAAGGCGATGGCATCGGCGGCGTCATCGGGCTGGGGCACGAAGTCGAGGCCGAGCAGCATCTTGACCATCTGCTGGATCTGGTCCTTCGTCGCCCGCCCATAGCCGACAACCGCCTGCTTGACCTGCAACGGTGTGTATTCGTGGACCTTTAATCCGGCGTTGGCTGCCGCTAGTATGGCGACCCCCCGCGCCTGCCCCACGTTCAAGGCAGTGCGAACGTTCTTGGCGAAGAACAACTCCTCGAGGGCGATATCGGTGGGGCGATGCTCCTCGATCAGCGAGGTCAGCTCGCGATAGATCGTCTGCAGCCGCTCTGGCATAGCCCGATCCGAGGGGGTGGTGATAACGCCGTAGTCTACCAAGGACAGAACTTCACCATCGCTCCTTACCAAGCCATAGCCGGTGATAGCCGTGCCAGGGTCAATGCCTAGAACCACCCTTACTCGCCTCTCGCTACTCGTCACTCCCCTCCCTCGTATTTGGCCATGACCTCATCGGAGATGTCCAGGTTGGAATAAATCTGCTGGACATCGTCCAGGCTCTCCAGGGCCTCGATCAGGCGCATGTTCTGGATGGTCGCCTTCTCATCGAGTTTCATCACGGTCTTGGGCACCATAGAGATCTCCGCTGAGAGGAGAGGGATGTTTTGTCTCTCCAAGGCCTCCTTAACCCATTGGAAATCATCTGGCTTGGTGAATACTTGGACGAAGCCATCGTCATCTATCTGCACGTCGTCGGCCCCAGCGTCAATGGCGAGCAAGGCCAGCTCCTCTGGGTCCTTATCGTTTGACTCGATGCTGATGAGCCCCTTCGGCTCGAAGAGCCAAGCCACACAGCCGCTCTCCCCCAGGCTGCCATTGTGGCGGGTGAGGATGCGACGGATATCAGCCACAGTCCGGTTGCGGTTATCGGTCAGCACCTGCACCATCAGCGCTATGCCATGAGGCCCATAGCCCTCATAGATGACCTCCTCCAGCTCCCGGCCCTTCAGCTCGCCGGTGCCCCGTTTGATGGCCCGTTCGATGGTCTCCTTGGGCATGTTGGCCCGCTTGGCCCTCTCGATGGCCAAGCGTAAGGCGAAGTTGGTCTCCGGATCGCCTCCGCCCTTGCGGGCAGCTACGGCGATCTCACGGCCGAGCTTAGTGAAGAGCTGCCCCTTCTTGGCGTCCATCATCGCCTTCTTGCGCTTTATGGTAGACCACTTGGAGTGTCCTGACATCTCTCACCTCCTCCGATGCTATCACCATAACCCAAAATGCCGATTCTCCTCGCCTTGCGGTTTGCGGGTCACAATCCGCTATCAGCAATCTGCACCAGCTTTATCCCCTTGACAATCCGGTGCCTTATGCTATAATGATAATCGGAAATTCTGATAAAATTGCGGAGGTAAGCTATGGTACAAAGGACAGCGGTGACGGGCCGCCCTCTAGTGATGGTGATACGGGGTCGAGGGCAAATGACTCTCCCAGCGGAGCTACGCCGAGAGATGGGCATTAAAGAAGGTGATGTCTTTACAGTGGTGCCCCTCAATGATTCGCTGCTCATAACACGCAAACGCCTGGTGGTCTCTGAATTGATAGACAAGATCGTCCAGATCATGGAAGAGGAAGGTATCACCCTCGACGATCTCCTAGCTGGACTAGAAGAACAGCGTGCCCGCTATAATAGAGAGAGATATGGTCTCGAAGCCTAGGGTTTTCCTGGACTCCAGCGTGCTCATCGCCGGCGCGGCCTCCCCCAGTGGAGCCTCAAGGGCTATCTTGATCTTAGCCAATGCCGAACTCATCACCCCGATCGCCTCGGAACAGGTTTTAGTGGAGAGTGAGTGCAACATCCGAGATAAGCTCCCGCGGGCACTGGGATATTATCAGCGGGTGATCTCTAATGCTGGCTTTGAGGTGGTACAAGATCCGAGTCCCGAGGAGATCGAGGCGGCCAAGCAGATCATTCACCCTAAAGACGCACCGATTTTAGCCGCGGCCATGTCTTGGTTGGCTTGCTCTGGGAAGAAGGTAGGAACTACCGTTCCTTTATCTCAGAGCAAGCCAACCACCGCACAAGTTGATTACCTCGTAACCCTCAACCATAAACACTTCCTCGATGATCCGGCTGTTGCCTCCAAATCTGGTCTCCGCATCGGATTGCCTAGCCATTTCTTGGCTTGGTTTCGCGCCTGGGCGGAGGGCATGGGGAGCTAGGAAGTCACTTCAACAGCATCCTCAACTGCCTGGCTGTCCCTATCGCCTGCGCCTGCCAGTGGTTATTGGCGAAGACGAAGGTCACCTTGGCCTCCTCGTCTAAATGGCGGATCTTGGGCACCCATTCCAAGAGCTCCTCCTCGCTGTAGGTGTAATCGTAGCGCTCCCAGGCATATTGGTGCTCCCACCACTTGGCCGCATTCCGCCCATGGAAGCGGACATAGGCTATGTCGCTGGTGACCTCGGCTATGGGCGGGATCAGGCCCTCCAGGCGCGGCTCATCCACGCAGCAGAAGCCCAAGCCGGTTTCGCGCAGGAAGTCGAAGGTCTGAGGCTTCAACCAATAGGCGTTTCGAAACTCGACGACCACAGGAAGGTCGCCCAGGCGGTCGCGGAAGGCCCTGAGGTAATCGCGATTCGCCTTCGTGGCATGGAAGGAATAGGGGAACTGAGCAAGGATGCACCCGAACCTCTTGGAGCGGATCAGCGGTTTCAACGCCTCAACAAATTGGGCGAAGACCGCCTCGTTCCCCTCTCGCTCATGAGTCATCTCCTTGTGGGCCTTGACGGTGAAGAGGAAGCCCTCAGGCGTCTTCCGGGCCATCCGTTCCAGGGTCCTAGGGCTGGGGACACGGTAATAGGTATAGTTAATCTCGCAGGTTGGGAATTCCCGTGCGTAAAAGGATAGCCACTCCCGCTTCGGGATCCCAGGGGGATAATATTCCCCCACCCAATCATCATAAGAAAACCCGCTCGTGCCGATCAAGATCATCCCCTTTCCTCCCTTCCACAAAGTCCTCTAACCTTCATCAATCGCTGACCGGGGCCTTTCCGCGTAGGAAATTGACGCCGGAGTAGATGAAATAGATACTTAAGGCGATAAGGAAGAGACTACAGACTAATAACACCCCTCGATAAATGGATTGGCTCAGGATTTCCTTCCCCGAGCTGATGATGAAGGCCACCAAGCTGTACCAACTCAAATCGGATGATATGTGGCCGATGTAGAATCCCCCCAGGCCTAAAGGCCCATGCTTGAGGGAGAGCAGGACATAGCTCGCCCCCACCGTGGCCCACCAAAGGAGCCAATAGGGGTTAGAGACACTGACCAGTATCCCCGTCACTATAGGACCTAGCCGCACTCCCCCTTCACGGCCAGAGGCCAGGCTAAGGGAAAGTGTGCCTCGCCAGGCGCTTTCAGCGATGCTGTAACCCATCCAGAGGAGGAAAGCCCCGCCCAGAAGACCGATGAGCCCAGCTACCAAGTTTCTCTTCAATAGCTTACTCAAGCCCCTGCTCAAAGCGACGACGATGAACAGCTCCGCCACAGCGTGCCCTAGGACCAAGAGGGGGCCTCGGATGAAGCCCCACCTGGCGCTCTCGCTGATGACCACGGTCAGGAGCGGCCCCGGCATCATCGCCCCCGAGAAACCCACCATCAATGAGGTGGTGAAAATAGCTATGAGATTCGCCATAGATATAAGCCCTTGATTATGTTATCTCCGGTGGGTAGCAAGATTGCCCACCGGAAACCCTTATCTTTTATAACGATAGACGATACGGCCCCGGCTCAGGTCGTAGGGAGATAGCTCAACCCGAACCCTGTCGCCTAATAGGATGCGGATATAATACATCCTGATCCTGCCTGAGATGTGAGCCAGTACCTCGTGTCCGGTATCTAACCGGACCCGGAACATGGCGTTGGGCAGGGTTTCGACCACCGTGCCCTCGACCTCGATCACATCCTTCTTAGCTTTCTTCTGTTTCTTCTTCTTGGCCATATGTCCTCTCTTCCGATCGTCCCTCTGGCTGTAAGACCCGTCTTGAGCCCCGGACCCCCTCGGCAGGGGTGATTATCCCCCGCTCCTCCATCAGCTCCATCAGCCTCTCCGCCCGAGAGCGCCCAATCCGCAGGCGACGCTGCAAAAAGGAGGCCGAGATGCTCTTATGCTTACCCGCCAGCTCGATGGCTTCGTCTAGGAGGTTATCTACCTCCTCTTGGATCGCTTCCTCCCAAGGGGCTGGCTGACCCTCTTCGCGCACGGTTGGAGCCCTCTCCCGCCAAAACCTCACCAACCTCTCCAGTTCCTCATCGGAGACGAAGCTCCCCTGAAGCCTCACCAGCTTGCTCGTGTCAGAGGCCATATAGAGCATGTCTCCCCTCCCCAATAGCTTCTCCGCCCCACCTACATCCAACACCACCCTCGAATCAACCTGGCTGGTAACAGCAAAGCTTATCCGCGCCGGAAAGTTGGCCTTTATCAAACCAGTAACCACATCCACACTCGGCCTCTGCGTAGCCATCACCATGTGGATACCAGTCGCCCTCGCCAGCTGCGCTATCCGACATATCCCCCTCTCCACCTCCTCAGGGGAGGCCAACATCAGGTCCGCCAGCTCATCTATCACCACCACTATCCTCGGAAGCCTCTCCACACCAAGCCCATTGTAGCCATCTATGTTCCTCACCCCAGCCCCGGCAAAGAGCCGATACCTCCTCTCCATCTCCCTTATCACCCACCCCAGGGCCTCCACTACCCCTCGAACATCGGTCACCACAGGTCCCAGCAGGTGAGGGAGGCCCTCGAAACTAGTAAGCTCCACCCCCTTTGGGTCTATCATCAACAGCCTCAGCTCATCAGGGGTGTTGTTGAATAGGAGAGTGGCCACGATGGCCTTGATGCAGACGCTCTTGCCAGAGCCAGTAGCCCCTGCGATGAGCAGGTGGGGCATGGCCGCCAGGTCAGCAACTATGGCCCTTCCCGATACGTCCCTCCCCAGGGCAAGCTTGAGCTTGGAGTCCATGGCCTGGAACTCCTCGGACTCCATCACCCCCCTCAGGCCAACCAAGGATACCTCGGTGTTGGGGACCTCTATCCCCACCACAGGCCTGCCTGGGACTGGGGCCTGGATCCTGATGGGGGATGCAGCCAGGGCGAGGGCCAGGTCATTGGCCAGGGAGGATATGGCCGAGACCTTGACCTTCCTCCGCTTTACCCTGCCGTCCTTGTCCCTCTTCTCGATGTATCCCGGCTCCACGCCGAACTGGGTGACGGTCGGCCCCTGGTTGACCTCCACCACCCTGGCCGGAACACCAAAGCTGGCCAGGGTATCCTCAATAATCCTTATCCTGTGGCGCACATGGGCCTCGCCAACTGCCTGGGGTGAGCTCTCTTCGAGGAGGGTGAGGGGTGGCAGCTTCCGAGCCCTGCGCCTAGTCCTTCGGCTAGGTTTTCTCGCCGATGGTTTGGGACGAGGGGCGGGGGGTGGCTTGACGGCTGCCTTTCGCGGGGAAGGCTTTTCCCTTTGAACCGGCATAGGGGGCCGATGAAGCGAAGCCGTCCTTTCCTCCAGCGACCTTTGAATCCAGCTCAAGGATATGTCGAGGCTCACGATCAGGCTGGTGACCAGAACGATCGAGAGTACGAATATGGCACCCCAGCGGCCGATGGTCGCCAGCAGGAGATGGCTGAGGGCCCAACCGACATAGCCACCTCCCTTTCCCGCTGCGGCTAGCGCAAAGGGATCCTTGGTGAGGGAGAAGATATGGAGCAAGGCCAGCCCCCCAGCGAAGAGGAGCTCCAGGCCGATGACCTTCTCCCACTGGATCCCCCTTAGGCCTCCGAGGTCGAATAACAGGACAGCTCCCATCGCCACTAAGCCGAGGGCTACCAGATAGCCCCCCCAGCCAAAGGCATGGCGGAGCAAGTCTGCCCAGAGGTCGCTCAATAGACCGTGAGTGATGGAGAGGAGGCTGAGCAGGGTAACGCCGCCCATCGCTAGCAAGAGCAGACCACAGATGTCCCGCTGGAGGCCCCTCTCCAGCTCGATGTGGAATCGCTTCAAGAAAGAACGCGCCTTTGATCGCTTACCTGCCATAGTTGCTAGGGTCAGAAGTATCTAACCCTCCTCGATTCCTCCTTCCAGACTAATTGTCCCCTTCCCTCCTGGGCGTCCAAGCTTGCCTGAGGCTGAGCCCCAAACGGTGATTGGCACTATCTATATGGATGATGCGCAGGGTGACTACATCCCCCTCCTTAACAACGTTCCGGGGGTGAAGGAAGTTGCCCTCGGCCAACTCGGAGATATGGATCAGCCCTTCCAGCTCGTCGTCAATACAAGCGAAGGCGCCGAAATCAACGACGTTGGTGATCACCCCCTCGACCAATTGGCCGACTTTATACTTTTCATTAACCAGCTTCCAGGGGTCAGGCCGCAACCGCTTTACGCTCAAGGCGATCCTCCTGCGTTCCCGATCGACACCAAGGACGTAGACCTCGATCTGATCGCCTACCTGAAGGACCTCGCTGGGGTGGGATACCCGACGCCAAGACAACTCGGAGATGTGTATCAGCCCCTCTATCCCCCCCAGGTCCACGAAGGCGCCGAAATCGCAGATGTGGCTGACCTGCCCCCGGCGCACCTCCCCCTCCTTGAGGGCATATAACAACCTTTCCGCCTCCTCTCCAACCTGAGCTGCCTTCTCTGAGAGGACGAGCCGGTTGCGCTGGCGATCCAGCTCGATGACCTTGAGCTGCAATCGGTCCCCGATCCGTCGCGCCAATTCGCTCTCCCTCTCCGTGGGGTTCGCCCAATGGGCCAGTCCTAGAAGCTGCGAGGCGGGGACGAAGCCCTGCAGCTCGCCCAATTCGACGAGCAGGCCGCCACGATTATAGCCTGTAACCACAGCCTCCAGGGTTTCACCCCT
>Ga0190286_1000731_pt1 | contig 13016 bp, 11 predicted proteins | sample 48691834_MG_FD_183241 | JGI IMG/M metagenome (GOLD analysis project Ga0190286, IMG submission 183241) | Hydrothermal vent microbial mat bacterial communities from Southern Trench, Guaymas Basin, Mexico - 4869-18-3-4_MG | ecosystem: Environmental > Aquatic > Marine > Hydrothermal vents >... | reverse complement strand
GTCATAAATAATCTAAAAGAGATGATTGTCCACCTCATGGGGGAAAATATCCAGTGTGAGTTTCTTCTTGATAAAAATCTCTGGCAAGTAGAGGCAGATGTCAGCCAAATAGAGCAGGTCATCATGAATCTTATCACTAATGCCAAAGAGGCTATGCCTAAAGGTGGGAAGTTAATCATTGAGACAGAAAACATAAAGCTTGATTCGATATCTACTGCCATGCGTGAGGTCAAACCAGGTAATTACGTAATATTGAGTGTAAGTGATACAGGGGTAGGTATGGATGAAGAGATCAAGCAACACTGCCTTGAACCATTCTTTACAACAAAGAAAGACGGAACTGGTCTTGGACTCTCTATTGTCTATGGGATTGTAAGCCGGATGGGTGGCTTTATCAGAATATACTCTGAGCCTAGCCAGGGGACCACAATCAACATATACTTTCCAGGGACAAAGCTTACCACCCTACCTCAAAGGCCCCCAACAGTAGAGGATATAGGGACTGGTGGTGGAAAGACTGTCCTAGTGGTTGAAGATGATGATGCTATAAGGTCAGTTTTAGAGGAGATGCTTCGGGAGTTAGGTTATAATGCCATTTTTGCTAGAGATGGTGAAGAGGCCCTTATGCTTGCCAAAAAGTATGAGGGATCGGTGGATATTTTGCTGGCAGATGTGGTCATGCCAGGGATGAATGGGTGTGAGCTTGCAGAGCAACTCTCTCATATGCGACCTGATATAAAGGTTGTTCTTATGTCTGGCTACCCCAAGACGGCCCATCCTGAGGTAGAGACTACAAAGGCGGTTTTTGTGCAGAAGCCATTTACCATAAACCAGCTTGCAATAAAGCTAAAGGAGGCATTAAAAGAAGACTAAAAATACTCTCCTACATGTCAAGACATAGTTCAGGATCTACCCAGTGATGCCTTAGCTAGGCAGATAAAAGGGATGGCTCTATCTTATAGCGATAATGGATTGGTATAGCAGGTATGTATTATCCTGGGAGCTATCAACCACCCTAGAAGTAGACTTTTGCATAAATGCATTAAATAAAGCCCTAACAGTAGGCAAACTAATAATTCAGACCAAGGAGATACAAGTGAGAAGTTTATCCAAATACTTAGGGAAAATGATATTGATAAGCATGGATTCAAGGGGAAGGGTATTTGATAACATATTTACAAAAAGATTGTGGAGATCACTAAAATATGAGGAGGTATACATAAAGGACTATAGTGATGTAAGGGAGGTAAAAGAAGGCATAGAATATTACGGCCTTTAAGGCGAGCTTAAATTATATATAATTTTCTGTCTTGACAATGGGGTCCACCTCAATAAAAAAATAACTTATTGAATACAGACTCATAAAAGCCCTCTGAGACCAAAAAACCGATTCTAAGAGAGGAGATAAACTCAAAGACAAGCCCATCCCTTATAAAAAAATACCTCTCTCACAATTCTATCTTGTGCAAGTTTACATTGAGCAGGAGGTGCTAATTTTTCTCTTCTATCTTTTTCTTCCAGATATTAATAATAGTGTCCCTAAGTGAAATGTTGTCTACTTGTATATAATATTTAGGGATTGTTTTAAATACCTGTTTTATAAGCGAGATCTGGATAGGATAATCCTTGCAAAATGGCCTAAAATCTCCATACAAAACTGTTTGCATTTTATCAAAAATATTTCCTTTTAATTCACAAACTCTATTAGCAATTATAATACTTTCTGCCTCGGAGTAAGTGATTAAATAATCAGGCCTTTTGGAAGACTTAATAAGTTTAGTGAATTCTTTAATATGCTCAGGATAAAAAAGGAGAGCTGATTTAAAAAGATAAGGTAGGGCACTCTTTTTTTTAGACAAAAAATAAATACTAGGGTCAGAATATAAAAATGCGTAGATTTCACTAGCATTGTTACAATTTTTTTCTAAATAGCTAACTATTTTAGGTGTTAAATTGCACTCAGGATAAAAGCTTTTACAACAAAAACCACCAAAGTGTAAACTTAGTAAAACATATTGGAAAAAAGGTAATATAAGCAAGATAAAAATAACTAATATGTTAATCATCTTTTTAGATTGCAAAAGATAAAAAATTTCCCACCCCAATAAGATGCAAAGGGGAGGTAACAATTGGGCATAATAGTGATCATACCAGCTTCCTCCTAAACTAATGCCTAAAAAATTAAAAAACAAATAGAAAATAAGAAAATAAAAGACAAATTCCTTTTTTATAAACCTTATACCTAAAATTAAAAGTATAATCAAGTAAATAATTCCTGATTTGATTATTGAACGCAAAAAACGCAAAAAATGATACCACCAAGGGCCACAAAATATAGAGGCATTATTTAAACGACAAAAGATGGTATAATAAAAAAAATCTTTTATACCTAAGGAAAAACTTCCATAGATAAAGCAAGAAAAAATAGGCAAAATTAAGCCAAGTAAGAATATAAATATATCCTTAATTTTATTGGGACTTTTTAGACAAATAAATATAAGGAAAAAGGCGCAAGGCGGCAAGCAGGATTGCTTAAAGACTATTGCCAATCCAGAAAAAAATCCAGATAAAAATAATGCATATCTTTTAAGGTTATCATTATATAAATATAAAATATAAAAATATAAAGAAATGGTCAGGGGTAAAAGCATAAATATTTCTTTCCCAATATTTCCCCTTATCAAAGGAAGGGCAGAGAAACAGGCATAAAAGAAGCTAGAAATTAAGGCTATAGACTCATTGGTCAGTCTTTTTGCTATAAGATAAATAAAAAATACTGTAGCAGCATTCCATATGGCCAAAAAAAATCTAAGATAAGGGGCTTTAGGGCCAAATGTTTTAAAAATAAATGCATAAATTAGAGGAAAACCAGGAAGCATATTAAAAAAGTGAGATTTATAAAAGTTTATACCTTCATTTAGCCAAAGATATGCCTGATAGACATATTCCCCTTCATCCATAAAAAGGGGGCAATTAAAATAAGGGATGCGGATAAGGATGGAAAATAAAATAATTGATAATAGCCATTTTTTATTATTAAGCTTCATTTTTGAGCTTAATTAACCTTTTATGCTTGTATTGTCAAGAATTTATTATTTCCTTTTCCAAATGATAACAGAGGCATTATTTACAGAAATAGTTTTAACTTTAACGTAATATTGAGGAATTAGCCCAAAAAGCTCTTTGGTGAAAGAGATTTGGCTAGGGTAATTTTTGCAAAAGGGTCTATAGCTTCCCAATAAGGTTGCTCTTAATTTAGGAACAATGCCAGCCTTTAGTTCACAGAAATTGCGAATAATTTTAATGGTTCTTTCCTCTGTATAAGTAATTAACAAGCTAGGCCGTTTTGTAGTTTCAATATGATTAATAAATTCTTTAATATTTTCAGAACGATAAAGCATTTGAGGTCTAAACAAGGATGGAAATGAACTTCTTCTTCTAGCCAAAAAATAAATTTCAGCGTTCCTATATAAAAATGCATAAATTTTGTCTGTTTCATTAGAATTTTTCTTCAAATAATGAGCTATTTTGGGAGTTAACTGGTATTCGGGATAAAATCTAAGACAGAAATTGTGAAAATGTAAGCTTATTAAAATATATATAAAAAAAGGTAATATAAGCCATAGGCCACTTTTAAAAACATAACTTTTCTTTTTGGTTTGTAAAATTTTAACAATTTCCCAGGCTAATAATATGCAAACAGAGGGTAAAATCAGGGCCCAATAATTGGCATACCAACTACCGCTTAAAGCTATACCTAAAAAACTAAAAAATAGATAAGCTATAAGGAAATAATATGTAAATCCCTTTTTTATGCATTTTATGTTTAAGATTAGAGGAATTAACCAAAAAATAATGCCTGATTTAATCATTGAACGAAAACCACGCAATATATGATACCACCAGGTACCACAAAAAATTGACGCAGTATTTAATCGATAGGAAATTACACAATAAAAGAATTTTCTAATACCTATACAGTGGCCGCCATAAATAAAACAACCAATAATAGGCAAAGACGCCGCTATTAAAAACATGATTACATCCCTAATTTTATGTTTGCTTTCAAAACAAATAAATACAAGAAAAAAACCACTTAATGGTAAAGCCGATTGTTTAAAAAGCACTGCTAGACCTAAAAAAATACCACTTAAAAATAAAATTACTTTTTTAGAATATTCACGATATAAAACATAAAGATAAAGAGCTGTACAAAGGGGAAGCATCATGTAAATTTCTTTACCGACATTCCCCCTTATAAGAGGCAACCAAGAGTAGCTTCCATAGAGGAATGCAGAAACCAAACCCACAGTGGGGCTTATCAATTTTCTAGCAATAAGGTAAATAAATATTATTATACCAGCATTCCATACAGCTAAAAAAATTCTAACAGCAAGAATTTTCGGACAAAAAAATTTAAATACCAAAAAATAAAGCAATGGATAGCCAGGAAGCATAAAAAAAAATCGTGACTGATAGGGGTTAACACCCTTTAGCCAAAAGTATGCCTGATAAGCATATTCACCTTCATCTTCAAACAATGGGCAATTTAAAAAAGGAATACGAATGAGGATAGAAAATAAAATTATTAAAAATAGCCATCTTTTATTTAGATCCATTCTTTTGATCTCGGTTAACTTTTTATGCCTATATTGTCAAGAATTTTGTTTTTATTTTCTTTTCCAAATAACAACAGAGCTACCATTAGCAAAAATAATCTTTACTGGACTATAGTATTTAGGAATAAGTTTAAAAACCTTTTTTATAAGAAAAATTTGGACGGGGTAATTTTTACAAAATGGTCTAAAATTTACAGAAAAACACTTTTTTATTTTATTTATAAAACCTTTTGGAATCTTACAGTATCTAATAGCAAATTTTAGACTTTTTTCTTCTGAATAAGCAATTAAGTATTTAGGGGCCTTATCAGACCTAATAAATTCCATAAATTGCATTATATTCTCAGGAAAATAAAGGATTTCATGTCTAAAAAGATAGGGAAAGGCACTTTTCCTTTTAGCCAAAAAATAAATTGTAGGGTCGTTATATAAGAAGGCATAAATTTTGTCTGTTTTATCAGAGTTTTTGCATAAGTAAGATGCTATTTTTTGAGATAAATCCCAACCGTTGGAGAAATTACAAAGTCGATGATAATGTAAACTTACCAAAATATAGATAAAAAATGGAAATATTAATAAAATTAAATTAACTGAAATGTAAGTTTTCCTTTTAAATTGCCAAATTTTAACACTTGTCCAACCTAGCAGAATACAAAGACTAGGTAAAAGCTGGGCATAATAATGGTCAAACCAATGTCCTCCTAAAGCTACTCCTAAAAAACTAAAAAGAAGGTAAGAAATAAGAAAATACCAAGCAAATTCTCTTTTTATAAATTTTTGTCCTAGTATTAAGGCAATTAGCCAGAAAATAATCCCTGTTCTATTTAGTGAATACAAAAAACGCAGAAAATGATACCACCAATAACCAGAAAAGATAGAAAAAGTTCCTGCAGGACAAAAGATTATGTTATAAAAAAACGATTTTATACCTAAAGAAATACAGCCATAAGTTGTAAAAGCTATGATAGGTAAAGAGGCACCTAAGAGGAAAATAAAGATGTGTTTAAATTTGCTGGGACTTTCAAGGTAGATAAATATAAGAAAACATCCCCAAGGAGGGAGTGCAGATTGCTTAAAGACTACGGCTAAGCCAGCAAAGAAAGCAGCTAAGAAAAGAGGTAATTTATGAAAACAGTCACGATATAAAAAATAAAAATACAGAGAAAGGCTAAGAGGCAAAAGCATAAAAATTTCTTTCCCCATATAACCTTTTATCAATGGCAACCAAGAAAAACAGGCATAAAAAAAGGAAGAAAGCAGAGCTATTTTTTCACTAAAAAGCTTTTTGGCAGTGAGATAAATGAAAAGTACAGTAATAGCATTCCAAAAAGCCAAAAATAACCTTATATTTAAGGGATTTATCCCTAAAGTTTTAAAAATAAATGCGTAAAGTAAAGGAAAACCAGGAAAATAAATAAAAAACTTAGATCTATAGGGATTAACATCATTAAGCCAGAAATAGGCTTGATAGGCAAATGCGCTTTCATCTACACAGAGAGGGCAATCAAAATAAGGAATGCGAATAAGAATAGAAAATAGAATAATTAATAATACGAGTATTTTAGTCTTTAGCAATTGAGGCACCTTTATATCCATACCTGCTCTTGCGGTTGACTAAATAAATAAAAAAGGGGGATGCCCAAGGTAGCATAAAGAAAATAGCTATATAGAGAATGGCTACGCCTAATATGACCCCTGCTGGTGCAAATGACTTAAAGAAGAAGATCATAGCTGCATCTTTTGTACCAATCCCTGCTAAAGTAATCGGTAATACTCCTGTAAAAATACTAAGTGAGGTGGACCCCCATTGTCAAGACAGAAAATTATATAATTTAAGCTCGCCTTAAAGTCCATAATATTCTATGCCTTCTTTTGCCTTCCTTACATCACTATAGTCCTTTATGTATACCTCCTCATATTTTACTGATCTCCACAATCTTTCTGTAAATATGTTATCAAATACCCTTCCTCTTGAATCCATGCTTATTTCAATATCATTTTCCCTAAGTATTTGGATAAACTTCTCACTTGTATCTCCTTGGTCTGAATTAAATATTTTAGGTTTGCCTACTGTTAGGGCTTTATTTAATGCATTTATGCAAAAGTCTACTTCTAGGGTGGTTGATAGCTCCCAGGATAATACATACCTGCTATACCAATCCATTATCGCTATAAGATAGAGCCATCCCTTTTTCATTCTTATATAGGTTATCTGATGCCCATATATGGATAGATCTGATTTTGCTTTGCCTTTTTGCTAAGCCTTGGTTTTGGGTATATAGCATGAATACCCATTATTCTCATTAGCCTCTGTACCCTCTTTCTATTTACACTGTAGCCTAGCCTTTTTAGATAGGCTGTCATCCTCCTTGAGCTACAGGGAGGGTTCTACCTTTAGTTTGCCTATTTCCCTATAGAGTTCCTCTATGAGCCTGTCCTTTTCTTTTTGCTGATTGTTTTCTTTAAACAAAAGAGGAAGGGAATCTAAGACCATTCTTTTCCACTTCCTTACTTGGGTTGGATGAACCTGATACTTACTTGCTATCTCAGCAGTTGTCTTATCTTCCCTTAAGGCCTCTAGGGCAACTTTCGCCTTAAATTCTGCTGAATACTTATTTCTTATACTTCTCATCTTGCCCCCTACCTTATTATAGGCGAGCTTAACCTGTTGTCTAAATTTTGGGATCCATTATAGCCTTTTATCAAAGGTAGCCAAGAAAAACAGCTATAAAGAAAAGCGAAAAGTAACGCTATTTTTTCATAAAACAGCTTTTTAGCACTAAGATAAACAAATATTAGCGCAATAGCATTCCAAAATGCCAAGAAAAATCTTATTTGGAAAGGCTCTGTGCCCAAGGTTTTAAAAAAATAAGGGCATAGACTAAGGGAAATCCTGGAAGCATGTTGTAAAAGTAAGATTTATAAAAATTGATTCCTTCTATTAGTAAATATGCCTGATAGGCATTTGTGCCTTCATCTGTAAAAAGCGAGCAGTTGAAGTAAGGGATGCGAATAAGGATAGACAATAAAACTATAAGCAATAATGACTTTTTGTTATCTGGCATTTAGGCTTTGTTCCTTACTGGCCACCGATAAGAAATCGGCATTTTCTTTAAAGTTTCCCCATTTCAATTAAGTCTTTTATTCTTTCTGCCAAGCGTACACTAGTATTCATACATCTACTTTCCGGATAAAACTGGCTAGTATTAGCCAAAATCAAATTTCTGATAGGTGTCTTGTGGGCAGGCAAATTTTTGCTATAGTTTTTGGAAAATACTGGCTGGGTATATCTATCTCTAAAGACATTGCAATTGGTAAGCCAATTATCACTATATTCAGGAAAGATCTGTTTTAAGTACTTGGTGTATATTTTGATAATAACCTCATCAGGTAATGTTAAAAAGGGATCTTCGTTTAATAAATATTTAATTAAATATACAATATTATTATCATTGTATTCTGCAGGTGAGATCAAATTGGTGTGCTCAATTATGGCAATAAAAGGGATTCTAGGATCATTTATGTTTATCCAATAATAAGGACTTAAAGACCTTTTCAATATTAACATTACACCTAAAGAACTCATATATTTGATCCGAGTCAGAAGGTTAACATAGTCTGATGGTAATTTTTTGCAAATTTGAATGAAATTTGGAATAGGTAATGTAACTATAATTTTTGAAAAGCCATAAAATTCTTTATTTAATATTAACCCTCGTGCTACATTGTTTTCAACAACGATACTTTCAACAGGTGAATTTAATAATACTTCACCCCCATGTAATTTAATTTCATTAGCCAATTTTTGTAAAAGCTTGTAAAAGCCACCTTTTAAATAACCTAGATATTCCTTTAAGCCTCTATTTTTTGTGAAACCTCTTCGTGATTTTATTCTGTCCCATAGCCATACTGCTGAGATGTTATTGTATTCACTGCCAAATTTACCTTTTAAAAGGGGCTGCCAAATTACATCGCAAGCTTTTTTGCCTGAATATTTCTGAAGAAAATCAATAGCAACTAAGTTATCCAGAGTTTTCCAATTTTTTAGGGATAGGAAAAGAAGTGAGCTGATGCCCATTCTGAGCCTATCAAGCAATTTTAATGGTTTAAATAAAATAAGATCTTTAGGAGTAGTAAATGGGTATATCTTTTTATTATAGTAAAAGCCCATTTTTGTTTGTGACCAAATTAAATCTGAACCTAATCCAACTTTGTTAATTAGATCCACTATTTCCTGATGAGTTGTAAAAATGTGATGATAATATTTCTCTAAGTAGGTATTAGAAAATTTTATTGAACCAATTAAGCCACCCAAATTAGCTGATTTTTCAAAAATGGTAACGTTATAACCTATTTTTGAAAGCTTATATCCTATGGCCAAGCCAGTAATTCCAGCACCTATAATGCCAATTTTCATTTTTGCATTTTGTCAATCTTCGTATTTCTCAATTGCTTTTTCTCCGATTAATTAAATAAATAAAAAAGGGGATGCCCAAGGTAGCATAAAGAAAATAGCTATATAGAGAATAGAGAATGGCTACGCCTAATATGACCCCTGCTGGTGCAAATGACTTAAAGAAGAAGATCATAGCTGCATCTCTTGTACCAATCCCTGCTAAAGTAATCGGTAATACTCCTACAAAAATACTAAGTGGAAGTCTAGCAGCGGTTTCTATTAAAGGGATATTTATACCAAATGCCTTAAAGAAGAGCAATGCTTGCACAACTGAAAGAAACCAGTTTATAGATGAAAAGCTTGCAGCTATTGCAGCATATTTGGGACAGGAAGACAAAATATTTGTACCTTCAATAACCAAATTTGCCTTATCCAACAGTGGGCTTTTATTTTCCCTAAGAAGCTTTTTAAAAAGCCATAGCCCTTGATTTAAAATGGCTACTAAGATCAAAAGTCCAATAAAAACAATGGCAAATGTCTTGTTTTTAATGGCTATAGCCCCAAGCAGGCCTATAAGGGCCAAACAGCCAACATCCAATATCTTTTCAGCTACAATGCTACCAAATACCATGCTCTTTGAATTACTTTTACTAACAAAGGCTACCTTAAAAAAGTCCCCTGTCCTAGAAGGCAAAAATATATTAAGTGGCCATGCCCCCATGATCAAAATCAAACAATTTAAAATAGGTATCCTCTGACCTGTAGCCCTTAAGACAAAGTGCCAGCGTAGGGCACAGATAAAAGGAAAACTCAAGCTCAAAAGGAGGGCTATTAAGGCATATTTTAATTTAATTACATTAAAAGCAGCAAATAATTCTTTAGAACCAACAAATTTTACCAATTGCCAAAGTATTAATACAGTTAAGCAAAGGCTTAAAAAGAGCCTAAATTTCCACTTTAAAGGTAAAAGATTTGCCATCTTCTTTAAAATGAAAACATCTTTTAACCTTACATTTCCTTTTTAAATAAAGCTTTTTAATTTTTTCTCTATCTAAAGATATAGGCATAGAATATAAATCCAAGGGCTCAAAATACCGAGACTGTGGAACATAACGGCTGTTAAAAGTCCCACCAAAAAAGACTTTAATGGGCTTTTCCTTATCATTTAAAGTTATTTCATCTTTTACCTCTACTTCATTATCATTCAATTTGATAATCCTTTTAAACAATGTCTGAGATAAAGGAGAGTGTAGAATTAGCATCTTACGAAAAATGCCCTTTGCCTTTTTAGCAAAAGAGGGATGAATACCAATTACTAGACAAAAAAGGCGAAACAAAATAAAGCGAAATGGTGTAAAAAGGCGCTTTTGTAACTTATGTAACCTTCCATTTATAAAAATATTATCATGTTTTATTTCAAAACTATACTTTTTATCTATCCACTGACTGGTCAAAAGTGTACCATTTTTTAGCACAGTATTAATACCAGCATCAGCTACAGACTTTGTATGAACTCCCATTTTTTCTACCAACTTAAATACCCCGCCTTTTTTAAAGTTGCATACAAAATAATATCTATCTGTGGCCTTAACTACTATGCCTGCCTCCTTAAATATCTCAAAAATCCCTTTTAGTTGAAAGGGCAAATTTACTTCTTTATCCTCTTTTAGACAAGGATTGGCAACTAAGGAAGTATCAAGATATTCTACTAGTCTATAGACAAAGTAACGGTCTGCCATAATATCAGGTGTAATTCCACCTTTGCCATTTTTTAAAGAATTTCGCATAAATAATGCTACTTTTGTTGCCTTTTGCAGTTTAGATGAAAGTAGCTCAAATCCATATGGATAAAAATGCTGAGTTCCTCTACTTCCAATACATCCACCATAGCTACCATCAGGAAAGATAAAATAACTTGCAAACTCTACAGACTTAGTAAGCATAGAAAAGATTTCATCCTTCTTAAATCCTTCTTGCCAAAGACGGGAAAGAAAGCTTATAGTAGCAGTGAGGTAACCTGGGTCAACTCCATCATATTCTAAAAACCAGCCCTCAGAAAAAAAGAGTTGACTTATTTCATTAAATAGGTCCTCAATATAGGGTTGTAGGTTACTGTCCTTTAGCCACTTTTTTGCCTTATAGAGGGCCAAAAGGGCAATGGCATAATGATTTGCCAAGGTCCCTATCTCTCTATATTTGGCCAAGTAAAAAGCTGCCTTCCTTACCATATCTCTAATCTTAGGCACTAATACTTTATCTATGTCTTCCCCTAGTGTCTCAAGGGTTCTAATGGTAGTGTATAAGACAAATGCTGTTGGCCCAGCCCATCCCCTTTCATTAGGGTAAAACTCATCAAAGGAACCATCTTTGTGCTGAATTTTATAGAGCCAAAGAATTGCTGCCAATGCCCAATCTTTTACCAAATGCTGCTTAAAAAATATATTATTTTTAAAATTATACTGATAGCAAAATGCCAAAGGATAAGCCCCCATCTGTGGCAAGGCATCAGGGAAATCTCTTACTCTATCAAGCCAGTATCTTCTATCAAAGCAACCATAGGTAGGAGAGGAAGGATTTCTATCTAAAAGGGTTAGAAGGCGGGGTATTTGAGAGAGTGCTAGTGAGGTATAAGTAGGTTCTAATTTTTTGTCATTCATCCCTTTTAAAAATTTTTGCCTTTTCCTGCCTAGCCAACATATCTCCTAACACTCCAATGGCAGCTAAGTTTATAGAAAAAATTATAAGAATAATATCAGATTCTTGAAGTGTTCCTGTTAAAAAAAAATCAAAAATGCCCTTTAAAAATCCTAAAATGCCCATCACAATGCTTATTGGCATAAATATCCTTAAAGGATCAAAGTACATAACCATTCTAATAACAGTAAGGATATAATTATAGGTATCCTTTATTGGATGAAACTTTGAATTTCCTATTCTAGGTCTATATTCACATGGTATAAATAATACATTAAATCCATTCATAAGAAAGGCCAATGTCATAGTACTTACACAGGAAAATCCATCTGGAAGAAGATGTAAGAATTTAAGCATTATTTCTCTCTTTACGGCCCTAAGGCCAGAATTTAAATCAGGGATCTCTTGCCTTGTAAGAAGACATGCAAGCTTACAAATAAGCCACTTTGCAGGTTTTCTAAGTAAAGGATAACTTCCTGCTTCTTTCTTTCTTGCCCCAATTACTTGGTCGGCCTCTGGAAATGGTCTAAGTATAGCAGGGATATCACTTGCATTATAACTGCCATCGGCATCCAACATAACAACAATATCACCTTTAGCAGCTAAGATACCACTTCTTCTTGATGCACCAGAGCCTTGATTTCTATGGTGTCTAACTACTTTGGCCCCTTTGCCTTTGGCTATATCCCCTGTTCCATCCTGGGAGCAATCATCTACTACTATTATTTCATAGGATGTTTTAAGCCCCTCCATTGCCTTTTTAACCTCATCAAGCACTATACCTATAGCCTTAGCCTCATTATAAGCAGGGATGACAATGCTAACCTTTGGCAATTCCTTATCAGGCATCTTATAAAGGCCTATCTTCTCTCCCCAAAGATCTTTGTGCCAATCCTTACAATGTTTGCACCCTCTTCAATGGCGATGTGGTATGAATTTGACATGCCCATTGATAGGTATTTCATCTCCACATTGGGTATATGGGCCTTCTTTAAATTATCAAATATCCTCTTTGTCTCCCTAAAGTAGGGTCTTGATTCCTCTGGATTACCAAAACGGGGCCCCATGGTCATTAGGCCCATTACCTTTATGTTATCAAATCTGCAGATAGCCCTTATCAATCCTTCTGTCTCCTCTGGCATTACTCCAAACTTCTGTGGTTCCCTTCCACTGTTGACCTCTACCAATACAGGCATTACCTTTCCTACCCTTTTGCAATATTTATCTATCTCTTTTGCCAATTCAAAAGAATCTACTGTTTCTATCATATCAAATATGGAAACCGCCTTTTTTACCTTATTCTTCTG
>Ga0190286_1000730_pt1 | contig 13017 bp, 8 predicted proteins | sample 48691834_MG_FD_183241 | JGI IMG/M metagenome (GOLD analysis project Ga0190286, IMG submission 183241) | Hydrothermal vent microbial mat bacterial communities from Southern Trench, Guaymas Basin, Mexico - 4869-18-3-4_MG | ecosystem: Environmental > Aquatic > Marine > Hydrothermal vents > Microbial... | reverse complement strand
GAGAAGCCTGCAGCCTTGGAACTCAAAAAGTTCGGGGAGGTGGTGGACCGGATAGACTTCTCGAAGTTTCGACCTGCCGAACCGGACGTGGGGATACTGGTCCCGGAGTCTTACTACGATTTCCTGTACGAGCACAGGGCCTCCCTCTTCAACGCCTTCGTGCTGGCGAAGGAGACCCACCTGAACGTGTCCATGGTCCGGGCTGGGGGCCTGAAGGACTTGAGGATGCTTGTAGTCCCGACCACCCACCTTAAGGTCTCGGAGATGGAGGGGATAAGGGAGTTCGTGGAGGAAGGAGGGTACGTGCTCCTTTCGGTCACCGACGCCTTGGGGGGGAGGATATCCTACTTGAGGGACGTGGTCGGGTTCGTGGTCGAGGATTACATACCCGGTCCTCCCGAGGTGGAGTTCACTTTCTTGGAGGACTTCGGGGTAGTGAACGAGGGTTTAAGGATGCGGTACTTCTCCGACACCTGGACGTATTACGTCTCCCACGAGAAGCCCGAGAACGAGCGGCAGTACTTCTCGGTGCTGAGGCCCACGACGGCTCAGATCCTGGCCGTGGACCGAAACGGCAGACCATGTGTGCTGTGGAACCAGTACGGAAGGGGAGGGGTCCTGTGCTTCGCCTTCGGTGTCGAGTACTACCTCTCCAACATGCCGGACGTGTACCTCAGGGACAGGACTTACGAGATATATAGATCCCTGGCCCTCGAGGCCGGCGTCCCGTTCCCCGTCGACTGCGACGACCCTTTCGTGGAGGTCGGAAGGCTCGTGGCCGAAGGGGAGGAGCTGGTCTTCCTGATAAACCACGAGAGGAGGCAGAGGGATTTCGTCGTGCGCTTCGAAGGGGAACCCAGAAGGGTGCGAAACTTCGTCACGGGCGAGGTTGTCCTGGAGGAGGGGGCCTCCTTCGCGGACCGGCTGGAGGAGAACGGGGTCAAGGTGTACCTGGTGTCCCTATGAAAGGAGGGGGAGGATGGGAACGCTCAGGAAGATAAGGCAGATGAAGGAGAGCTGGTCCGAGCTCGCGGCCGGACAGATAATAGCCCAGCCGAACCTCAGGCCCATAGTCTCCCAGGGGGGGTACCACCTCGAGGGGAGCAAGCAGGCCCTGATCTGGACGAACTCCCAGAAGCTCAGGGGCTCGTTCCAGGTGGTGGACGTCGAGGAGGATGAGGTGGTCTACGAGGGAGTCCTTAGGGATGTGGGAGACCACATATGGGGCGGGAACACGCTGGTAGCGGACTTTTCCGACCTCAAAACCCCCGGAAGGTACAGGATAAGGCCCAGGGTGGAGGGGACCGAGTCCCTTCTGGACTCCTTCACTTTCCCGATAGGACCCTCGCTCTACCTGGACCTCGCCGGGAGGGGGGCGAGGTGGTTCTACTACCAGCGGTGCGGTACCGAGGTCCCCGGATGGCATCCGCCCTGCCACACCGACGACGCCATCCTCGACGGGAAGTCCTACGACGCAACCGGAGGCTGGCACGATGGCGGGGATTACAACAAATGGTCCCACTACTCCTACTACGGCCTCTTCGCCCTGCTTGAGCTTTACGAGGCCTTCCCCGACCGCTGGGAGGTGGACGGCCTTCCGTACCCCTTGGAAGAGGCGGTCTGGGAGGCGGAATATGTGAGGAAGGTTCAGCTCGAAGACGGGGTCCTCCTATCGGCCGTAGGAGGGAGGGAGGACCCCTGGTTCTGGGAGGGGGCGCCGGAGAAGGAGCCCACAAGGAGGCTGTCCGCAGACTACGGGGGGAGGAGTTACGGAAACACCACCCTCGTGGGAGCTGCGATGGCGAGGCTCGCCAGGGTCCTTAGGTCCTTGGGATACGATGAGGACAAGGTGCAGGAGTACATCAAGGTAGCAGAAAGGGGGTACAGGAGGGGCTACAACGCAGATTTCTCGGAGGTCCCGGACGAGGATAAAGGTTCCTACCTGGACACACAGGCCGGCCTCCTCTTGGCGGACATAGAGTTCGAGGGTCTCACCGGAGACGAGGGATATAGAGTGGACGCCAGGAGGAGGGTCGAGGCGATACTTTCCGCCCAGGACGAAAGGGGGTTCTTCTATTCGGACTACGAGGGGACCAGGCCCTGTCGGGGGAGGGGGTTCCACCTCTTCGCCCTGTACAAGTTCCTGAGCACATATCCGGACGATCCCCTCGGACCTAAGATAGTCGAAGCCTTCGCCGGATGGGCCGAGTTCTGGGAGCCCTTCGCAAGGCTTTCGCACTTCGGTCAGATGGGAGGTCCCGACCGGGACGGGAGGCCCCGGAACCTGCCCCCCTGGACCTGCAACATCCACATAGCCAGGGCTGGATGGGCCATGGCGACGGCCGCTATGTTGTTGGACAGGAGGGACTACTTGGAAATAGCAGAGCGGCAGATACATTGGATAGTAGGGTACAACCCCTTAGAGGTGTCCATGATGGCTGGCCTCGGAAGGGGACCGGGCTGTTACCACACTAGGCTTGCGTCCTGCGAGGGCCACGAGGACGGGGTGGTTCCCGGAGGGATACTGAACGGGATAAGGGGGAGCGACGGAGGGGTGGTGGAACTCGGGGACAGGAGGACGGGGAACCTGGTGATAGGGGATCACCTTCCCCTGGACTATCCCCTCATGGACATGGACACGTACGGCTGGACATATGCGTACCTTACCAACGAGTACTGGGTGCCGAACAACGGGTGGTTCGTGTTAGCTGCCGTCCAATTGGAGAGGGCCGTGGGGCGATGCGGCGAAGCTTGAGGAGGAGATATGGCCGGAGCATGCGAGCTATACTTAGGCGGTCACGAGGTCCCCTTCGAGAACCTGAAGGAGGAGTTCGCACACGCCGGAAGGGACGGCCTTGTATACCGAAGCGTCCCCTTCTGGATATGGAACGGGGACCTGAAGCCCGAGGAGCTCAGGAGGCAGATCCGGGAATTTAAGGATGTGGGCCTCGCCGGCTTCTTCATGCACGCAAGGACGGCAGGGCTCATAACCCCCTACATGGGCGAGGAGTGGATGGAGTGCGTGGGGGCCTCGATAGAAGAGGCGAGGAAGCTCGGAATCTACCCCTGGCTCTACGACGAGTACGGCTTTCCAAGCGGAAAGGCGGGGGGCAGGGTCCCGGAGGCTGGGGAGGAGTACCAGAGGAAGGTGCTCTGTTGCTCGGAGGAGAGGCCCGGGGATTTCAGGTGGAGGCCGAACACCGTCGCAGCCTTCGGGGCAAGACGAAACGGCGACGGCTTTGAGGACTTGCACTTGCTTCCGGACGAAGGATCCGCAAGGTCCCTTCCCGAAGACATGATCGTACTTCACTTCTACTACCAAGTCCGGGGCTACTTGGATGTGCTGAGCAGGAAGGCCGTAAGGAGGTTCATAGAGCTTACCCACGAGAGGTACTACGAGGCCTTCGGGGATAAGTTCGGCGCAGAGATACCGGGCATATTCACCGACGAGCCCTCCTACGGCCTCCTGCCATGGTCCTTCGAGCTGCCGGAGCGTTTCAAGAGGCGAAACGGCTACGACATCTGCAAGGTCCTCCCCACCCTCTTCTACAGGGTGGAAGGATATGAGAGGGCGAGGTACGACTTCTGGAGGACGGTCTTGGAGATGTTCGTGGAAGCCTACATGAAGCAGATATACGAATGGTGCTCCGAGCACGGAATCGCCCTCACAGGACACATAGCCTGGGCCGAGACCCTCATGGGTCAGATGACCTTCCACGGGGCCTCCATGCCCCACTACGAGTTCATGCACATCCCCGGCACTAACCACTTAGGGGTCAGGCTCATGGACTGCACGAGGGAGAAGCAGGTCGTGAGCATAGCAAGGCAGCTCGGAAGGAGGAGGGTGCTCTGCGAGATAGCAGGGGGTATGGGATGGGGGGTGAAGTTCGAGGATATAAAGTGGGTCACTGAATGGCAGCTCTCCTTGGGGATAAACCTCCTCTGCCAGCACATGCACCACTACACCCTCCACGGCCCGGCCAAGAGGGACATCCCCCCATCCTACTCGCACCAACAGCCTTGGTGGAGGGAGTACAAGCTTCTGAACGACTATTTCGCAAGGCTCATCTTCATGCTGACCCGGGGGGAACGAAGGGCGGATGTCCTGATGATCCATCCCATACGCTCCGCCTGGATCCTCTTCGACGGGAAGGAGATATCCGGTCCCGTAGATACCCACGGCGGAAAGGAGCTCGTGGACTACAACGCCAGACAGGCGGAGATAGCAAACTCCATGCTTTCGATCCACAGGGACTTCGACTACGGGGACGAGGGGATAATTTCCAGATATGGAAAGGTAGAGGGGGACAGGTTCTTAGTCGGGAACGCTGCGTACAGGATGGTCGTGCTTCCCGAGCTGCTTTCCATAGACAAAAGGACCCTGGAGCTTCTGAAGGAGTTCATGGAGAACGGTGGCAAGGTTGTTTGCATAGGGGAGCCTCCGGAGATGGTGGAGGGCGTCCGCTCGGAGGAGCCGAGGAAGGTCCTCTCCAAGGCATATAGCTTCGAGCTTCCCTCCTGGCCCCCGGACTTTAAGAGGGCCGGCCGTCACGACCAGCCCAAGACCTGGGAGGGGACGAGGAGGGTCCTGAAGAGGGAGTTGGACGGGGTGCTGGAGCCGTCCGTAGAGGTGAAGGACCCCGAAGGCGAGGAGGTGGAGCACATATACTGTCACGAGAGGGACTTGGGGCAAGGACGCAGGATTTTGTTCCTCGTCAATATAAGCAGGGATAGATCCGTGGATGCGACCGTAAGGATAAGGGCTGAAGGAGCCGTCGAGAGGTGGGACCCAGAGACCGGGGAAGTGGCCGAGCTTCCGGCCCGCCGGGACGGGGAGTACCTGGTCGTGCCCCTCTCATTCCTCCCAACCCAGTCCCACCTGCTCCTTGTAGACCCCGCATCATGTAGGGGCGCAGCGCTGCTGCGCCCTCCCGAGGAGGAGACCATGGGGACCAAGGAGCTTTCCGGGGATTGGCTCCTCAGAAGGAGCGATCCGAACGCCCTCACTTTGGATCGCTGCCGCTGGGCCTTGGAAGGGGGAGAACTGAGCGAGCCACAGCCCACTTTGAAGGTCCGTATGGAGCTCGAGGAGCACACGAGGAACCCCGACGAGGAACCCCAGCTCGTGTTGGAGTATTGCTTCGAGGTGGACCCGTCCGCATCGGTAGACCTTTCGGGCACGACCCTCGTGCTGGAGGCGCCGGAGCTTTTCTCCATCTACGTCAACGGGCAGAGGGTAAGCTCCGAGGATACGGGATGGTGGAGGGACATAGCCTTCAGGAAGGTCCCCATAGGGAAGTTCGTGCGGCCGGGGAGGAACGTGGTGAGGCTCGAGGGGAAGCTCACACCGAGGACCGAGATCGAGAGCATCTACATCCTGGGGGACTTCGGGGTCCGGAGCCTTTCTCCCTTCAGGGAGGGGGACAGGAACACCCTTTTGACCGAAGGGCCGTTTGCAATCTGCGACGAGGAGCCGAAGATAAGAAATCATAACCTACCCGGGGGGACGGACATAACATCCCAGGGGTACTGGTTCTACGCAGGGAACGTTAGGCTTTCACAGAGGGTGGAGCTTCCTTCGGAATGGTTTGGGGAGGGGAAGAAAATTCTGCTTGAACTTGAACCTCCATATGCTGTACTGGTCCGAGCCTTCGCCAACGGCAAGGACGTGGGGGTGAGGGCCTGGAGGCCCTATAGGTTCGACCTTACCGGGAGCCTCAGGCCCGGGGAGAACGAAATCACATTGGAACTTTTCGGAAGTTGTAGGAACTTGCTCGGCCCCCATCACCACTGGAGGGGGGAGGTCGTATACGCAGGGACGGCCTTCGGCCTCAAGAAAAGCTCCGACGAGGACGAGCCAGAGGTTCCGGAGCACACCTGGGTGGACCGTTACTGCTTCGTCAAGTTCGGCCTTAAAGGCGTGCCGGTGCTGAGGTGTGTGATGGAGATATAATGGCCGAGGAGACATCAGATGACGGGCAGGGAGAAGATGGAAGCTGCCTTCTCCGCAGGAGGCACTCCCGAGATACCCGCCCTCGTCCCTTACGAGGACATCTTCATAAGGGACCACTGGGACGAGCTTACGGACCTTCCCTGGTGGTACCGTGAAGCACCGGATTTAGAACATCAACTGGCGTGGCGGAGGAAGGTTATAAGTATTCGGACGGAAGTAGTTTGACAGGTCACAGCACCCTCCTGAGCCAGAAGTCACCAGAAAGCACACAGCCTTTCTAAGGCGCTGTGAAGGCAGATACTCATGGCACCTCTCAAGAGAGGCATCAAGGTCAGGCTCGTTGGCCAGAACCTCATTATTCAGGTAACGCCAGAGACTTCCATAGCCCAGCATGCCCTAAGGGGAGGAGTATTGTCATCTTCGAAAAGTATCACAGCCCTTTTTCTCCCCTTAAGTCCCCTCTGAAGCTCACTTCCCCCTGCCTCCAATGGGCAGACCTACGGGAGAGAACATACCTTCTATCCAGTTGTAGATTGTCTGGCGGCTCACATGCTGACGGGAGGCGACAGATGTCACACTTTCTCCCTTTTGTCAAGGCTCTTTTGACCGAATACTTAAACTGACTGAAGGGGGTGACCATGGCCCGCAAGCTATTTGCAGCTCTGATGCTGTTAGCTACGATGTCCTCATCCGAAGCTCGGGTTACGGTGGATGTGAGGGAGAAGCTCCGGAGGATGGAGATCGAACTGGTGGAGAGGTTCGGATGGGGACCGGACAGGACGGGAATCCTGGCCAAGCCTGGCCTTAGGCCTTCCCTTGGAACCAAAAGGACCTTTTGGGCCTACGACTTCGCCTCGGAGAGGTTCTACCAGGTGGAAGCCACCTGCCGGGGTGTGGGGGAGCACTGTTACATCTTCGTGGAGGACGCCAACTGGAACACGAGGGTGAGGCGGGAAGATGTGGAAGCGCTCCTGACCGCCTTCGACAGGAGGACCCCGACACATCCGGACAGTGGGATATACCTCGTGGATAAGGACGTCTTCGGGGAGCCTCCCGATGTGGACGGGGACCCGAAGGTATACATACTTGTATTGGACATAAAGGATAAGTTCGGCGAAGGGCTTTATGTGGGGGGATACTTCTCGGGGGTGAACGAATACAGCGACAGGGAGGCGAGACAGAGGGGTTACAGGAGCAACGAGACCGAGATACTCTACATAGATTGCGACCCTCTGGACCTCTCCTCCTCTGGAAGCCATAGGGTCCTGGCCCACGAATTTCAGCATATGATCCACTTCAACATGGACCCGGAGGAGGAGACGTGGCTGAACGAGGGATGCTCCACGTTTGCAGAGTTTATAAACGGATACGGAGTTCGTCCTCCCGAGAACTTCAAGGACCATCCCGAGGACAGCCTCGTGGAATGGGGGGAGAAACCCGTAGATTACGAGCAGGTGGGGATGTTCGTGGACTACCTCTACGAACACTTCGGGGGGACGGAGATCGTCCGCTCCCTCGTAGCCGACCCGAAGCATGGGGTAAGGGGGGTGACCTCAACCCTACACAGGATGGGGTACGATGAGGGGTTCGACGAAGTTTTCGAGGGATGGGTGCTGGCCAACTACCTGGACGACCCAAGGCCGGGAGAGATGTATTATTACGAGAACTACGAGCTTTCAGGAGCTTACGATTTCTCGGATACCAAGGTATACCTCTCCTACCCCGCCGAGGGTAGGGGTTCGGTCGGATATACCTCCACGAACTACGTCTCGTTCACGGATGTAAGGGACCTGCACGTAGAGTTCGACGGGGAGGACAGGGGGGATTTCCGGGCCTTCGTGATACTTTTCCCGGAGGAAGGGCCTCCCCAGGTGGACGAGGTCCCCCTGGACGAGCGGAACGACGGGTGCTGGTCGTTCTACGGGAGGTACGACAAGATCGTCCTGGTGCCCGTAGTCAGGGACCTTCCCACAGGGATTCGGGTCTCCTACCTATACTCAGCCAGGGAGATGGAGAGGGGCGTGGTGAGCGTATATCCTTACCCAGGGGCGACCGGGGTACCTTTGGACGCAAAGCTGCGGGTGACTTTCAGCTCCCCTTACGATCCCACAAGTTTAAAGGTGGATTTCGGGCTCTATCCAGCCAGGAAGCGGCTCAGGAGCCAAGACGGAAGGACCCTGACCGTGCTCCCCTCCGAGGACCTGAGCCCCTACACCACCTACACCATACGCATACGAGCAGGCGTAAAGGATCTGGCCGGTGAGGTCCTCCTCTGGGATGACTACTCCTGGAGCTTCACCACAGGGGCGGGGGCGGAGGCCACCGAACTTGCGTACGACGACGGGAATTACGACCTATGGCTCTATTGGGAGGAAGAAGGGGAAGGCTCGGGGGTTAGGTTCACACCTCCCTATGTCCCAGCGAGGTTGCTCTCGGCCAGGTTCTACGTGGCCGATGTAACCTTCGGCAGGACCTTCTGGGTCAGGGTCTTCGAGGACGACGGTGAGGGATATCCAGGAAGGGAGCTTACCGAACCTATCAAGGTCGAGGCTCCTGGCGTGGGATGGTTCCATATGAACCTGGAGGACAAGGACATAGTCGTGGACGGGGACTTCCACGTGATGTTCCAGATATATGTGGTCGTGGATACCCTGAAGATCGGGCCCGGCTTCCTGGTGACGGAGAAGAGGCTCTCCAGCCCCTACTTCGGTGCCGAGGACCATCCCCCCATATCCGGGAGGAGCTGGGACCTCTTCCGCCCCTTCCCGTTCTCCGAAAGGCTCGTATACCGAAAGGCCAACTACGATTACGGTATAAGGGCCGTGGTCGCACCCGTATCCCAGCCGACGGATACCCAGGAGACCTCGCCGTCACCTGAAAGGTTCATCCTATCCCAGAACCGTCCGAACCCCTTCAACACCTTCACCCTCATACCTTACTCCATCCCGACACCCTGCAGGGTGACCTTGGACGTCCTGGACCTGAGGGGGAGGAGGATCAAGAGGTTGGTGGACGGAGAGATGCCGGCAGGTGAGCACGGGGCGCTATGGGACGGAAGGGACGAACTCGGAAGGGAGGTCGCAAGCGGGGTGTACATCTGCAGGTTGAGGAGCGGTGGACGTACCTTGGTCAGGAAGATGGTGCTCGTAAGATGAACCTCTTGTCTTCGTCCCTGAATGGGTTTATATTTAGGGTAACCGGAAAGGAGGATGCATGGTGACCGAGGAGAAGGTCTGGGAAGCCCTGAAGGGATGTTACGACCCCGAGATCCCCGTGAACATCGTGGACCTCGGCCTGGTGTACGAGGTCAAGGTGGAGGACGGGGACGTGCGGGTCAAGATGACCATGACGGCTCCGGGATGTCCCCTCTCCGCCTGGATAGCCCGCCAGGCCGAGGACGCCGTAAGGTCCTTAGAGGGCGTGAAGGACGTCCACGTCGAGCTCGTCTGGGACCCACCGTGGACCCCCGACAGGATGAGCGAGGAGGCTAAGAGGACCTTGGGCCTGAGATGAAGTTGTTTTTTTTACGATGAGGGAGTTCCGAATAAGGGGACGAAGGGATAAGATCAGGTTCAGGAGGCTGCGCGCCGATACGAGGGGGACGAGCTTGGCCCGGCTCGTCCTCCTCTGGGCCGCGGTGGCCTTCCTGATGTTCTGGCTTGCCCGCCTTGGGCGTTGAGCCATGCGGGGAGGTTCGACGTTTTGGGAGATAATGATACTTCTGGCCACAATGGCACTGCTTCTGACCCTGAACCTGGACAAGTTCACCCGGGGAGGCGCCTCCTTCAAGGCGAGGTCCACGGAGGCGGAACACGAGCTCGGCCGGATCAGGGAACTTCAGGAGGGATACCGTTCGGCCCACGGAACTTACGCTTCCTCCCTGGATTCCTTAGGCTTCCGCACTATGCCCGACGCCGTCTTCCGCTACTTCATCGTCCACGCCGACAGCTTCACCTTCGAAGCCCGAGCTGAGGCCCTCAGGGACTTCGACGGCGATGGGACCTTGGAGGTCTGGCGTATAGACCACACGGGAAGGATAACCTGCGAGAGGAAGGATTGAAGGGGGAGAACATGAGGGTTAGGAAGGCCGTGATTCCTGCGGCGGGGCTCGGCACGAGGTTCCTACCGGCCACCAAGGCCCTCCCCAAGGAGATGATACCGATAGTCGACAAGCCCGCCATCCAGTACATCGTGGAGGAGATAGTGGCCTCCGGGATAGAGGACATCCTCATAATCACCGGCAGGGGGAAGAGGGCCATAGAGGACCACTTCGACAAGTCCTTCGAACTGAACCAGGTGCTCAAGGAAAGGGAACGGACGGCCATGTTGGAGACCTTGGAGAACATAGAGAAGATGGCGGACATACACTACCTACGCCAGAAGGAGGCCTTGGGCACGGGCCATGCCATCCTTAAGGCCAAATATCACATAGGCAACGAACCTTTCGCCGTGCTCTTCGGGGACGACCTCGTGGTCTCCGAGGAGCCGTGCCTCGCCCAGCTTATGAAACTTTACGACAAGTATAGCGCCTCCATATTGGCCGTCCAGCGGGTGCCCCTTCAGGAGGTTTCGGAGTACGGTGTCGTAAAGGGCAAGCCCATCAACGAGGTCCATCTCGTGGAGGACCTGGTCGAGAAACCCAAGCCCGAGGAGGCCCCTTCGAACCTTGCCCTTCTGGGAAGGTACATCTTGGAACCAGACATATTCGATGTCTTAGAGAGGACCCCGTACTCGGAGAGGGGGGAGCTCGAACTTACGGACGCCATAAAGAGGATGTCCAAGGATAAGGTGGTCTACGCATACGAAATATCGGGAAGATGGTACACCGTAGGGGATAGGCTCTCGTACCTGAAGACCACCGTCGAGTTCGCCCTCATGAGGGAGGAACTCAGGGGACCTTTCTGGGAATATCTCAGGGAACTTACGGACGGGGGCAAGGATGTTGAACCGTAAGGTATTGGTCCTCAATCAGAACTACGAACCCCTCAGCATATGCTCCGCCAAAAGGGCCCTCGTGATGGTCTTCTTGGGCAAGGCCGAGGTAGTGGAGGAGGCCGGGACCGTGCACACGGTGTCCAGGGCCCTTCCCCTTCCGAGCGTGGTGAGGCTATGGATGTACGTGCACAAACCCAGAAACGATATCCCTTTGACCAAGAGAAACATCCTCAGGAGGGATGGCCACAGGTGCCAGTACTGCGGCACCACCCAGGGACCTATGACGGTGGACCATGTTATTCCCAAGGATATGGGCGGCAAGGACTCTTGGGAGAACCTGGTGTGTTGCTGCGTTCGGTGCAACAACAGGAAGGGCAACCGCACCCCCGAACAGGCCGGCATGAAGCTCATCCGTCCCCCCAAAAGGCCCAACTTCCTCTACTTCGTCCACGCATTCGTGGGGGAACCGGACCCGAGCTGGAAGCCGTACCTCTTCATGGACTGAGGGGAGAGCGATGAAGGGAAGGATACTGAGCGGGATGAGGCCCACGGGCAGGCTACACTTAGGCAACTACGAGGGGGCCCTCAGGAACTGGGTCGCCCTCCAGGAGGACTACGAGATGTTCTGCATGATAGCCGACTGGCACGCCCTCACCACAGAATACGAACATCCCCAGGAGGTTAGGAAGATCACCAAAGAGGTGGCCCTGGACTACATAGCCGCCGGTTTGGACCCGGAGAGGGTGACGATATTCGTCCAATCCGACGTGAAGCAACATGCCGAACTCCACCTGCTCTTCTCCATGATAACCCCCACCCCCTGGCTCGTAAGGAACCCTACCATAAAGGAACAGGCGAGGGCCATGGGGCTCATAGAGGATGAGGAGGAGGTCACGAAGATAAACTACGGGCTTCTGGGGTATCCCGTGCTCCAGGCCGCCGACATCCTGATATATAGGGCGGACGCAGTCCCCGTGGGCGAGGATCAGGTCCCCCACATAGAGCTCACCAGGGAGATAGCGAGGAGGTTCAACCACCTCTACGGGAAGTTCTTCCCCGAGCCCGAGCCCATACTCACCAAGATCCCCAGGCTACCGGGCCTCGACGGAAGGAAGATGAGCAAGTCCTTGGGGAACGTCGTGTACCTATCGGACCCACCGGATTCGGTGAAGGGAAAGGTCCGCACTATGTTCACGGACCCCATGAGGATAAAGAAGGAGGACCCGGGGGACCCCGAGGTCAGGGGATGTCCCGTGTTCTTATACCATAAGCTATATAACCCTAATGAAGTCTTGGAAATAGAGGAGGACTGCAAGGCGGCAAGGCTCGGATGCGTGGAGTGCAAGGGGAGGCTTGCGGAGAAGCTCTCGGAGTTCCTGGGTCCCATCCAAGAGAGGAGGCGCGAGGCCGAGGCGAGGGAGGGATATATAGAGGAAGTATTGGAGGAAGGCGCCCGCAGGGCCCGCTCCGAGGCCGAGGCTACTATGGAGAAGGTAAGGGGACTTATGGGCTTAGGTTGACGTAGGCTCTATCTTCAGTCGTATCCTACCCTCCGAGGTCGGTCCCCTGCGGAACACGATGCGCTCGAGATCCGTCGGACCCTCGGCTAAGTCCACACCCTTTATCCTCTCCACCCTTAGGTCGAAGGCCCCTTCCCAGCTCACCTTCAGGGCTCCTTTCTTCCCCCTTATGATCACTGTGTCCTTCTTCACCTCGGCGCTTGCGAAGGTTATGAGGGGACTCTCCAAGGTTCCCGGGCCCGACGAGAACCTCACCTCGTCCGTGACCTCCACCCATCCTGCAGGTCCCTCCCTGTGGAGGGCGAGGGTCCGGCGCAGGGAGGCGAGGTTCGCTTCCGGTGGATATGCGGCCTTGAGCTCTAGGACCATCCGGTCCGTAAGGCCGTCCGCACCCTGGTCCAAAAGCTCCGCCGCGGCCTCCCTGCCGGTTCTCTGTTCGCATCCGTTGGGTACGGGAACGGAATGACCCCTGGACGAGTTGACGAAGTGCTCGTACCTCTTGGGCCCGAAGTAATCCCTCGTGTACCTACCTCTTCCAGGATCAGCTATCAACGACTCCCCCCTAAAGTGTACTATGAACGATCCCACATCGTTCTGGTTGTGCATCTC
>Ga0190286_1000729_pt1 | contig 13020 bp, 13 predicted proteins | sample 48691834_MG_FD_183241 | JGI IMG/M metagenome (GOLD analysis project Ga0190286, IMG submission 183241) | Hydrothermal vent microbial mat bacterial communities from Southern Trench, Guaymas Basin, Mexico - 4869-18-3-4_MG | ecosystem: Environmental > Aquatic > Marine > Hydrothermal vents >... | reverse complement strand
GGCGGAAACACCTCCGGATACTCTAACCACATTGGCTGGGGTGGGAGGATTCGAACCTCCGAATGCGGGCTCCAAAGGCCCGTGTCTTACCACTTGACGACACCCCAGCAGATCATCTATGCCGTCAGTATTCCGGTATGGAATTTCCCCGGAAATTTCAATCTGTAGCAATGCCTTTGTCCAAGGGCTTGGCTACAAATGAGAGCCACCTGTCCGGCAGCCGCGTTCTTGCTTTCTCCAACCGATCCGTCTCCGAATCATAAAGTCCGAAAACTGTGGGGCCGCTACCGGTCATCAAGGCCCTGGGTACGCCCGCGTGCTCTAGCCGCAAGCGGATCTGTTTGACCGTCGGGTGCAATCGCTCAACGATCGGTTGAAAATCGTTGTGGAGCAAATGCCTGGGGTCACGGGCCTTCGTGAGTATCCTTCGTAATTTACTTTGCTTGGAGGGCCCTGTCAAGGTCTTGTGGAACTCACTATAGATTGTCCGGGTGGAGACCGGGAAACCAGGATTCACCAGCACGATACCGTAGTCCGTAGGCAGCTCGACCGGTGTTAGTTGCTCTCCGATCCCTTCGCCAATTGCAGCGCCCCCCATGAGGAAAAACGGCGCGTCCGCGCCCAGCCGGAGGGCCCCCTGGAACAGATCGTCATCTGAGAGTTCCAGGTCAAACAATGTCCGGATGCCCAGAAGCGCGGCCGCCCCATCAGAGCTACCGCCCCCCAGGCCTGCTGCGACCGGGATGTTCTTGGTCAAGCGCATGCTGACTGAAAGACGCGAGCCTATCTGCTTCTCGATCCAACGCAGTGCCCTCCATACGAGATTGTCCTGGATCTCCAACTCGGGCCGGCCCGGGACTTCGAGGGTCGAAGGCCCGCGCGTCTCGTTGATGACCAGTTCGTCGCAAAGATCTATGGCCTGGAAAAGCGATTCAATCTCATGGTATCCGTCGGCACGCGATCCGAGAACCCTGAAGAAGAGGTTAATCTTTGCCGGCGTTCGAAGTCGCACACTCCTCATTGGATGCCTTTCTCCAGGCCGAGATTGAACGTGGTAAGGTCGCTGGGGTTCCTTTCCCGGCACAATAAACCTATGTTAGTATTTTTGGAAGAATGAAATCCCTTGGGCGCTACTGCCATGACTGACGAACCGCGCATGGAAGCCGATGAGATAACAATCCCTTTGGACAGTCTAGAATTGCGAATGCTCGTTCCCGGGGCCGAGGAGGACAGCGGTTCGAGGATATCCTTTTGGTGGGGAATCACCACTGCGGCTGTAGGTCTCGCAAATCATTTGGAGTCCCTGGGTGATCTCTCAGGACAGCGCGTAATAGACCTGGGCTGTGGGCTCGGGGTTGCGGGAATAGCCGCGGCCATGGTCGGCGCAAGGGTCACCTTCACCGACTACAAGGCCGCGGCCCTGGCATTTGCTGAACAAAACAGTCGCCTAAACGGTCTGGATGAGGACAGCACTGAGTTCCGAAGTCTGGACTGGGACAACCCCGGAGAGCTTCCCCGGTTCAACATGATTATCGGGTCGGAAATACTCTATGACTACTACTTCCACGGTTCGCTCATCCGTTTGGTGAACCGCATTCTCCAACCCGGGGGCTCAATAGTCCTGTCGGACAGGAAGCGGCTGGTGGTTACGCGCTTCCTCGGACGGCTGGTCGGTTCCGGTTTCCTTTGCTCGGAGACCAGTTTCCGGGTAAACGTCCCTGATTTCCCGGACCAGGAGATCAGTGTTTTCACTCTGAAACGGTAGTTTCAGACCCGCCTTCGGTCAAATTGACATTCTTCCTCCGTGGTCTCGCGTTTTCGCCGGCCAGCCCTTTCTTTGGGTATTGCAGAGTAAAGAAGGTCCGAGAGCGCCCCTGATAAGCGCGTAATCACCTTGTCCACGACAACGGATATTGAGAGTCCTCTTTTTCCCCGGCGTTGCAATCTTCCTTCCAGGGTAAGGACCTGGCTGGTGTAGATGGCTCGTGCTGAGTCTTTCTGGGCTTTGGGGAATGCCACCAGATCCATGAGGCCTGTCTCATCTTCCATTGTGATGAACATGACCCGTTTGCCGGACTTGGTGGGCGGGGTGTGGACGAGCACAGGCAGGCCGGTGACTCGCACTCGAGTGTTTGTTGGTATACGACGCAGATCTCTTGCCGTGACGATTCCCTGATCAGCCAACCGGGACCGCAGAACCGCAAGTGGATGCCCGTGACAGGAGACGCTCATCGAGAGGCCCTCATTTCGAACCCTGACAGCCGAAGCATGGATGTTGTTGGTATGAAAGTCCCGTGAAGAAACCACCCCTTTCCGGGTCAACGTATGGGGTGGTTTGGAGGGGAGATGAGTCTCCCCTCCAAGTCCATGCGCAGCGTGCGCGCTCTTCGAACACCCTGTCCGAGGCGAAGCCACGGACAACTGAACAACGGAAGGGACTTTCATGCTTCGTTGTCGCTTTCTTGCGATGGTTGGTATGAACGTCAGACATTGGCAACCTCCGGTATCAATTTCCATTCGTAGTCTTGCAGGGCTTCCAGGGCCCCGGCCAATGTCAAAAGCTCCACTATCCGGTCCGGGAGGGAAATTCTTACCAGGAAATCCCCTTCGCTTCGGAAAGGGCCTCTTCTGTTGCGCTCGGCCACAATGCGGCGGGCCATGGCCGGACCGAGGTTGTTTATAACCACCAGGGGCACGCGAATCCCCGATCCGTCAGTCTCATACTCCAGACCGCTGACGTTGACGTGCGGCGCGTATACGGGTATGCCCCGTCTGCGGGCTTCATTGAGAATGAGTGAAGGCGGATAGGAGCCCACATGGCCGGCGTTTAACAGTCCAAGGTAGAATGCCTGGGGATGGTGAGCTTTCAGGAACGCGCTCTGAAAGGTTATGTGAGCGAATGAAGCTGCATGGGCCTTGCAAAAACCGTAGGATGCGAAAGCGGCCACCTGGTTGAAGACATGCTCGATCAACTCTCTACTGTGTCCCTTGGCCGCGGCCCCCTCAAAGAATCGTCCTTCTAGAAGAGCCATTTTTCTGGATTTGCGATCCTTGGTCATGGCACGGCGGAACGCGTCCGCTTCACCATAGGACAACCCCGCAAAAGTATAAACTGTGCGCAGGACCTGCTCCTGGAAGAGGATCACGCCATAAGTCTCCGCCAGAATAGGCATAAGTTCCGGATGGGGTATGTTCACAGGCTCTTCACCGTGTCTTCTCCGTACATACACATCCACCATATTCCCTTCCACCGGCCCTGGTCGAAACAGTGAGATCTCAGCTATCAGATCGCTGAACCTCCGAGGTTGGAGCCGACCCAAAAGATTGCGTTGCCCAGGCGACTCCAGCTGGAACACCCCGACGCTCTCGGTGCTTCTCAGCAGGGCATAGGTCTTACGATCATTGAGAGGGACTCGTTCCAGTTCGAGCCTGATCCCCTGTCTTTCCAGAATTTCAACAGACTTGCGAATCGCCGTGTGCATACGAAGTCCGAGCAGATCCAGTTTGAGAAGTCCCAGGGCATCCACATCATCTTTGTCCAGCTGCCCCACGGGCACACCCTTGGGTGAGACCCCTACGGGAGTCCAGGCCTTGATGTGATCGGGGGCCATAATTACACCACCGAGATGTACAGAACTCTGGAACGGGAGCCCCGTCAAGCGAGCGGCCAACTGTACGAGCCTTTGTTCTCTTTTGATGGGGGCATCCCGTAGTTCCGGCAGGTTTTCCAGGGCCTCGTTCAGATCCCGACCCTGTAAAGACCAGGGGAGACAAGCGGAAAGCCGCTTGATCTCGTCCAGAGGATACCCCAGCGCTCTGGCGCACAGCCGTACCGCGCTCCTCACCCGGAAACAGTGTATTGTAGAGACCATCGCAGTCTGCTGTGGGTACAGACCCATCAGGTAATGAATAATCTCGTCCCGCCGTTCGGAGTCGAAGTCCAGGTCTATGTCGGGCATATCCTCGCGGCCTTCGTTGATGAAGCGCTCGAACAGCAGGTTGTGCGCCAGCGGATCTACCCCCCCCAGGAGTAGATAAAGCGCCAGACTGCCCGCGGCCGAACCCCGGACACTGTGGCGGATCTTCTCTTTTCGTGCAAAGTCTACCACCCTCCGCACCAGGAGAAAAAAATCAGCCAGGTTCATCTGCTTGATGATGCTCAATTCTCTTTCAAGCTGACGGATGTACCTGGCAGGGACAGGTCGATGCAATCCGGCCAATTCCTTCGTGCAAAGCGCAGTCAGTTTTTTGGAAGCTTCCTTGGGGTTCTGAATTCCGGGTGGATGTAGTTTGCCGACGGGCAGAACAAAGGAGCGGCAGATCGAGGCAATGTCACCGGTATTGGCAAGCGCTTGCGGATATGGGATCAAGTCTTCCATCTCACTACCGGAGGTCAGGTAAAACCGATCATTGGGCAGGGGTTTGACATCCCTATGGTGATGGCGCCTTTGTATTCCGATCAGGGTCTGGTGAAGCAGATGATCTTCCGGTCTGAGATAGGTTACAAGGTTGGTGGCCGCAGGTCGTAGATTCAGGCTGGCCGCCAGTTCTACGCTTTCTTGCAATATATTTTGATCTCTCTTGTCTGCGCGGGAATTGCAGGCTTGAGGCATGTGAAAGTTCTGGGCCACCACAAACAGCCACTCGGGATTATGGAAAACCTCTCTGATCTCCAGGAGACTAAGTCGCGCGGCGTCATGTCTCCGTTTTTCAAGCAAAGATCGTGTGCGGGAACCCCACCCTCCAGCAAGACAGACCAGGCCTTTTGACCAGTGCGCCAGGTCTTGTCTGCTTATTGGGATCTGCTGGGACATCTTGCCGTCCAACGCAATTGAGAGAAGACGGCACAGATTCCCGTACCCATTGGAGTCCGAAACCAGCAAAGTAATTGGAGAGTTGTCCCAAATGGAGATCCTGGCGCCGATTATGGGTTGAATGCCGGAATCAACAGCCGCTCGATAGAATCGGACCGCTCCGTGGAGACCGCTATCTGTGAGGGCCACGGCCTTCTGTCCCAGGGACGCGACCTCCTGGACCAGGTCCTCGGGGGTGAAGGTCCCCCAGAGGAATGAGTAAGCGCTTTGAACCTCAAGATGAACGAACTTATCCATTTGCCTTCTCTTATGCCTCATGCGCGTACGCCGAGCGTCTGCAGGGGGAGGCCCTTCGGGAATCTTCTACTCCTGGGACTACGGTTTGGGGCGGATTATTCCTATCAGCTTGCCCAAGATTTTTACCTTTGATCGGGCCTTGCCTTTGAAGATCAAGGGCTTGTATTGGGCGTTGGCCGGATGCAGTTCCAGAGCCCCGCTGGTTCGGCGAAAGATCTTAAGGGTGGCCTCAGGTTCCATCTCCTGCACCTGAACCGCCACGATCTCGCCGTCCTCCGCGTCATCCTGTTGACGGATTACAGCCAGATCTCCATCCTGAATATGGGCCTCTATCATGGAGTCTCCCTGCACCTTGACGGCAAAGGCTTCTCCGTATCCGAAGATTGCAGGATCTATAGGAAGGTCATCCTCTCTGTTCTCCTCGGCCAGAATGGGGGTGCCTGCCGCGATACGGCCCACCAGGCGTATGGAAAGGTGCGGGGGACGGCCGACCAGCTTCCAGGCCCGCTTTTTATTAGGGGTGTGCTGGATGAGACCATTCAACTCCAGGGCTCGCAGATGCTTGAGTAAGCTTCCGGCAGAGGCAAGCCCCAACGCTTTGCAGATCTCCCGGACAGTGGGGGGGAATCCCTCTCGCTCCTGGGAGCGCCACATGTAGTCGAGAATCTCTTTTCTTCTTGGTGTGATCTTCATGCTCTTACTATAGGGAACATTTGTTCTCTTTGCAAGAAAAAATAGGCCTGCAAGCTATGAAAGCCTGCCGGCCCGCAAGAAAAAATCTATTACAGAGGCACAGAGAACACCGGCTCGCTCTGCGCCTCTGTGGTTCGCAACTCTTTCTTTGCTTTGCCTCCAAGACTCCGGACGGTCTGACGCCTACCGTAATCCTTCAGTTTCGCGGGGCAGATCCTCTCATCGCGTGCGTCATTGCGAGGAGTGAAACCACGAAGCAATCCCCACATTTAGCGGGCAGGAGATTGCTTCGCTGGGCTCGCAACGACATCCTGCTGGTTCCCCCGAATGACTGAAGGGTTACCGCTCACCAAGAATCTTCCTTGACACCGGCTCCGGAACTCCTGTATATTTCATGCCAATTACGCGAGGTCATTTTTCCTGTATTCCTGACCGGATACAGGGAGGTATGGATTGAAGCTGAAGAGCCACACATCGGGACCTCTTCCCGTCTGCCTTCTCTGCTTGGCAATGTTGATCCTTGCCTGCCCGGGCCTTGCCGGGGCCCAGGGTATCAACTCCTGGCTGAGCTCCGCTTCGTGGTTCGACTGGTCCGATTTCAGGGGGAAGGCTGATCTCAGATTCTTTATGGCACGGCTGACAGCCGGCTCATTGACGACAGATAACGACGTGAGCTATGACCTGAAAGACCTGGGGTTCACTGACGACATACAGATGTTCAAGGAACTCCGTGTTGCCGCGTACCTGGATCGGCTCGGGTTTCGTTTGTGGCTCCAGGGTGATCAGACGTTTACGTCAAGCGATCCCGATATTCTGGATCTCTCAGTCACTCCGACAAGCCTGGGATTGGATCTGGATCTGGTTAGACACCCCTATTTCACCTTTGGCATAAATTACGACTACCATCTTGAAAGACTGCGCTTCCAAGGGGACTTCACCTATGGGGTAGATAACTTTGAGCTTGTAGAGAGTGGAAGGCCCATGACCCTTGGAATCCACGCAAGGGCCATGCCGCTTCGAATCAAAGATGTCCCCGTAATTGCGCAGGCCCGATTTCGTTTTCCTGTTCCGTTCCTGAATCGCACCAATGAGGCCCTGATCTACGACTGGGAGCTCTCTGCCGGCTTGCGCCCTGCGGTCTGGGAGACCAGCCTGTATGGGCATTCCACATTCTCGGTAGGAATCGAAGGCGGCTATCGCTCCATCAACTTCGATATCGGGAATGATGTCGCCGGGGTTGGCTGGAGCGCGCTCAAGGCCACCTGGCAAGGCGCGTTCATACAGCTCAGCGTGACATACTAGCCCTACCTTGTTCCAATTCCCCTGTAGTTTCTCTATCAGACCTGCCCGGCAAACCTCGCAGACGGCCCGACACATTTCTTGGTAACCATTCAGTCATTCGGGGGGAGACGGCAACGACCACTTTGTCGAGTCTAGCGGATGGTAAGAGGGCGCACACACAGGTGCGCCCCTACACTCTGTCCCATGACGGGTCTGGGCCGAGACGTAGGGGCAGACCCCGGATCGTAGTCCGGGGCAGGCTCTATGTGTCCGCCCTTTCCGCGTATGCACCCCTGCATTGGGGCAGACACGCAGGTCTGCCCCTACAATTGCCACAGCAAGCTGTTGCGAGGTTTTTTTGTGACAGACCCTAAGGGAAATGACTTGACAGTGGGTTCGACACGATGGCACTATTGCACAATAGTGCAAACCTGCAAGGAACGGCATATGAAACAGGAAGATCAATGTTGTGGTGAGCTTGCACAGTGGCTGTCGCCTCGCCTCTTCAAGGCACTGAGCGATCCGAACAGAGTGGCTTTGCTCGCACGGCTGGGAGAGAGCCGAAGAGATCAGAGCGTAAGCGAACTGGCCCGAGGATTCCAAATCGACATGTCAGTGGTGTCCAGACACCTGGGCATTCTCAGGGATGCAGGAATACTCGAAGCCGAGAGGAGGGGGAAAGAGGTCTACTACAGAGTCCGGATAGGGGCCATGGTCGCTTCATTGCGTGGGCTGGCCGACGCGCTGGAAGCTTGCTGTCCTCCTGAGGGGGAGTTCCACGGCAGGCCGTTAACTCATAAGGAGATGGAATAATGAAAAGAAAAGGGATTCATTGTCCGACAATTGAAGACGTCATCGAGATAAGCGGTATTGAAACACTCCATCCAGGGGGGATGGCGCTCACCAAGAGGACCGGGCAGGTAGCCGCATTGAAGCCCGGGGTCCGGGCGCTGGACGTGTCGACCGGTCGTGGCACGCAGGCGGTCTACTATGCTACGGAATTCGGCGCACATGTCACCGGAGTGGACCTTGCCGAAGAGATGCTCGAATCTGCGAGGGCCAACGCTCACGCGGCTGGTGTTGCGGATCGAGTAGTCTTTCGACAGGGCGATTCCCAGTGTCTTCCTTTCGAAGACTCCACGTTCGACGCGACCATTAATGAATGTGCGGTGGGCATCCCCGATGATTCGCAAGCCGTCCTTAACGAGATGGCGCGGGTCACCAAACCGGGAGGCATTGTTGTCATGCACGAGTCCACATGGAGGGCCAAGCTATCGGGTGACGAGAAGGAGGAAATCTCAGAGCGTTACGGGACCACGCCGTTGGAATTTGAAGAATGGATACGGGCGCTTGAAGAGGCAGGAGTAGCGGACATCCGGACGGAGTTCGACGAATGGTCAAAGCCTGAGATGTTCTGGAAGATTCGTAGGGATCGCGACGTTGATCACCCTTCCCGGGTTTTCAGTACTACTGAGAGGCTCCGCACCATGATGCGCGTGCTGCCCAAATTCGGTTTAAGGGGAGTCCTCAAGGCCTTTGAGAACGCTAATCTGTTCTTCAGCGCGGTCACGGCCGGAAAGCTCGGCTACTGCCTGTACTGGGGACGTCGAGCCGCGTGATTGTCCGCTCCTTCCAGGAGATACCGGAATAATGGGGTCCTTAGATGCGAGCAGTGAGGAAGAGGAGGGCCCGATGGAACGAGGTCCTTCGTGCAAGGAAGATACGGGTTTTCATCAATACTGTCAGTCCCGCGGTAAATAGTTGCAAAGAGGTCTTCAGAGAAGAGGCGGAAAGATCGGTATTTCATGGCCCGACCCCAGTCCTGCCAATTCAGAAAGGCCCAAAACCTGACCTGACGCCTTCTTCTCTCTTTGCCAACTAGGAAACCACTGGGAACTTCTTGTGGTGTCTTCTGCGCCTACTTACACGGGCAAACGTCGTCTATAGCCAACTCTTGGCCACCGATGGCGAACGAGATCAACCATTTCCCTTGGAAGTTGAACTTCACAAACTTGCCGTGCAATTTGATAGTTCCCTTCTGTTTTCCACCCGGAGCAAGGGCGACAGAGACGTTGACGCCACCGAGGTTGACATCTTGAAAGTTCTTGTAGTTCCCCACGCTGTTGTTGATGATGAGGTTGACGTTGCCACCTTTGTCATGGAAGCGGAGAGTGACACAGTCGAAAGAACCGACGTCAAAGCCGAGGTTTACATTTGCGAGAAATATCTCGTTACCCGCGCCCGGCAGCACAGCCTTCTCAACTCTTGCGTGGCCCTTGTTGGTCCATGATCCGCCGCCGGGCCTCTGGAAGGGCAACACGCCCATGGTCGCACCTGAGTCAGCGATGGTAGACGGAACCGGGTACTTCGTCCCCACCTTCAGATCCTCGAAATCCACACAGTCCTTTAGCGGGGTGAATGACGTTGAAGGTTCGTGCATGCAGGCAGGCAAGTAGACCGACACCAGAGCCAGTATTCCCAGAACCCACCAGAACCTACGAGTCGTGCCGGCGTGATGGAGATGCAAGATGCTCCTAACCATGTGTATTTCCTCCTTCCCGTACTGTTGATGTGCAGATTCCATGCGTTTATGGGATTCAGCGGTTCGTCACCTCCTTTCCGAAAAAAAAAGTGGTCGCGTCCGGTTTTGGCCTTAGTGAATTGGCTTCAGCGTTTTCCTGATACCAGACACTACGGTAGTCACAGTACCCTTATTGTACATGAAGTAGACTCTGTGTCAAGACGGAACTTCGCTCCTTTTTGGGTAAAGAGCGGTGATGACTCATAGCCGGCTTAGCTCATGGGAAGGAGAATGGAAGTCAGGAGAACGGATCATGTCCGGATGCGCAAACTAGTCTTCAAGCCTGAACAGCAGACTACGACCCCTGAGCGTGTCCAAGATCAGCGACAGGCACACTTTGCCTGCAATCCTGTACTGCGATTGCCAAGCCGTTGTATCCCTACAACTACTCCCAACTCACGGGTATACGCTGATACAATGGGAAGAAACTACAAATTCGATGCCTCAAGACCTTCGAGCACCGTCTCCATGGATCGCCTGACATCATAAGTGTCCGTCCTTAATCGCGATCCGGGAGCCGGTACGGACCGTTTTCACGCCCACACAAAACAAGCTCCGATGCCGGAATCACATGCGCCGAACGCGGGCCTTCAGAAGGATGACTCCATTTCCTTTTCATGGCAATCCGTTCCCTTTAATACTGTTGAATTCGGAGGAAGCATCATCAAGGGGAGGGCGCGCTCTGACCTATGATCGTGTCAGTATGAACGTGTGAGAGAAACTGAGCGGAGCCTGAATCGATTCCGTGTCAAGCCTGTGCCGAGAAATCTGTCTCACCCTCCCTCGATCACTCCCGCCAATCCCGCGAGACACAACATCGACATGCGGAGTTGGGGAAGGATGGTTTTTGGAGATGATTTCAGTCCATTGTATTGCTTTTATCAGAAGTCTCAAATCGTTTGCGGAGAAGTCGGGCATGATTTTCGGGGAGTTCCGGCGCTTCCCTTGATTCCGCGAAGTAAACCACCACACACTCTAAGGGTGGTGGTTTACCAGCCGCTTGCAGTCCGACTCAATACCTGAAGTCGGCTATGTAGTATGATGTTTCGTTCAGAACGCGGACATTATCATGCGTCCGACGCGTGCCCGAGCGTACCGCCCCAATTTTCTTGCGGGGATTGGACCAATAGGGCAATCGTTGACGACCGGAACAGGGATGGTCACTTAAGGCCAAGGCCATAATCGTCCTCCAGTCGTTGTCATAGCAATAGCCGTGTCCGTACCGAAAGGGCTTCGTGGCAGAGTCACACTCGGGGCTATGCCTAGCGCCCTGAAGATGGCCTATCTCATGGCCGAAATTGTAATAGCCTGTGACGCAATCCCACCTGACCACGGCAAATGCGGTCTTCGCATCGGCATAAATCTTGGCAGCGCTTCCGGCGAAGCCATCGGTGGGGTCATCACCTATTATCAAAATGCACACGTCGGCCGCATATGAATTCCTCAGAGAATGAATACTATCCATGTGGCCGTCACTTTTCTTACGGAAACGCTTCAAGTCTTTCTTGGTATTGCCACTCTCCCGGTAATTGACTACGACAACGTGCCCCACTTCGATTCGTGGCCAGATGCCGCTGGCAAGATAAGTGACATTGGTTTCCCACACCCCCTGCCTAATAAGCGCCTGTATGTTCCCGTCGGGAACAGCCTTTTTTGCGGCAGGGGTGAATGCGACAAGAAGCCTGATGATCGGGTGTTCGCCCCGCGCTTTGGTCCTGTCTTGTTTCTCCGGACCCGGTTCTTTCTGCGCCTGAAGAGTAACGGAGCTGTTCTCTTCAGACTCGGGCGGATCACATGGCGCAGACTTGCTGGGGTCCTCCAAGACCAGAGCGTGGAGATCCCGGCCGAGCGGCCATAAGCGATAGAGATCCGCGCCCGCATGTATGGTACCGGTTACACTACCTTCTTTCGCATAGATGATAGCTAATCCGCGCCCTTTGGAAGCCTTTCCGTACCATCCGAAATCATTTTTGGATCTCCTATCGATGTTCTCACGTTCCACCTCGAATCCTTTGTCAGCACTCAGATTGATGTTCAAGGTTTTCTTGTCGAGTAGATCGGATTTGACTTTGACTACAGTAACTTCTGCCGTGGTTCGCATCTTTCTGATCGTCGCCAGCGCCGCGTTCTCTTTCTTCGGCAATCCCTTCACCGTTGCTGCCGGAATCGGTTCAAACAGGTCGGAATCTCCTTCTGCTGTTGCGGTTGCCGCAAATGCCGGCGACAACCAAAGCACTATCATAATCCAGCAGACACCCATCCTGCACAGGTCGTTCCTAAGTATCATTTTTGTTCCGCCTTTCCGCTGTTGGTAGGAGCAGAAAGCTCCGCTCCACCTCCGAATCTACGCCGATCGGTTGATGGCGCTGTCTTGTCCTCTATGTGAACATCCTGATTTCCCCCAATCCCCCATCAAATCAAGAATTGCGCGGCGGTCTTGCCAATTTGGGGTCTTCGGGACGATAGCGGGGCTGGAAATGGCGCCTGGGAACCGGAACAGTCGCCTCCCACAAGTCCCTACAGAGACAAAACTGTCGTCACGTCTCCGAAAGATACCTCCTTTCTGCCTGTTAGTATATCTTGGCGAGCGCTCCTCGGTCAAGCACCATCTTGCCCGCGAGCAAACCCTGTGTTGTTGGTGGAGCGACAAAAACCGGCACTTTGGCGCTTCGGGGGGCCACGAAATACGTTGGCATTCTCCCGTAGGGGCGGACCCCGGATCAGGGCAGGCAGGAGGTCTGGGCCTACAATTGTCACGGCAATCTGTTGCAAGGTTTGTTTTGTGAAATACCGTTACGGCGTCAGGAAAGATGACGCACACGCAGGCCCCTGTTCTTGCCGACAGCTGGTTCCGGATGATTTTGAAAAACCTGGCTTCCGGTTTTCATTGGCATGACGCAAAGAGCTTCCGCTTGGGTCCAGGGGCTCAGGTCAATAGCATTGATCCCAACGGAAAGGCCACTATACGTAGCATGTGGTGGTGTGACCCGGATAACCCAAATCCGTTTCGTGGCCCTCATTCTGCCTTGAACGACTCTGCGCCTCTGTGTTCCCATTGTCCAAATAGAGCATGGATAGCCACTTCGTTACGCCATGCACCACAAAGCGTTGCACAACTGCTCTCGCAACCCCCGGCCCCCCAAAATGAAGTCTTTTGGAGGGGGGTGCGGGGCATAGGCGCTAACTTAAGGGACCCAGACCGCTTCGTCTACCCGTCATTCCGGCGTAAGCCGGAATCGTGCGCCTGTGAGCGCAAATAGTCAGAGAGGTGCAAGTCCTCTTCAGGTCTACGCTACAGCCTGTAGCCAACTGTAACTGCAGTCGCCATGAGGCGGCGTGGGAAGCAACAGGAGG
>Ga0190286_1000728_pt1 | contig 13021 bp, 12 predicted proteins | sample 48691834_MG_FD_183241 | JGI IMG/M metagenome (GOLD analysis project Ga0190286, IMG submission 183241) | Hydrothermal vent microbial mat bacterial communities from Southern Trench, Guaymas Basin, Mexico - 4869-18-3-4_MG | ecosystem: Environmental > Aquatic > Marine > Hydrothermal vents >... | reverse complement strand
GAGCAGAAGATGTGGAGGCAAACGGTCAGGGATTTCGCCCAGAGGGAGATCAAGCCCATCGTGAGGGAGATGGACACCAAGGGGGAGATCCCTGACCATATCATTAAGGGGATGGCCGAGCTCGGCCTCCTGGCCGTCACCGTCTCTGAGGAATACGGAGGGTCGGAGGCCGATTGGACGATGGCCTGCATCGCTGCCGAGGAGCTGGCCCGCGCCGATATCAGCATCGCCATCCCCGTGCTCTATCTGGTCGAGGCGGGGTGGGGATTCGTCTTCGACCGCTATGGCACCGAAGAGGCCAAGGGAGAGATACTCCCTAAGGTGACTAAAGGGGAGGCCTTTCTGGGGATAGCTACCACCGAGCCGGGAGGGGGGTCAGATCTCTTAGGAGCCATTAAGACCAGAGCTCGAAGGGAGGGGGATGGGTGGGTTCTGAACGGTGAGAAGATGTACATCAGCGGCGTAGCCGAATCCCTCAAATGGGGAGGGGTCCATCTGACATTGGCTAGAACCGACCCCGAGGCAGGGCACAAGGGCTTCTCCTTCTTCGCCGTGCCCCTGAAGGATACCCCAGGCATTACCCCTACGCTCTTAGAGGACATGGGCCGCAATGGGATATCCACAGGCGGCTTCGCCATGGAGGATGTCAGGCTCCCCGAGCGTTATTTGGTGGGAGAGGAGGGGAAGGGCTTCTACTATGCCATGGAGGGCTTCTCCGCCGCCAGGCTCCTCATCGGAGCCACCTGTATCGGGGCAGCCGAGGCAGGGCTGGAGATGGGGATCGAATATATCAAGGAGCGCAAAGCCTTCGGCCGCCCCATCGCCTCCTACGAGGGGATACAATTCCCTTTGGTGGAACACTACACCGACATCGAGGCCACCAGGCTCCTGGTCTACAGGGCGGCCTGGATGATGGACAGGATGTACCAGGCGGGGGAGTTCACCCCCTTCGAGGTAGCCAAGGCCACAGCCATGGCCAAGCTCCGGGCCCCCATCCAGGCTTTCGATACCCTCAACGAGGTTTCCAACTGGCTCGGTGCCCTGGCCTACACCAAGGAGCACCCCATCGAGATGGGTGTCAGGGGAGTCCGCTCCTATTCCATCGGGGCGGAGGGTGCTCAGAACATTATGAGGCTGATCATCGCCAGGGAATTGCTGGGGAAGGAGTTCCTCCCCTACAGGCGATAGCGCAGAGGCGAAAGATGCAGATAAGAGGAGAACTCATCTCAAAGTGCAATCTGCTCGAATGCATCCAGTGCGGTAAATGCACCGGGGGATGTCCTGTGTCCTTGAAATCCGCCCTTAACATCAGGCGGCTCATCTACGAGGTCCTGATTCGCGAGAGCTTGGATATCCGAGGGAGGAACGAGCTTTGGGATTGCACTACCTGCTCCACTTGCTCGATCCGATGCCCCAAAGGGGTGGAGCCGGCTGAGGTCATAGTCGGCATGCGGAGCGCTCTGGTCGAGGGGGGCCGCATCCAACCCACGATCAGAGACGTCCTTGAGAGCACTTTCAAGTACGGGAACCCCTGGGGCGGGCTCAGAAGCAAGAGGGCGGAATGGGCGCAGGGCTTGAACATAAAGAACATCGCCGCAGGAGACAAGGCGGAAGTGCTCTATTTCGTCGGCTGCACGCCAGCCTATGATCCCAGGGTGCAGGAAGTGGCTAAAGCCTTGGTCAGAGCTTTCGAAAAGGCTGGTGTGGACTTCGGGATATTGGGGGAAGAGGAGAGCTGCTGCGGGAACGAGATCAGGAGGATGGGGGAGGAGGGGCTCTTCGAATTTTTAATGGAGGAAAATTCGAAGAACTTCGAAAGATACGGGGTGAAGCGCATAGTGACCACCTCCCCCCATTGCTATAACACTTTTAAGAATGAGTACCAAGGCGGGAGCTGGGAGGTTCAACACTACACCCAGTTCATCGCTGACCTGATAGAGTTAGGGAAGTTGAGCTTCTCAAGGGAGGTGAAAAGAATCGTCACCTACCATGACCCTTGTTTCCTGGGCAAGCAAAATGGGGTATACGAGGAGCCCCGTAGGATTCTAACCAGCATCCCCGGCGTGGAGCTGGTGGAGATGTCGAGGATCAAAGAGAGGAGCCTTTGCTGTGAGGGCGGAGGAGGGAGGATGTGGGTGGAGGGGACCAATCCCCAGGAGCGCTTAGCGGAACTCAGAGTGAGGGAAGCGGTGAGCACGGGGGCTGAGGTCATCGCCACCGCCTGTCCATTCTGCCTGCTGACGCTGGAGGATGCGGTTAAGACGGCTGGCTATGAAGGCAAAATCCAGGTGATGGACATCATGGAACTCCTTGCGGAAGCGCTTTGAAGCCTGTGCTGAAAGCTGAACGAAGGAGGCGTAAGGATGGAAATCGTCGTCTGCGTAAAGCGAGTCCCTGAGACGGCCGAGGCGGAGGTGGTCATAGCTGAGGACGGGAGGAGCATTGAGGAGAGGGACCTGGTCTTCGACATCAATGAGGCAGACAACTACGCCTTGGAAGAGGCCCTGCTCCTGAAGGAGAAATTCGGAGGCTCCGTGACCGCGGTGACCGTGGGGCCGGAGAAGGCCGATGATGTCCTGAGGATGTGCCTTGCCAAAGGAGCGGATAAGGCGATAAGGCTCACCGATGAGAGGTTCAAAGGCTCGGATGCCTACGTCACCGCCCTGCTCCTCTACCGGGCGATAAGGGACCTGGATTTCGACCTGATTCTGACGGGCTGCATGGCCAGCGACGATGGCTACACCCAGGTGGGAGTGACCTTAGCCGAGCTTTTGGATATCCCTCATGCTGTCTACGTCAAGAAGCTGGAGATCGAGGGCCAGGTGGCTAAGGTCCATTGTGAGCTGGAGGGGGGATTGGAGGAGGTGATGGAGGTGAAACTCCCTGCCCTTTTCACCATCCAGACGGGGATCAACGAGCCCCGCTATGCTTCCCTCCTGGGCATCAGAAAGGCCATGAGGAAGGAGATCGAGGTCCTGAATTTGGATGACCTAGGCCTGGGCGAGGAGGAAGTAGGAGAGTCGGGCTCTAAAATCGAACTCCGAAGGCTGTTTATCCCTCCCGTGGAGAAGGAGGCTGAGATCCTGGAGGGGAAGCCGGAGGAGGTGTCGGCGAGGCTTGTGGAGATATTGAAAAGCGAAGGGGTGATATAGGGGAAGGGGGACGCAGCTACATCCTGTTAAGAAGCTGCGCGAAATGAGGAGGTAATCAGCCGATGAAGGAGATCCTCGTTCTTGTGGAGCACAGAAGGGGCGAGATAAGGGACGTCACCTTCGAGATGCTGAGCAAAGGGAGGGAATTGGCCGGGGAGATGGGGGCGGAGCTCACCTCCGCCCTGCTCGGCTACGATGTCGGCAGCTTTGCCGAGGAGCTTTCCAAATGGGCTGATAGGGTCCTGGTCGTTGAGGACGAGAAGCTGAAAGACTTCAATGCCGAGGCCTACCAAAGGGTGTTGGCCACCCTGCTAAGCAAACGTCAGCCAGCCCTGACGTTGATCGCCCATTCGAGCTTCGGCACGGACCTGGCCCCCAGCTTAGCAGCCGAGCTGGGTTTCCCTCTGGCTACGGACTGCATAGATCTGAGGGTCGAGGATGGCGAGCTCATCGCTGTGCGGCAGATGTACGGTGGGAAAGTGAATGCTGAGGTCTCGTTCCGTCAGGCCCCTCAACGTATGGTTACCGTAAGGCAGGGCGCTTTCCCCATCGAAGAAGGCCAGCGGGCGGGCCAGATCGTCGCCTTTCCCTCGCCCCTGACCGAGGAGATAGATATCAAAAGGTTCATCGAGTATGTGGAGGCTGCCCCAGGGGAGGTGGACATCACTCAGGCGGACATCATCGTCGCCGTCGGGAGAGGGATCAAAGAGAAGGAGAATCTATCCCTCATCGAGGAGCTGGCCGAGGCCCTGGGGGGTGTGGTGGCCTGCTCCCGCCCTATCGTCGACGCAGGATGGCTTCCTTCGGATCGCCAAGTGGGACAGTCGGGCAAGACCGTCAAGCCCAAACTCTACATGGCCATAGGCATCAGCGGAGCTTTCCAACACATAATCGGGATGAAAGGATCGGACACCATCGTGGCCATTAATAAGGATCCCAACGCACCTATATTCCACGTGGCCGATTATGGCATCGTAGGCGACCTCTTCGATGTCGTGCCGGAGCTGATCAAGCGATTGAAGGCTTAAGGTGCGGGCCTCGCACAAACGGAGGAGAACGAGGTGAAGATCGGGGTTTACGTCTGCCATTGCGGGGTAAACATCGCTGCCACCGTCGATGTGGAGCGAGTGGCCCAATTCGCTTCCTCGTTGCCCGATGTGGCTGTTGCTAGGCACTACGAGTTCCTCTGCTCCGAGCCCGGGCAGGAACTCATCAAGAAGGATGTGAAGGAATTAAAGCTCGACAGAGTTGTCGTGGCGGCGTGTTCGCCGAGCATGCATGAAAGGACCTTCAGGGGGGCCATCCGGGAGGCGGGGCTGAATCCGTACCTCCTGCAGATAGCTAACATTCGAGAGCAGTGCTCCTGGGTGCACGATGATGTGGAGGAGGCCACTGAAAAGGCCATGAGCCTTGTAGCCGCCGCCGTGGCCAAAGCACGGCTGCTGGAGCCACTGAAGCCGAAGGAAGCCGATGTGATCCCCGCGGCGCTGGTGATAGGCGGCGGCATAGCGGGCATCCAGGCCGCTTTGGACATCGCCGACGCCGGCTTTAAAGTCTATTTGGTGGAGAAGGAACCCTCCATCGGCGGGCACATGGCCCAGCTGGACAAGACTTTTCCCACCCTGGACTGCTCCGCTTGCATCCTGACGCCAAAGATGGTGGACGTCGCCCACCACCCCAATATCGAGCTCCTGACATACTCGGAGGTCATCGGTGTGGAAGGCTTTGTGGGCAACTTCAAGGTGAAGGTGAGGAAAAAGCCCAGATACGTGGATGTGGACAAATGCACCGGTTGCAATCTCTGCGCGGAAGCGTGCCGCCTCCGGGGGAGGATCCCCAGCGAATTCGATGCCGGGATGGGGAAGAGGTCGGCGATCTACATCCCCTTCCCTCAGGCGGTCCCTTTGAAGGCGACGGTAGACCCGGAGCATTGCCTGTTCATCCGATACGGGAAGTGCGGCAAATTCCCTCCCTGTAAAGAAGCATGTCCGGCAGACGCCATCGACTTCGAGCAGGAGGAGGAGATCGTCGAATTCGAGGTGGGAACGATCATTGTGGCCACAGGCTATGACGTTTTCGATCCCAAGCTCAAACCCGAGTTGGGCTACGGTGAGTATGAAAACGTCATCACCAGCTTGGAATTCGAACGCCTCTCCGGAAGCTCCGGCCCCACGGGAGGGGAGATATCCATAAACGGCAAAAAACCGAAGAGCGTGGTCTTCATCCACTGCGTGGGCTCAAGGGACAAGAGCGTGGGCCACGAGTATTGCTCTCGCATATGCTGCATGTACACTGCCAAGCAGGCCCACCTATTGAAAGAGAAGATCCCCGATGCTAAGGTGACGGTCTTCTACATCGATATGAGGGCCTTCGGGAAAGGATTTGAGGAGTTTTATGATAGGGTGAGAGAGGAAGGGATCCTCTACAGGCGGGGGACCGTCTCCGAAATCTACAGGAGGGGAGAAAAGCTGGTGGTCAGGGCTGAGGATACCCTCCTGGGGGAGGCGGTGGAAGTAGAAGCCGACTTGGTGGTCTTGGCCGTGGGGCTCGTTCCCAGAGCCGATGCGGGGAAGATAGCCGATCTCCTCAAGCTCTCCCGCTCGCCGGACGGATTCTTCCTGGAGGCCCATCCCAAACTGCGGCCTGTGGACACAGCTATAGACGGGGTTTTCCTGGCCGGATGTTGCCAGGGCCCCAAGGATATCCCGGATTCGGTGGCCCAGGCCAAAGCAGCTGCTTCTTCGGCGATGGCCCTCATGTCGCGGGGCAAGGTGACCATCGAACCCTTCGTCGCCGAGGTCATGGATATACGGTGTACGGGGTGCGGCCTGTGTGCTGAGGTTTGCCCCTTCGGGGCCATAGAGATGGTCGAGAAACGTCCCTTCCAGGTGAAGGCGGAGGTGAATCCCGTCCTTTGTAAGGGCTGTGGGCTTTGCGTGGCCGCCTGCAGGGGCAAAGCCATCTCACTACATGGCTTCAGCGACCAGCAGCTTCTGGCCCAGGTGGAAGGCGCACTTGCAGGTGGGTGATGTAGATTTACGCTTGGGGGTGCGAAATCCCCTGATTTAGCGAGGATTGTAATATGGCAACGGATTTCGAACCGCGCATCGTCGGTTTCCTTTGTAGGTGGTGCAGCTATGCCGGGGCTGACTTAGCCGGCACCAGTCGCATAGGCTATCCATCCAATCCACGAATCATCCGTGTTCCCTGCTCAGGACGGGTGGACCCTCTTTTGGTCCTCAAAGCCTTTCTCGATGGAGCCGATGGGGTCATGGTGCTGGGCTGTCATCCCGGCGAATGTCATTACTTAGAGGGCAACTATCACGCCCAGCGCCGCTACGCCATAATGCACCGCCTCCTGGAATACATGGGGATCGAGAGGGAACGGCTTCTCATCGACTGGGTCTCCGCTTCCGAGGGGAAGCGCTTCGCCGAAATAGTGGAGGAATTCACGGCTAAAGTGAAGGAATTAGGGCCATTGGAGGGGAGGCTAATTGATAGATCAAATCCGAGCTAAGGCACGGGAATTGTTAGAGAGCGGCCAGGTGAGCTGCGTCATCGGCTACGAGGAGGGGACGAGGGGGAGGGTGCGTCCGGCCTTCATCTATAAGCCTGAGGATGTGGATCGCCTGGTTTGGAACGAACGCTGCATCCACAATCTGGTCGTTTATCTGCGCCAGTTCGCCAGGCCATTGAAGCGAGGCGAGGAGCCTCCTCGGGTGGCCATCCTGGTTAAACCCTGTGATTCCCGCTCCTTGAACGTGCTCCTTCAGGAGAAGCAGGTAGAGCGGGAGCGGGTCTATGTCATCGGCCTGGCTTGCGAGGGGATGAGGGTAGATGGCCAGCTTCAGGAGCGTTGTCAGCGTTGTGAGGACCGCATCCCTCTGGTTTATGACCTTCTGGTGGGGGAGAAGCCCCAAACCGTCGGCCATGAGGACTATGCCGATGTGGAAGAGCTGGAGAGGATGAGCCCACGGGAGAGGCTCGATTTCTGGCTGAGGGAACTGGACCGCTGCATCCTCTGTTATGCCTGCCGCCAGGCCTGTCCAGCCTGCTACTGCTCCGAATGTGTGGCGGAGCAATTAGATCCGCTGTGGATGGGCATCGCTATCGACCTCCCGCGGAAGTGGTTCTTCCACACTATGCGTGCCTATCACTTGGCGGGGCGCTGCGCTGGCTGCAACGCCTGCGAGCAAGTCTGCCCTATGGATATCCCCTTAAGCCTTATCTACCGTAAGCTGGTCAAGGAGGTGGAAACCCTCTTCAGCTATAAGGCCGGGCTGGATGCGGAGACGCCTTCGCCTTTAGCTACCTTTGAAAAAGGGGAGGAGCTGCCTTTGTGAGGAGGCGGCACTCTGATGGGAATCGGAAAGCGTCTCTTTCCTCAAATCGAAATGGAGAAGAGCTGTCGCTATGATGAAAGTCTCGACTAAAGACGACCTGATGGCTTGGCTGGATAGGCTGGCCGAGAGATACACTTTGATCGCCCCTAAGGATGTTGAGGGCCACATCCTCTACAGGCCAGTGGCCGGGAGTGAGGAGATCGCCTTCGACTTCACCAAAGCCGCCCTTTCGCCTAAGGAGCACTTTCTTCCTTCAACCCAGGTGATCCTTTCCATCGAGAGGAAAGGGGAGGGCATCGAGCTGAAGGAGCCATCCTTGGAGAGGGAGAGGATCATTTTCGGCATCCGTCCCTGTGATGCCAAGGCGCTGCGCGTCCTCGATGCCCTCTTCCTGGAGGAGCCCATCGATCCATACTACGCCGAGCGGCGGGAGAAGACCACGCTCATCGGCCTGGCCTGTCGGGAGATGGGTGACGAGTGCTTCTGTACCAGCTTAGGCGGGGCGCCCGACGATGCAAGCGATGTGGACCTGATGCTTACGGAGGTGGAGGGCGGATATGCGGTCCAGGTGGTTACTGAGAAGGGGAAGGCGATTGTGGGCGATCTGCCTTTGAAGGAGGTGGAAGGAAGCCCGCCCAAGCCCATCGTTCATGAGGAGAAGGTGCCTATCCCGGAGTTGGATGCCTGGCCTCAACATTTCAACGATGAATACTGGGCCCGCTTGGCCGACCGCTGTCTCAGTTGCCGCCTCTGCACTTATGTCTGTCCCACCTGTCGCTGTTTCGATGTGCGGGATTACCCCTCTTCAGACGATGCCATAGAGCGGCTGCGTGCCTGGGATAGCTGCCTGGCGGAAGGCTATCGTCGCATCGCTGGAGGCTACAACCCCCGTCCCACGAAGATGCAACGCCTTCGCAACCGCTTCTATTGCAAATTCTACTACTACCCCAAGGATTTCGGCCCCGTGGCCTGCGTGGGCTGTGGCCGCTGCATCATCAATTGTCCGGTGAACATAGATATCGTGGAGGTGCTAAGGGATGTGGCCACCCTGTAGATGGCTGGTCAGACCTGCGAGGAGGGAAGGATGGCTCTGAAGAACCCTTATCGTCCGTATTTAGGCACCTTAGTGGGAATTAAAGATCTAGCCACGAACATCAAGTTATTTCAGGTCGAGCTCAACGACCCTCAAGAGCGTGAGGCTTTCACCTATCGCCCTGGTCAATTCGCTTTCGTCTCCGCTTTCGGGGTAGGGGAGGCACCCTTCAGCATCACCTCTTCGCCTTCGCGAAGCCAGGTGCTGGAGTTTGCCATCAACAGGGTGGGCACCGTCACCAGCGCCTTACATCGCATGAGCGAGGGGGATGTGGTAGGCATAAGGGGCCCCTTTGGTAATGGTTTCCCTCTGGAGGAGATGGAGGGGAAGAATATCGTCATCCTGGGCGGAGGAATCGGCGGCGCCCCCCTGCGTCCTATCATCCACACCGTCATAGATAACCGTTCGAAATACGGCAAGTTGACCATCCTCTGGGCAGCTCGTAATCCTTCGCTCCTCATCTTCACTGATGAGTTCGATGAATGGCGGGCTGCGCCTGATACCGAGCTGCATCTTACGGTCGATAGAGCTGATGAGACCTGGACGGGCAATGTAGGGCTTATAACGGAGCTGTTGGAGAAGGTCGCCCCTTCCCCAGAGAATGCAGTGAGTATCACTTGTGGCCCTCCTATCATGATTAAATTCACCATGCTCACTTTAAAGAAGCTGGGTTTCGCCCCCGAACAGATGATCATGACCTTAGAGGCCAAGATGAAGTGTGGGATAGGCAAGTGCGGCCGCTGCAACTTGGGAGATAAGTTTATCTGCACCGACGGCCCCGTCTTCAACTACGCTGAGGTCTCCGAATTCCTGGAGAGCTTTTAAGGGTATTTCCGCGCCATGCCGAAGATCGAGATCGATCGCAATTGGTGCAAAGGCTGTTATATCTGTGTCGAGATATGCCCAAAGGGCGTTTTGGAGGTGGATAGGGACAAATGGTGGAAGGGCTTCCATCCTGTGGTGGTCACCCATCCTGAGGAATGCACTGCCTGCCGGCAATGCGAATTGCTCTGCCCGGACCTGGCCATCGCCGTCACCCATTAATTTCGCAAGGGCGAACTCGAAATGCCGAGATGAACGGTTCTGGTTGGACGATACTCGGAAGCGCCCTCAAACCAGGGCGCTACTTTTTGCAAGGGGATGAAGCCTGCGCCGAGGGGGCCATAGCTGCTGGATGTAACTACTTCGCCGGTTACCCTATCACCCCAGCGAGCGAGATCATGCATCATATCTGCTATCGCTTCGCCGAGCTGCGGGAGAGGGGAGAGCATCGGGTTTTCATCCAGATGGAGGATGAGATCGCTTCTATCGCCTCCTGCATAGGGGCTTCTTGGGCCGGCGCTAAGGCCATGACCGCCACCAGCGGCCCCGGCCTCAGCCTGATGTTGGAGAACATCGGCTACGCCATAGGCACCGAGACCCCGGTGGTGATCGTGGACGTGCAAAGGGCAGGCCCTACAACTGGGCAGGCCACCCGCCCTGCCCAAGGGGATATGCTTCAAGCGCGCTTCGGCGCTCACGGCGACTATGAGATCATCGCCCTCTCCCCCTGGTCCGTCCAGGAGATGTATGAGCTGACCATCCGTGCCTTCAATTTGGCCGAGCGCTTTCGGGTTCCGGTCTTCGTCTTAGCCGATGAGGCGGTGGGCCACCTGCGCGAAAGCCTGGTTATCCCACCTAAGGTGCGAGTTTACAACCGGGCGAAGCCGATGGGCAGGGAACCTCCCTTCGGTGGAAGGGGAGCCCCTTCGGAGATCCCGGAGGTTCCGCCCATGCCAGCCTTTGGGGAGGGACATAAGCTTCTGGTGACCGGCTCCACCCACGATGAGTGGGGCTATCGCCATACCTCCGATCCCCAAGTCCAAGCTCGGCTGGTGGCTCGTTTAAGCAGCAAAATCCTCAACCACCTGGACGAGATTGTGGAGGTCGATGAGCGCTTCTGCGAGGGGGAATTGGACGTTCTGGTAATAGCCTACGGCTTTACCGCCCGATCCGCATGGGCGGCGGTGAAGCGCGCCAGAGAGGAGGGGATGCGGAGTGGATTGCTGCGCCTGAAAACCATCTGGCCCTTCCCGGGGGAACCTGTGAGGCGTTTAGCCCAGCGTGCCCGGAGCGTTTTAGTGCCGGAGATGAATTTAGGGCAGATCCTGCGTGAGGTACAGCGCATCGTCCCTGAGGCGCGAGGCTGCAACAAAACCGATGGCGAAGTCATCACGCCGGGAGAGATCCTGGCCGAGATGGGTAAATACCCATGACCGACGAGAGGAGGAATGCGATGGCGGAGAAGGAGGTCGGGAAGGTAACCCACTATTTCAGCAAAATCGGCGTGGCTGTAGTGGAGTTGACCGATGAGCTGAAGATAGGGGATACCGTGCACATCAAGGGCGCTACCACCGATTTCGAACAGAAGGTGGAATCCATGCAGATAGAGCATGAACCCGTTGAGAAGGCGGGGGCAGGCCAATCCATCGGGCTTAAGGTCGCTCAGAGGGTGCGCGAGAGGGATACCATCTACAAAGTGACTGAGTAGCACGGAAAAGCCCTCTTCATCGAATTCGACCCCTGCCCATCTTGGATTCCCGATGGAGCAGCCAGCTGACCGCTCCCGACCTGTGATGATCAAAGCGACGGGGAGGTAAGGGAAGGATGGGGGTGGGGCGGCGATCACCCCGAAGGCGTCTACGGCGCAGCTATAGGCTTGCGATCCAGGGCTCTCCCCTCCGCTGACCGTGAGCCTGAGCATGTGCTGACCGCCTCCAGCCCTGCGCACTAGAGGCACTCCGGCCTGCCACCGGGGTAGAGGCTGTGAAGGTCTAATGTGGAAACGCCCTTCTCTGCCTGTAAGCAGGCCGGGCACTCCGTGTCCATCCAGGGTGATGATCTCTTTCCCGCTCCTTCATTGTAGAGTTATCAAATCCACCCCATTCCCTCTGAAGACGAAGGACAAGCTGGTCAGGGCTCCTCGCTAACCACTTCGCTCATCCTCTTCCAGATGAGCTTCTCCTCTACGAAATCACCATAGTCGGTGAAATCCTTGAAGGGGCTGCCTTTAAAACGGGCCCAGGTGGGTGCCCTGTCGAGGCGGGCTACGATCGAAAGACCATCCCTCTCGCAGAGGGCAACGATCGTCTTTGTGCCCAGCAGCTCCCCCATGCCCTCGGATCAAGGAACCCCCTTTTCGATAGGGCTCGATCTCTGCCTGGAGCCCTCTGCGCATCAGGGGATCTACGAAAGAAGGAATAGAGCACGCTTTCCAAGGCTGCTAACAGAAGCGCCAAGGCCAAAGCTAGGCCCTCGACCCGTTCGCCAGGGAACTTGGCCCTCAATGCCCTCGCCAGATCCCTCTCGGGGTCGGATAAGAGGATGTAGGCTTTCGCCCTCAAATCAATTCTCCGATCCCATCCTCATTGGAGGAATGGCAACTCCCGGCGACAACGTGGACAGAATTTGACCCCTTTGACGTCGGTGTCTGCAAGGCTGTTGGAGAAATGCATGACGCATTTGGGATCGGGGCAGTGGCCCAGTCCGAAGGTATGGCCGAGTTCGTGCATCGCTTCCTTGAGGATCCTCTCCCGGAAGAGTCCTTCATCCGATGGCAACCCGTAGAACTCCTGTCGCAGGCGAGGTAAAGCGATGATGGCCTCTCGTCCAATCAGCTTGGCTTGGCCAAAGACGAAATTGAGCCCAGGTGTGTAAAGGTCAAGGTCAGCGATGCCCAGCAGTCTATCAGCGGGAATGGTCAGACTACTCAATCTGGTCAAAATCGCATCCGATAGGTATTGGCCGCGTTCCTTGTTGTAGGCATAATTGGGATCGGGCAGGGGCTTAGTCACCGAGAACGAGCAACCGAGCTCCTTGCTTAGGGCCTCACCCAGGGCCGTTAGTATCGAGCTATCCACTTCACCGATAGGAACGAGCGCTACATGCATTTTACCCGACCTCCATTATACAACGATGCGTAAACTAGAGTTATTGCACAATTGATGATGAGCTCGCTCGCCCTGTGGAATAGAGTTTATTTCACAGGGCTCGCGGCAGGTTGGCAAAACCCCTTCACCTGATGAGCTCGCTCGCGGTAAGTTCGCGAAATTCTTTCACCCCAGTCAGCAGCGAGCGAGCTCATCACCCCGGCCAGCAGCGAGCTCATCAGTGGACAGGCCTAAAACCAGAATCGCCTAAACTTTGGGAACTTTTGTCCCCGCGAAGCGATCTTGGAGGCAGGTCACCCTATTTCTGCGCAGGGTTTGGCCTTCATAGGAGAAAATCCCCCTTTTGGAGCCAATCAGTCAATTGTGCAACAACTCTGCTATAGCCAGCGGAGGTCTGCCCTGGGTAGCTGATGCAGGAAGGCGATCCCTTAGGGCAACGCTATGACGGTTACCGAGTGCGCACCAGGCCAAGTTAGCGCTGGACTTGCGATTGGATTTGAAGGG
>Ga0190286_1000727_pt1 | contig 13025 bp, 10 predicted proteins | sample 48691834_MG_FD_183241 | JGI IMG/M metagenome (GOLD analysis project Ga0190286, IMG submission 183241) | Hydrothermal vent microbial mat bacterial communities from Southern Trench, Guaymas Basin, Mexico - 4869-18-3-4_MG | ecosystem: Environmental > Aquatic > Marine > Hydrothermal vents >... | reverse complement strand
CAACTAACTGTATTGCTCTCATCTATATTAGAATTTGGCCTGGTAATGGCAAGCGCCCTTATCATTTTTATCTTGTGTCTGATAGGGTTTGGGCAGAGAGGAATAAAATTAGAAAAAGAATCTTTTCTGTTCTTACTGCTACTTCTGGGGTTGACATTAATAATTCTCCATCCAAGAGTAATAAATAAGTTACTTGCGACTTATAAAAGAGAAAAACTTTATGTTCATCTTTCTTATTCTAAACTTATTTTAACTTTATCGTTTTTTCTTTTCTTATGGGTGGTTAAAGGATGGGCTTTCTTTTTATTGATCTCTTCTGTTTATCCCATCTCTCTTTCTTATTTTTATTGGATTACAGGGAGTTTTGCTATTTCGTGGGTCACAGGATATTTAGCATTCCTTTCCCCTGCTGGAATAGGAGCGAGAGAAGCCACCTTGGTGTTTCTTTTGTCTCATTTACTTCCTCTTCCCATTAATGTAATAATTTCCTCTTTTCTTATGAGGACATGGATGATGAGTACCGAATTTCTTCTCTCTTTGACAGGGATAAAGTGGTTTCTAAAGGAAAAAACTGATTAGAAGTGAAAAAAGAACTTGCTCGTTTACCGCAGGAGTTCTTAAATAACCTCTCTGTTATCTTTCCCTCTTATTATCTACCTAGGGTGTGGAAAAGTTTGAAAGAAGAGAAATTGACGGTTTTTAGAGTAAATACACTTAAAATTTCTGCAAAACTTGCTACAGAATTGTTAAAGAAGAAGGGATTCCGCTTGCGTAGATTAACCCCAATCCCTGGTGTCTTTATACTGGAAGGAGGAACTTTGAGGCAACTGGAAAAGACTTCTCTTTATGAGGAGGGGAAAATTTATGTACAAAATCCTTCCAGTATGCTTCCTCCTATAGTTCTTTCTCCTTTACCTGGAGAAAGGGTCCTGGACTTAGGAGCAGCTCCTGGAAGTAAGACTACTCAGATGGCTGCTTTGATGAGAAATTGTGGCAAAATTGTAGCCATAGAGAAAAGCAAAGTGAGATTCTATAAACTCTTATTCAATCTAAAAAAGCAGGGTGTAGAGATAGTGGAACCTATCCTGGCGGATGGAACTCGAATAATTAAAAAGTGGGAAGAGAATTTCGATAAAGTCCTGGTAGATGCTCCCTGCACTGCGGAGGGAAGATTTAATGTACATAAACCGAGGACCTACTCTTACTGGAAGGAGAAAAAGATTCAGGAGATGGTAAGAAAGCAAAAAAGGCTTCTCTGGGCAGGAGTATATTATCTAAAAAAAGGAGGATTACTGGTCTATTCCACCTGTACTTTTTCTCCTATGGAAAATGAAGGGGTAATTCAATGGCTCCTGGAGAAGTTTGGTGAAAGACTTAAACTGGAAGATGTAAAACTTCCTCCTTCTATTCCCTATATGGAAGGATTAACAGAATGGAGAGGAAAAAAATTCTTTCCTCAACTAAGGAAATGTGTAAGAATAATCCCGGATCGAATTTGGGAAGGGTTTTTCCTGGCTAAACTTAGGAAAACTTAAGTTATGAAAATAATACGTGTAGTAGCAGGATGGATAGAAGAAGGAGGGAGGCTCCTCTTAGGATTAAGACCGGAGGGAGAAGAATGGGGTGGATACTGGGAGTTCCCTGGAGGTAAGCAAAAGGAGGAAGAGAGTGAAGAGGAAAGCATAAAAAGAGAGTTAGAAGAGGAGTTAGGAATAGTGGTTAAACCTCAGAGAAAAATCCTGGAATTTGTACTAAAAGAGGGTAATAAAAAATATAAATTTTCTGTCTTAAAGTGCAGGATTATCCAGGGGAAACCTATCCCCTATTACCATGAAAAGATAGCCTGGGTAGAGAAAGAAAAAGTCCCTTCTCTCCATTTAGCCTCCGCAGACCGAATAATTGCTGAGGTGTTGGCTCATGAAAGAACTTAAAGTTTGGTCCTCTGCTTTTCTATTAGGCTTTACAGCCATTTCTTCCCAGATAGTTTTAGCCAGACAGATACTTTCTCTTTTTTACGGTAATGAAATTTCCATCGGGTTTATGCTTTTCTCTTGGCTTTTAGGGGGAGGAGTGGGTAGCCTTCTATTTCCCAAAATTTTAAAAAAAGTAGAAAGGACAGAGAAAGTATATGCAGGTTTAATTTTTGCTCTGGTAATTTACCTTTTTTCTTCTCAGATACTGGCTGAAAAGATCAAATCCATTTTGGGGCTTCATCCAGGAGAAATTACCGGGTTTTCCCCCATGGCTTTAGGTACCCTCATTATTACTTTCCCTCTTACTTTCATTTTAGGAAGTATTTTCCCTCTCCTCTCCAGGATGGTAAAGCAAGAAAGAGCCACGGGTATAGGCAAGATATATTACTGGGAAGCTATAGGGTCCTCCATAGGAGGCGTAATATCTGCTTTCTTCCTAATTTCTTTACCCTCTATCCTTCAATCTATCTCCATCCTTTCCCTTTTGAATCTCAGTATAATTCTTTTGTGGAGGGTAGGAAATAAGGTGATTTTCCCTTTTTCCTTATTTCTTTTATCTTTATCTATCTTTTTTTGCTTCCCTCTGCCGGCTACACTTCTGGAAAAAAATCTTCTTCAGAGTGAATGGAAAGGCTATAAAGTTCTCCATATCCAGAACAGTGTGTATGGAAAATTAATGGTAACTCAAAGGGAGGAGGAGCGCTCCTTTTTCTATAATGGAATTCATCTCTATTCTTTCCCTGACCTGCTTACTGCAGAGATAAATGTTCATATTCCTCTCTTAGAGCATCCCCATCCCCAAAAAGTTTTGATGATAGGGGGGCTAAATAGTCTGCAGGAGGTCTTAAAACATCCTCTAAAAGAGATAGATTATGTAGAACTGGACCCTTTATTGATAACTACAGCCCAGAGGTTTCATTATACTACCCGTGTTTTTGAAGATGCCAGGCTGCATGTAATTCATACTGATGGAAGATTATGGGTGAGAAAAAGCCCCTCTTCTTTTTATGATGTAGTAATTCTGTGTGTAGGAGATCCTTACACTGCTCAGATAAATAGATACTATACTTTGGAGTTTTTCCAACAGGTGCGAAGAATTTTAAAGGAAAAAGGGGTATTTTCCTTTGGAGTGTCCTCTTCGGAAAATTATATAAGCCGAGAACAGGCACAATTTCTATCCTCCCTCTATCAAACTCTTAAAATGGTTTTCCCTCAGGTTAAAATTACTCCCGGAGATACCGCCCTTTTCTTGGCCTCTCCAAGTGCAGGAATTCTCACTCTGGATTATAAAAAACTTGAAAGGAGAAGAAGAGAGAGGGGGGTGGAGACTCTTTTTATTAGAGATTATTTTCTTTTCTCTCAGTTTTCACCGGAAAGACTTTCTTATATAGAAAAAAGAGTCGTCCAGTCTCCTTTTAAATCCCTCAACCGAGATTTTAAGCCTATTACTTATTATTTTGATATTATCTTGTGGTCTACACATTTTTCTCCCCTCATGGCTAAAGTCTTATCAGGGCTTAAAGAAAGCCAACTTTGGTGGATAATCTTAGGAAGTGTCTTTTTAATAGGGATTGTAATTTCCAGGAGACAGAATCCTTTCCCCAAAATGGTTCTCTTCACTTTGGCTACTACTGGGTTCTCGGAGATTTCCTTTCAGATTCTGGTAATTGTAGCCTTTCAGATAATTTTTGGTTTTCTCTATTACCGTATTGGATTTATCTTCACTACTTTTATGATAGGTTTAACGGTAGGAAGTATGGTAATAACCAGAGTATTGAAAAGATTAACCTTACCCTCAAGATTATACTGCGCTATTCAGTTTACTATTTTTCTTTACCCTTTGCTTCTTCCTCCTATATTTAAAGCATTTAAAGGATTGTCTCCTCACGCCCTGGCTACTCCCTTACCTAACTTGACCTTCTCTTTCCTTCCCATATTTGCTGGATTTATAGGAGGTCTCCAGTTTCCTCTGGCTGTCCACCTTTCTCTTAAAAAGAACAATCAGCCAGAGAGAACTGCTGGTTCAGCATATGGAGCTGACCTTATAGGTTCATGTGTGGGTAGTATTCTTATCTCTTCTCTGTTAATTCCTATATTGGGATTACTAAAGACCTGTTATCTAATTTCCCTTATTAATCTTATAGGGTGGGTTTTCTTAGTTGCCTTGAAAGAGAGAAGGTAAATAAATAAAATAGAATTGAATGACTTTTGAGGAAGCCTTAAAGCGACTGGAAGAGATTGTGGAGGAGTTGGAAAGGGGGAATCTGGATCTGGAGAAGTCCTTAGAGATTTTTGATGAGTCTGCTACCTGAAGACCGTTTACCTCGCCATGTAGCCTTCATTGTAGATGGAAATAGAAGATGGGCAAGGAAGAGGCACCTTCCGGTGAGTGAAGGACACCGGAGAGGAGCTAATGTGGTATTTCGAGTAATAAATGATGCCCTGGAATGGGGCATTCCTATACTTACTTTTTATCTTTTTTCTACCGAGAACTGGAGAAGAAGAAAGGAAGAGGTAAATTTCCTTATGCAATTAGGAGAATGGTGGTTCAGAAATCATCTGGAGGAACTAAACAGAAAGGATGTTTGTGTGAAGGTGATTGGACGAGTGGATGAACTTTCCCCTCGTTTCCGGTCTCTTATAGAAGAGAGTATGAGGTTAACCCAAAAGAACCAGAAACTCCTGCTAAATTTGGCTATAAATTATGGGGGAAGAAAGGAAATCCTGGATGCGGTAAATGCTCTGTTGAGGGAAAATCTAAAACCTCCTATTGAAGAGGAAACTTTCACCAGATATCTCTATACTGCGGGTATACCTGACCCGGATTTACTTATCCGCACAAGTGGAGAGATGAGAGTTTCCAATTTTCTTCTCTGGCAGATTGCTTACGCGGAGATTTATGTAACTCCTGTATACTGGCCAGATTTTACCCGGGAAGAATTCAAGAAAGCCTTGGAGGAATACGCTCGAAGAGAAAGAAGATGGGGAAAATAGTAGTGGTAAAATGTTTAAGTTGAATTCCCCCTATCCACCAAAAGGAGATCAACCCAAGGCTATCCAGCAACTTACGGAAGGAATTAAGAAAGGATACAAATACCAGACTCTCCTGGGAGTTACAGGTTCAGGAAAAACCTTTACCATTGCTCATGTGATAGCCAATGTAGGCAAACCTACGCTGGTCATCTCTCATAATAAAACCCTGGCTGCCCAACTATATGCAGAGTTCCGGGAATTTTTCCCTCATAATGCTGTGGAATACTTTGTAAGTTATTATGATTACTATCAGCCAGAGGCTTATATACCTCAGACCGATACTTATATAGAAAAAGATGCCTCTATAAATGAGGAGATCGATCGGTTAAGACTGAAAGCCACTTCTGCTCTCCTTTCCAGGCGAGATGTAATTATTGTGGCCAGCGTCTCCTGTATATATGGGTTGGGCTCTCCAGAGGAGTGGGAAGAAATTACCCTTCATTTGGAAAAGGGTAAGGAGCATATAAGAGCACATCTTCTGGAAAGACTGGTTCAGATGCAGTATGAAAGAAATGATTACCAGTTCAGGAGAGGAGTCTTTCGGGTGAGAGGAGATATTATAGATATATTCCCTGCTTATGAGGAAAAAGCCATAAGAATAGAGTTTTTTGATAAAGAGGTGGAGAACATATGGGAAATTGACCCGCTCACTGGTAAAAGAATTAGTTCCTTAGAGCGCATTGTTATATATCCTGCCAAACATTTCGTCACCACAGAGGAGAGGCTTAAAACCGCTATTAAAACCATAAGAATGGAACTGGAAGAGAGGCTCAAGGAACTTCTTTCTCAAAATAAGTTACTGGAAGCACAGAGACTTAAAACCAGGACTGAATATGACCTGGAGATGTTGGAGGAGTTAGGATACTGTCCAGGTATCGAGAATTACTCCCGTCATCTATCTGGGAGAGCACCAGGAGAAAAACCCTATACTCTGATAGACTACTTTCCTCAGGATTTTCTGTGTATAATTGATGAATCCCACGTAACCATTCCTCAACTCAGGGGGATGTATAATGGAGACCGTTCACGAAAAGAAACTTTGGTAGAGTTTGGTTTTCGGCTTCCCTCTGCTTTGGATAATCGCCCCTTAAAATTTGAGGAGTTTGAATCTTTACTAAATCAGGTGATTTTTGTATCTGCAACCCCTGGACCCTATGAAATAGAGAAAAGTTCTCAGATAGTAGAGCAGATTATCCGTCCCACTGGCTTAGTAGATCCTCTTATAATCGTGCAACCCACAGAAAACCAGATAGATGACCTGATGGAAAGAATTAGAGAGAAGACGGAGAAAGGTGAGAGGGTTCTGGTTACCACCCTTACCAAAAAAATGGCGGAAGATTTAGCTGAGTATTTGTATGAGAGGGGAATAAGGGTGAGATATATACACTCAGAGATAGAGACCATAGAGAGAGCGGAGATTTTAAGAGATTTGAGGAAGGGTAAATTTGATGTATTGGTAGGCATAAATCTTCTAAGAGAAGGTATAGACCTTCCTGAAGTCTCTCTGGTGGCCATAATGGATGCAGACAAAGAGGGGTTCTTGAGAAGCGAGACTTCCCTCATTCAGATTATTGGAAGATGTGCGCGGAATGCCGCCGGAGAAGTGGTAATGTATGCAGACGAAGTCACAGAATCCATGCGTAAGGCTATTTCAGAGACAGAAAGAAGGCGCAAAATTCAGTCTGAGTATAATCTGAAACATGGAATTACACCTCAGACAATAAAAAAAGAGGTAAAAGACCTTCTGGAGACCGAATCCACCTTAAAACGCAAGGCTCTACGGTTGGTCTCTACAGTTAGAGAGAAGGAGTTACGTTATGCAGAGGAAGAAGAAGTTCTTATTCAGATTCTGGAGGAGGAGATGTTTGAGGCTGCCCAGAAGTTAGAGTTTGAGAAAGCTGCGGTTTTAAGAGACAGAATAAGAGAACTCAAACATAAACTGGAGACCAAACACTCAAAATGAAAGTTAATCCCCTCTACCTCCTTACTTCTCCTGAGATAAAAGAAATATTCTCTCTCTTTCATGAACTGACCGGATTGGTTATATCTTTCACGGAACTTAAAGAAAATGGTATGTTGGTCTTTTTCCCTTCTGAGAAAAAAGCAAAATACTGCGAACTTATACAGAGTATTCCGGAAGGGAAAAAGAGATGCTATAAATCCGACCTTCAGGGAGTTAAGAAGGCTATTCAAGAGCAGGGGCCAGCCATCTATAGGTGCCATGCAGGATTAATAAATGTGGCCATTCCTCTCTTTTATAAAGAAAATTTAGTAGGAGCAATAATTACTGGTCAACTCCTTACCGAGAATCCTGAAGAAAAAGACTTTTCCAAAATCAGAGAGAACTTAAATTCTTTACCCCTTGACTTTAAAGAGTTAAGGGAGGCATACTTCTCAATTCAGGTGATTCCCAGAGATAAACTTTTTATAGCCACCCGTTTCCTTTCTTTAATAGCCAGTTACTTGGTAGAGAAGGAGAATCGATTTGTTCTTCAAGAAAAACTTATAAGAAAACAACGGCAACTTTTAGAAGAAAAGAGAGAACTGGAGAAATTGCGTTCACAACTTCGAAAATACTTTACCTCTTTCCAAACCAAGGAAAGATTTTCCTCCACTCCGGAGAGGATAATAATAAGAGCGAAGGAATTCATGGATAAAAATTTTAACCGTCCTCTCAGCCTGAAAGAGATATCTCAGAAGCTATATCTTTCTCCTCCCTACTTCTCCTATCTCTTCAAGAAACATACTGGTCTTACTTTCACCCAGTACTTGAGGAAGGTAAGGATAGAAGCAGCAAAGAGACTTCTCATGCTCCAACCCCATCTAAGCATTAAAAATATTGCCTTTGCAGTGGGATTCTCTGACCCGGATTACTTCTGTAAAGTATTTAAGAGAATGGAAGGGATTACTCCCACCCAGTTTTCTGGAAGGTAATTTAAAATTTTCCAGTGGAATCTTTAAAATTTCCGGTTGAGTTCCTCTGAGAAGGGAGGTAATTTTTAATAAAGGAGGTGAAAGTATGAGTGAAGAGAAGAAAAAGGCGGAAGACTACGGTGGAAGTTATGCTGTAGGAATTAAAGGGGTAGAACTGAAAGTCCCTTATATTGCCAAAGGAGCCCCCTATGGTCTGGAAGAAGTGGAAGCCATTATAAAGGCTATGGAGGGAGAGTCTTTCACCATGTCGGGATATGTACAAAAGTTCCAAGAAGAATTTGCTCGCTTCATAGGTTGTAAGCAGGCAGTCTTTGTCTTTAACTGCACACAGGCTATGGAAATTGCGGCAGATATCATTGGAATTGAAGAAGGAGATGAGGTAATTGTTCCTGCTATTACCTTCATCTCTACTGCTCTTCCTGCTCTACAGAAAAAGGCCAAGGTGGTATTTGCCGATTTAGATTATGATACCATGAATATAGACCCGGAGTCTGTAAAAGAAAAAATAAGTGATAAGACAAAGGCTATATTTGTAACACATCACTGTGGTTGTCCTGTGGATATGGATCCCATCCTGGAAATTGCCGGTAAGAGAGGAATAAAAGTGGTAGAAGACTGTGCCCATGCTCCGGGTGCAGAGTACAAAGGGAAGAAACCAGGAAACTTAGGTGATTGCGGCGCTTTCTCTTTTCACACCATAAAAAATATGACTACCCTGGGCGAAGGGGGAATGTTTACCACTAACAACGAAGAGTGGGCAGAGGCTGCCAGACTTCATCGTTTTGTAGGAATGTGGGTTTATCCTGAACAAGAACACTACTGGTTACCCTATCATTACGATATTAAGCCTGTAACCGAATGGGGAACTCCTCCCTCTAACTCCTCAGTAACCGAAGTCCAGGCAGCAGTAGGACTGGTGCAACTTAAGAAGGTAAATGAGTTTAATGAGAGGAGAAGGAAAATTGCCTTTTACTGGAATGAAAAATTTTCTTCCATAGAAGAACTTCATCCTCCTATAGAACCCCCTCAATGTAAACATGTATATCACCTTTATAATCTCTATTACTTGAAGGAAAATAAAAGGGATGAGTTCTTTAAAATTCTCTTTTACAAATATGGTATTCAGCCCATGATTCACTATGCACCTCTTTATCACTTTACTCTCTTCAAAAAACTGGGATATGAAAACGAAAACTGTCCGGTAGCGGAGAAAATATACCGTCAGAAACTGGACCTTCCCATCTATCCTCAACTCACAGATGCTCAGGTGGAGTATGTAGCAGAATCTGTGATTAAAGCAGTGAAGGAGATAGGGTAATTCAATTTTATATGTAAAGTTTGATAAGATTGAAAAAATGATTTTGGGAGTTCCGAAGGAAATAAAGGCACAAGAAGGGAGAGTAGCCCTTATACCTTCCCAGGTCTCTCTTCTTACTTCAGAAGGGATAAAAGTAGTTGTTCAAAAAGAGGCAGGTATACATTCAGGGTTCACAGATTTGGATTACCAAAATGCTGGTGCTGAACTTGTAGAAAACATGGAAGAGGTTTACAGGCGAGCAGATATGGTAGTGAAAGTTAAAGAACCCTTACCTCCTGAATTTACCCTCCTTAAGGAAGGTAAAATAATTTTTACCTTTTTCCATTTTCCTTCCAGTAAAGAACTTACTTTCCAGGTTATAAAAAGTGGATGTATTGCTATTGCCTATGAAAATGTAGAAGAAAATGGTAGTTTCCCCATCCTTGCTCCTATGAGTGAGATAGCAGGAAGGATAGCCATTATTGAGGGTGCCAGATTTCTTCAGAGAGAATACGGCGGTAAAGGTATCCTTCTGGGAGGGACAGGAGAAGGAAGGGAAGGAAATGTTCTGATAATCGGTGGAGGAAATGTAGGAAGAAGTGCAGCCATACTGGCAGACAGGATGGGAAGCAGGGTTACCATTTTAGATATAAAGGAAGAAGTGGTTAAAAATTTAAAGAAATTGCTCCCCTCCGAAGCAAGAGTTTTACTTTTCTCAGAAGAAACCTTAAAAGAAGAGTTAAAAAAGGCTGATCTTGTGGTGGGAGCAGTTTACTCAGCAGGAAGAAGGGCTCCCATAGTAATTAAAAAAGCCATGCTGGAGATAATGGAAGAGGGGACAGTAATTGTGGATGTAGCCATTGATCAGGGTGGATGTGTAGAGACTTCTCATCCCACTACCTGGGATAACCCTGTTTTTAAAGAGAAAGGGGTTATCCATTTCTGTGTAGCAAATATACCAGGCTCTGTACCCAGAACTTCTACTTTAGCCTTAACTCGAGCCTCTTTTCCTTACGTAAAGGAATTAGCCAGCAAAGGGTTGAAGGCTCTAAAAGATAACCCTGCACTTAAAAAAGGACTCACTATAGGATGGGGGAAAGTCTTCCACCCTGCAGTCTCTGAAGCCTTTGACCTTCCTAAGGAGGAAGCAGATAAATACCTTTCGTGATTTAAAAATTTCTCTCCTTTATATATTGCTGTTATATTTTTCCTGCCAAATTCAGACTTATACCTTAACCAATTCCAGTTCTTTAAACATCTTTTCCGCATAAAGATAATAATCTTTTCTCTTCAACTTGCTGGCTGCCTCTTCATCCAGTATAACTACGGTATGAGGATGCATTTGAAGAGCAGAGGCAGTTATTTGACTGGAGATAGGTCCTTCAATGGCTTCCGCCACTACTTCTGCTTTTTTCTTACCATTAGCCAGTAAAAGACACATTTTCGCCTCCAGTATAGTGCCCACTCCCATGGTTAAAGCAGCACGAGGCACTTCCTCTATAGACTTGAAAAATCTGGAGTTATCTATCCTGGTTTGCTCATCCAGAGCAATTAAACGGGTTCGAGAGGCTAAAGAGGAACCAGGTTCATTGAAGGCAATATGTCCGTCTCCTCCTATTCCCAGAATCTGAATATCTATCCCCCCTGCTTCTTTAATCATTCTTTCATACTCCTGACAGTAACTCTCTACTTCTTCTATCTTTACCAATCCATTGGGAACATGAATATTCTTAGGATCTATATTTATATGTTTGAAAAGATTTTCCTCCATAAAATACCGATAACTCTGTGGATGGTCGGGTGCCAGTCCGTAATACTCATCCAGATTAAAGGTTATTACCTTAGAGAAGTCAAGATTTTCTTCCTTATGCATACGGATAAGCTCCTTATACAATCCAATAGGAGTACTTCCTGTGGCTAAGCCCAGAACACAGTCTGGCTTTCTTCTAACTAAAGAGGCTACAATATTGGCTGCAGTTTTAGACATTTCCTTATAATCTTTTCTAATCAATACTTTCATTTTTCTCCCTCCTTACTTTTCTCCTTATCCACAGTTTCTTCCAACTTTTCCATCTCTATAATTTCTTCTTTCTCTTCCTTTTGTCCTAACAAACTCCACAATAAAGGAATAACCACTGCTCCTATTAGTCCTCCTAACCAGCACCATCCATATCCTCCAATCTGGTCTTCCACACCTGCCTTATGAGCAATTACCACCCCCAAGTTTCCTCCCACCAGGCTCATGTACATACCACCCAATACTCCACCTGGAGTTCTCCTCTTGGTTAGATAACCACTTAAAGGCCCCATAATCACGCTTATTAATATCAGGATAAAAAATAGCCACCATCCCATCTTTTACCTCCTTCTGGAAAAACATAATTTACCACTTTCTTTTTTGAAAGTAAAGGAAAAACCGACACCTACCTTTTAGCAGGTGTCGGTTGAAAAAAAAGAATTCTGTCTTCTCCTTAGTATTCGTATGGAGGAGTGGGTGGCATTTTTTCTTTCTCTTTCTCCGGTATCTCAGATACAAGTGCTTCTGTGGTTATAAGGAGGGAAGAAATAGAAGCAGCATTTTGTAAAGCAGTTCTGGCTACCTTAGTAGGATCCAGAATACCTGCTTGTATCATATCTTCGAATCTATCCTTCTCTACATTGAAACCTACATTGACATTTTTCTCTTCCAATATCTTCTGAACAATTATGTTTCCTTCCTTCCCTGCATTTTCTGCCAGTTGGCGAGCAGGTTCCTGTATGGCTTTCCTTACAATGTTCTTTCCGATTTCCTCGTCTCCCTCCAGTTTGAGTTCATCTAGTGCCTTAAGACATCTCAGATAGGCTACTCCTCCTCCAGGTACTATTCCTTCCTCTACAGCAGCACGGGTAGCGTGTAAGGCATCTTCCACCCTGGCTTTCTTCTCCTTCATTTCCGCCTCTGTGGCTGCTCCTACGTTTATAACTGCTACTCCACCTGCCAGTTTAGCCAATCTCTCTTCAAGTTTTTCTCTATCGTAGTCAGAGGTAGTTTTCTCTTTCTCCGTCCTTATCTGTTCAATTCTTCCTTTTATGGCTTGAGGGTCACCCGCACCTTCCACTATGGTGGTGGAATCCTTGGTCATTTTTACCTTCTTAGCCTTTCCTAAAAGGTCCATAGTTGCATTTTCCAGTTTGAGACCTACTTCCTCACTTATTACCTTACCACCCGTGAGGATAGCCATATCTTCCAGCATGGCTTTCCTTCTTTCCCCGAATCCAGGTGCTTTTGCTGCTGCACAGGGGAGAGTACCTCTAATTCTATTCACCACCAAGGTAGCCAGAGCCTCTCCTTCTACATCCTCTGCAATCACTACTAAGGGTTTACCTTCTTTGGCTACCTGTTCCATTATAGGAACCAGGTCACGAGCATTGGAAATCTTCTTATCATGCAGGAGTATGTAAGGGTCTTCCAGTTCTACTTCCATAGTATCCGGGTTAGTTACAAAATAAGGGGAAAGGTAACCATTATCGAACTCCATTCCCTCCACCACTTCCAGAGTGGTTTCCATTCCCTTAGCCTCTTCTACTGTAATTACTCCCTCTTTTCCAACTTTTTCCATAGCCTCAGCAATAATATCTCCGATAGCAGGGTCATTATTGGCAGCAATAGTAGCCACTTGAGCTATCTCTTTCCTCTCCTTTACTTCCTTGGAAAGATTCTTCAAATCTCTTACAATTGCCTCTACTGCTTTCTCAATCCCTCTCTTTACTGCCATAGGATTGGCACCTGCAGCCACTGTTTTGAGCCC
>Ga0190286_1000726_pt1 | contig 13028 bp, 9 predicted proteins | sample 48691834_MG_FD_183241 | JGI IMG/M metagenome (GOLD analysis project Ga0190286, IMG submission 183241) | Hydrothermal vent microbial mat bacterial communities from Southern Trench, Guaymas Basin, Mexico - 4869-18-3-4_MG | ecosystem: Environmental > Aquatic > Marine > Hydrothermal vents > Microbial... | reverse complement strand
TACCCTATCGCCGGTGCGGTTGTGGACGATGGCCCCGATCCTGGCCTCGTCGCCTATGGTGAGGAAGCGGGGGAGGAGGGGGCGGAGGATGAGGTCCTTGGTGACCATGGCATCGTCGCTGGCCGATCCGACCTTTGTGTCGGCGGTCACCCCCCAGGCCGTGGCCCGCCAGGTGGTCAGGCTATCGGGCATAGTGAAGCTCACCTCGGCCAGGCCGTTCTCGTCGGTCTCGATGATAGGGTTCCAATAGGCGACGTCGGGGAAGAAGCGGCGCGCCTCCCCCTCGGCGGGGCCACCGCCACCGTAGTCGCGGCGCAGGTAGACCCGCTGCACGTGGATGCTGAGGGAGCTGGCGGTGCGCACCGCCAACTGCCGCCGGCCATAGAAGGCCTCCACGATGTCCGGGCCGACCTCCCCGGCCAGGGCGTAGATAGCGGCGTCCACTACCCCCAGCGAGACCTCGGCGCTGACCGGCTCGCCGCGATAGTCTGTCGTGCGGATGGTGTAGGTGGCTTCCTCCCCAGGACGGTACTCGTCCTTATCGGATGCCACGGAGACGATGAGCTTCTGCTCCTCCGACTCGACCCTGATCTCGGCGTAGCCCACTTTGAAGCTCGGATACTCGTCGAAGCCACCCTTGGGGATCAAAACCACGGAAACGAAGACGTTGGGGAAGTAATCCCTCTCCACAGGGACCTCGACGATGGCGCTGTTACTCTCCAGGGCGATCAGGCGGTGGCTGATTATGCGTCCCCGCTCGATGGTTACCAGCGCTCTGGCCTGCGGATAGGGGGATTGCACCAAAACCTGGGCTACCTCTCCTGGCAGATAACGCCGCTTGTCGAGGACCAGCTCGATGCGGTCGTGGTTCCCGAAGAGCCAGCCGATCGTCGCCTCGCGGTCGCTGACCCAGAGGTAGGTCACCCCTAAGACGCGGTTGCCCCGCTCGTCGTATCCTCTGGCCTCCAGGCGATAGGAGCCACCCCTGGGCGGGGTGAAGGCTATCGTCCCCCTGCCCTGTTCATCGGTGGTGAGTTTACCGGAGGCGACCTCCGTCTTTATCTCCTCCCACTCCCAATAGACCTGCCCTTCGCGCTCTCTCTCATATCTCCGCCACTCTACCAGGTAGATGGTGTAGTCGAGGGCGATCCCGCCCCGCGGTTGGCCCTCGGTGTCCACTGTCTGCACGTCGAAGTAGGTTTTCTCGCCCTTCTCAGCCACGTAGCTCTCCGGGCGGAGGCCGATGTAGAAGGTGCCCCGGTGGACGAGGGCCGTGTCGAGGCCGCTCACCGGCTGCTCGCTGGGGTCGGTGACCATGGCCTCCAGGGTGAAGATCTGGCTCCGCTCCTCGCGGCTGATGTCAGCCATCAGTGTCACCTCGAAATCCCCATTCTCATCAGTGACCCCGTCGCCAGAGGCCACCTCGCGCCCGTAGCCCCAATAACGCCGGGAGGGGATGTCGCCGAAGTCGAAGTCTCCCCCAGCCCAGTAGAAGTAGTAGTCGTTGGAGTAGAGGGTATAGTGCACCCGGGCCCCGGCCACCGGTCCTCCGAAGTAATAGCTGGCATGCACCTTGGCCGATATGGTGTCGCCATTGATGTAGGCGTCCCGGTCCATTTCCACGCTGACCAGGTACTCCGGCTTGCGGTACTCCTCTATGCGGAAGGTGGTGAAGTACTCCTCGCCGTCTATCTCAGTCTTGATGTAATACTCGCCCAGGCCCACCTCCTCGTTCAGGAGGAACTCGTCGGCGATGGAGCCGAAGGCGGTCGTCTCCAGGGTCTTCTCGTAGAGGACGTTCCCCTGCCAGTTGGCCGCGGTGACGCGCATCGGCGTCCCCTCCGGGGGCTGGAAGTAGCGGCCATCCTCATCGCGGCGCACGATGCCCTTGAAGCGCACCTTATGCCCCGGCCGATAGAGGGGACGGTCGGTGTAGACGAAGACTTTGTGCTCCCGTGCCTTCATCTCCCACTGCCAGAGCACACCCTCGAAGCGCCAGGGTTCGATCCCCTCCTGCCAGTCGTCGGAGCAGACGCCTATGTCCCCTTCCCGTTGGGCGATGACGTGCAATAGCCCCTCGGTCTCGGGGATGTCGCTGGCGAAGATGCCATCGCCGTCAGTGCGGCCCTCGACCAGCAGCTCCCCCTCATCGTTGTAGACCGAGAGGGGCAGGTCGGCGATGGGCTCGCCATCGGCCAGCTCCGTGGCCCAGACCAGGACCTCCTTCGGCGTGCGCTTGAGGGTCAGGGCCGAGTGGCTGGCCACCAAAACCTGCACATCGCTGGGGCCCTCCGGCGTCTTGGCCGTGAGGTAGTAGAGCCCGGCTTCCAGCGCGCCCAGCTCCAGGTTCTGCCTCTCCACCTCATCAATGGCCGCCGTCGGCTCGATGGACCAAGATTTTATCGGCTCGACCTCCGGTTGGTAGTGGCGCCAATCGTCGAAGGAGAAGCCCTTCATCTCGATGTAGGTGGGCACGTCAATGGCGTAGAGCGCCAGGTCAACGCGGCTGACGTTGACCATCTCCAGCCTGAGTTGGGCCGGCTTATCGGCCTCCATCAGCCCATAGCGCCCTATGCCGACGATGGAGACGTAGGGGAACCGCTCCGTGGTGGTGAAGGACCAGATGAAGTCCTCCTCCATGGCCATGCCGTATTCGGCATCCACCGCCCCGCTCAGGATGGCGATCCTGTATTCGGTCGAGGGCTGGAGGGCGCCGCTGATAAGCAACTGGTTCTCCTTCCAGGCCAGGCGCTGGCGGGGGATCTCCGGGGTGATGAAGAGGCGGCTCTCCACCGAGGCGTGATCCATCTCGCGGTTGAAGGTGATGGAGAGCCGATCCCGAAGGTAGGTGTATTTGGCCCCCTGGATGGGCTCCGTCTCCACGACGGTCGGCGGACCGAGGACGTTGAAGTGGAAGGTGAACTCCCTCTCCATGCGTCGCATAAGCCAGCTCCGCGCCCCTCGTTTGACGGTGACCCTCACCTCTGCGCCCAGGGGCCAGCCCTCTTTGGGCGTGAAGGTGAGGGTCCTATCCTCCCAGGAGAACTCGCCCTCGATCATGGGCTCGATGGAGATGTTGCTCTCCGTCAGCTCCCTGCTCATCGGCGTCAGGAAGGTGATGGAGATGGGAGTGGTAGGCAGGACATCGGTGGCGTCGAACCTCGGGGTGAAGCCGATGACCACAGGGGCCCGCAGGGGCCGCAGCCGCTCCTGCCACCCCTGGGGTATCACCGCCCGCAGGTGATCGCGGAAGGCAGCGTCAACCTCAGTCAGGTTGATGAAGGCGGCGAAGAAGCCGATGAGGAAGCAGAGTATGACCAGAGTGACGAAAACCAGAAGTTTTTTCACGTGAGACCTCCTTGCTTATTAATCATCCGATGGCAGCTCGTGGTGCTCGTGTTGGCGCTGCAAATAGGCGATAGTTTGAGCTATGTTCATGAAACCCGAATCGGTGTCAGCAAGTTCCTTCCGCTGCCACCGCTCGCCTGGCAATAAAATCACCAGGCTCAAAGCTCAAGTGCGCTCAAGGCGCACTGGGTAGGGGTTGGCTTCCAGCCAACTTGGGCTTTCAGCCTGCGAATTTCCATTCGCAGGCCAGAGGGTTGAAGAAGGTTATAGACACCACGCCCACTCTCTTCTTCTATCTCTCCACGACTTGATAATCCACAGAGCCAAGACCTAACTCTGCCGCTCTCCTTAATTGCACCTCAGGGTCTAACCCGTGAATCTCGCGAAAGACGTCTCTGCCTGCCCTTTTATTGACCATCCCCAGAGAACACTTGTCAATGGCGAGTGGATCGGAGGATATGAGGATGCCTATGTCATCTACGACCTTTCTCATGGCGGGACGCTGGCAATCGCAAAGCTCCGTCACATCGAGCAGGACATTTATGAAAAGCAGGTGCCCTCTATCGAAATGCCTCAGCACGGCGGAGGCGGCCTCAGCCAGTAGTACCCTCAAGTTATTCACCCTCGGCCTGATGGCCCCCTCCGGGCAAGCCTCGCCACATGCTCCACAACCAAAACAGGCCTTGCTATCGAGCACGACTCTATCCTCCCCCAGGCTTAGAGCCTGAGCCTTACAGGCCTCAACGCATGTCCCACACAAGGTGCATGAATCCGATACCACAGGCCAGGAGAGGGCGGTATGCATCTTCCTCTTAGTCTCCATACTGACACAACCCATCCCCAGGTTTTTGATGGCTCCGCCGAACCCCGCGTCACAGTGCCCTTTGAAGTGTGATAGGACGATCAAGGCGTCTGCATCGATAAGCACCTTAGGAATGGATACTTCGCCTATGGAATAAGGTGTCTCTATTACCCTGCTATCGTCTGAGATTACGATAGGACACCCAATGGTTTCCTTAGTGAAGCCGTTTTTCCTGGCTGTTTCAAGATATGCCGAAGGCGTGTGCCGTGCGCCTTTATACCAGGTGGGCGTGTCGAAGAGGAAGGGCTTGAAGCCGCACTGCTTCAAAACTTCCACAACCTTTCCGACTATGGGAGGGCGAATGTAGTATAAGTTGCCCAGTTCTCCCATGTGCATCTTAATAGCGACCTTATCCCCCTTGGCGATTCGGGTCGTCGGAAGAATCTCACGGAGCGTCTCCCCCAGTTTCGTCAGGAAAGAATCTCTGATGAAGTATATCTTCTCCATGCTATGTGCCTCCTACCCGTAAGTAAATTATACCACAGATGCTGATCTACGTGCTCTTAAGGGGCGCTGGATTTGGAAGCACCCAAAAGAACGCTCATTAGTTAGGAGGATCAAAGGAGGACTATTTATGTTGAGATATGCCAAGGGAGAAATCGCCAATGAAGTCAGAAACCGCCTTCGTGAGCGAGATCGCTGTTGGGCGTCCGAGCACGTTCGGAGGGAGAAGGCGCGTAGCGCCAGCCGCATGTTTGCCGACGTTCAAAAGGGTTCCAAGATACTTTTTGATTGAAATGTCTTGCTAAGTGCTGAAGATTCTAGAGCAATTTGCTTTTCAGCCATCCTGCTGGCATTGGCAGATCTTCGTTCTCTAACACATTTAATGCCTTGGCAACTTTTGTTCTGATTGCGATGCTTCCATCATTTTGGAGAGCTCTTATTCTGCTGATGATCTCCCCACGCATGCTTGGATATTTCCTTCCTATGACGCTAAGACTTACTATCGCCCAACTTCTCACAAAAACACTCTGATCTTCCAATAGATCGAAAAGAGTAGGGATCATCGAATTGATCTTTTCTTCGAAGACAGCTAGGTTCCCAAATATCATTGCAATATGCCATTTGACCATTGGCACTTTATCTTTTTTGGCTAGTTCTATGAGTTGGGGCAAATGGGGCAGACAACATCTCTGGATTAGATCGAGAGATCCTTTCTAAAGCATGGGTTATTCTTGCTCGGACTAGATCATCAGGTTCACTCAAGCCCTCAACCAATTTGTCAAATAGGTGCGGATTTCTGATTACTTCATCCGCGACCTCATTGGCCCTGCCGTCCGACCGTAGGTCGCCGCCGGTTAATAGTTCCAAAAGCTCATTCATTGCCTTATTCAGCCCGTTGATAGTACAAGTTGAATGGAGTGGCCTAATGGCCAAGCTCAGCCGCCCGCCGCAGCGCCAGCGGAGGCGGGCGGCTGCAGCGGGGGTTAGGCGGCGGTCAAATAAAGCGTCCAACTGCGTAAGCTGGCCGAAGCATCCTTATCGTACTAAAATGCGGACAGAAATCGCAATGGCGGCTACATTAGCAACAAGTAGTGCTATCTCTAAGCCAGAAAGGGTAGTAAAGTCAGATCTAAGTAAAGATAATAGAAACGTGGCTATCTGAGTGCCTACAAAGATGCCATACGCAGATAGCATTCTCTGCGTTGCTCCCTTAATCTTGGGCTGCTCTTTATCTACTTTGTAATTGAAGTATGTTTCCCAATTTACGTGCGTCAATTTCTTTTCTATATTATCGCGGATATACTGCCCAATTGTAGATATTCGCGTATTGTGATGCTTCCAACCAATTGCCAAGAAAACGGCAATAAGCGGATATACAAGCAAAGGGGATATTGGCGATTCAGACTGCAATCCGATGCTAAGAATCGTTCCTGCAATAATTAGAGTCAATGATATCAGTTGGTGTTGGAACTCCATTCGTTTCAGTATTTCTTCTCTCAAAGTTGCGTACTCTGCCAACAATTCAGACACCATCAGATCAGGATTATATTCGTTTTTCATGCTTTCCTCCTGGCTATACCAGCAGACGTTCGTAAATAGCCATTATTTTCCTCACTTGAGATTGCCAAGAAAAATTCTGTAACGCATATTTAGCTGCATAAATGCGCCGATGCTGCCTACTTTCTCCACTTATCTTGTTAAATATGGCGTTAGCTAAGGTCTTATAATCATTTACAGGAACTAGGACGCCAACTTGCTGATTTATGTATTCCTGGAACCCCCCTGCTTTTGTAGCAATAACAGGACAGCCGCATGCAAGTGCTTCCACTGCCACCAATCCAAAAGGTTCCTTGTGAGACGGAAAAACGCAAACGTCAGCAACGTTATAAACCTGTGCAATAACTCTTTGAGACTGATGTCCTACAAAGTGTATCCCTTTCAATCCTAGTTTTCTACTCAAATTCCGTAAGCTTTCTTTTTGTTCTCCGTCACCTATGATTAAGGTATGTACGCCAGGTAACATAGATTCATAAATAATTGCCGCCCTTAAGAGGGTATCGACCCCTTTGAATGCTGTCAACTTGCCGACAAAAACGACCATAGGTTTGTCTTGAGCGACAGTGATACCAATCGATGCCAAAACATCCTTTTTCTGGATATAAGGCATAGGTCTAAAGATTTTCGGATCGAATCCGCCTTCAATAACGTGAACCTTGTCCTCAGTTAATCCATAAGTGGTCTTGGCTTCGGCCGCTACAGAGTAAGATATGGCAATAATTGCAGATGCCTTCTCAGCAGCACGGAGAGCCATTTCACGATAGCGAGGGTCTTTGCGAAAACCAATTAAGTCGGTACCATGGCAGGTAATCACATACGGAATATCCATAGCTGAAACGACATAAGGAATAATCCAAACGTGGTTTGCATGAATAATATCCGGGTGAAAAGCTTCAATAGACCGACGAATGGCCATATGCCACGCATTGGTGTAGGTGTGAATCTGCCAATCGTCTAGTTCGTAAAAGGTAACATTGCTACGGGGATGGGTTGTAAAGCAAGGAAAATTAAAAGGCAAATCGAAGTTCGTACCTTTGCCATTATTGAAAATCAGAGTTTCTACAGGAAAAGGGTACCCATCAATGAATGTATGCTCTGGTACGAGAACAAGTACATTGTGTCCAAGCTTAACTAATCCCTTGGCCACATTTAAAGTATACGTTCCGCTACCAGAGCCGATTAGGGGAAAGTGATTGACTAATAGGATTCTCATTTTTTAATTCCTCACTATTCCCTTACATCGTTTGCGTCAAAACCAAAGCATTCCAGCAATGCCGCCTAACACCTGCTTTGGCCGCGCCTCGCGTCGGCTGCAAGCCTTGTTAGGCGGCTATTATTTGCTATTCAGGGGAGGTGGCTATCATCTTTATGTGATTGTCCTACAACTTCATAGTGTAGAACATTCGGCTCAAACTCAATTAGAAAATCTTGATCTTCGTCATAATATTTGGCTACTTCTATCTCATCGCCTGCAAACTCTCGAATTGCCTCCAAGCTGTCCCAAAAAGTGAGGGTAATGAAGTGAGTAACTTCTCCTTCGTGTCGCTCAAGGATATAAACTCCTAGATTTCCCTTCACAGATTGGTAATCTGGAATTGCTCGTTCATTAAGAAAATTACGGTAGGCTTCTGCTTTAGAAGTAGGGACTGTGCCATGCCATATTCGTACAAGCATTTATTTTCCTCCGTCCATTATCTTTGGCTGCTTAAGCCGCGCGCTCGATTCCATTGGCGCGTCGGCTTTAAACTCTAGTTAGGTGGGCGGGGCTGTTTTGCGTAGAAGGTTTTGTTGAACTAGCCCGCCTAACTAATGATTATACAGACTCATTTCCGCATAATTGTTTGTATGCAGAAATGTCGGCAACCTCCTTATTTGATGACATAATTGCGTCGTCAATGACAGGATTGCCCTGCCTTACACGCCCCTGAGGGGTAGGGGAGAAAGACCTCCAACGACCGTCTTATCTCCTTTATCTCTGTCTCTCCACCACCCCCAATCTCCTCCGTCAACACATACAGCTAATACACCAGCGCGTCAATCTCGGCGTCCAGTCGCTCAGCGCGGTGGGCTCTATGCCCGACGAAAGCGGACCCACTTTTCCGCTTGGTCTACCTTACTCGCACGCCAGCCTGTGTCCATCCAGGCGCGCGCCTGAACGTGTGTTGTAGGCTTTGTCTCGTTGCCCCACCACGTGCGGTGCTTGACTGATGACTCAGGCAGGAGCTCTCCGAAGATTTGACAAAAAAGCTGAAGTATGTTATAATTTTTATGGATCGGGTGACCTGGGGACCTCCTAGCACACCACTAGGGGCTGAACCAGGTATACCCCCGTAAATCGGGGTCCCCGATCCTTTTTATTTGAACTGAGCTAGCAACTCCTCAAGCGTGATGATTTTATCTGGCTCTATGTCTCTTCTGTAAGTGGCCAATGCTCTCTTGTGAGCCGGAGATCGCTTTCCTAACCTCTGAAACCTAATCATGTCAGCGGAGACGGAGAAGCCAGCTTTCCTCAAAAGATTTAAAAGATGCTCTTTGACGGCTTGGCTGTGGCCTGGATACTCTAAGTCGATGGTAATCAAAGACATCTTCTCCACGTGCCCCTTTAGGAGCAAGAACAAGGCGACGGCAAAAAGCTGCAGGTAAAGGGTAGTGCCTGACTTTCCCCTCTGGCGCAGGTTATATAGACATTCTCTCTTAACCCCCGCCGGTATAAGGATACTAAAGCTTTTATCGTTAGAGAAAGCCAAGACGGTAGGCACCTTTGTGTCTCCAATCTTGCCGCTTTGATCAATTTGAATATGCATAGCGAAAGTTGATAAGATTTGATGCTGGGGATTTGCAGGCTACTGAATTTGGCGCCTTGCCTCCGTTTCATCACAGCTCTCTTTCAGTCTTAGCCCCCGTCCGTCCTAGCAATTTTCCTCTCCAGCTCCTCGAAACACTGAACGCCATTGAAACCGCTGAATCAATGTCCTCAGCGCCTTCAGTGCTTCAGAGCTCTCCCCTCCACCACCCTCCTCTCCTCCGTCAGCCCATACAACTCATACACCAGCGCGTCAATCTCGGCGTCCAGTCGCTCAGCGCGGTGGGCTCTATGCCCGACGAAAGCGGACCCACTTTTCCGCTTGGTCTACCTTACTCGCACGCCAGCCTGTGTCCATCCAGGCGCGCGCCTGAACGTGTGTTGTAGGCTTTGTCTCATTGCCCCACCACGCGCGGTGCTTGACTGATGACTCAGGCAGGAGCTCTCCGATGATTTGCTCAATCTGCTGGAAACTGAGCGTGATTTCGTTAGCGTGCCCTGGAGTAGCCACCAGGAACATAGCCAAAGGATCGTACTTTGCCATCACTTCCACCTCCTCCAGCGGCCTCCGAATCTCCTTCACCTTCACCTCTGCCTCTCCACCACCCTCCTCTCCTCCGTCAGCCCATACAACTCATACACCAGCGTGTCAATTTCCGCGTCCAGTTGCGCGATGCGGCGGGCCAGATCGTGGCGGCGGTCCTCTTTGAGCACCTTGGCCTAGACGTGCTCCTTAGTTTAGTAACCGTCTGATGTTTCGTTACACTTCATACAAATTCGACACCAGGATCAAGCGCCATTGCTATCTTGTTGAGAAAGTGATCAGGCAAAGGACAAACAGCATATTTGTTGACGAAGACGCAACAACGGGTCCCCTTGGAGTCGATCCCCCACTTGTCGTAGAATATAAATGCGTTTACTTTGGAGTGAAGGGTAGCATCGCGCAGAATTTCTTCTCTGATGTATGAAACTACTCCCCTGAAGTCAGCTCCTTCTTTCACCGAGCTATCACTGTGGACCAGGATAGCGTTGGCTGCGCCTCTAACAAGTTGGTGGTATTCTCCAAGTATCTTGCTATAGATTTGTTGAGTTGTGATCGGGATTTCAATCAATTCCCCACGCCGTCCTGCCTCCTTTTGCTTTTCCGCAAGAAGCTCGTCTTCCCGAATACGCGTCACCTCAACAAAGATGTACTCCTCGTCCTTAGAAACTAGCACATCAGGCCCTTTCTTGCCGCAGGGCCTAAGTTGGACATCTAATCCTGAAATGGCCCATTTACGGGCATAGTGCCCTTCTATGTAGAAGTCTTCAAAAGCGTCTCTGCCCAAGGCGTCCCACAAATCCTTTGCCCAAGAGTCCACTCCCCGCACTCTAAGTCGGCTCAGTTCTTCTATGAGTTCTTCGCCTTTACGGTCCTGAGCCAGAGCTAGAATGTCTTCCGCCAAAGACCCCAGCTGGGCGTCCTTGATTAGCACTTGGACAAGAGGATTGCTGTACAGCTTGTCTAGGTCATTAGCCCGTAAGGGTATATAGGGTGTGTCAGATAGAGCGTCCTTCAGAGCAATCTTATATTCAGGGTTTGCCAGTATGTGACCTAACCATACCCATTCCGGATCTGTTGGTATTGATGGGAGGCGTTTCCTCACGGCTTCAAACCTTCTATAGAGTTGCACTTTGTTCATCAGTTTCCAAGCAGCATTTCTGTCCTCTCGCGAGAAACTTCTGATCTTATGCACCGACACCTCCTTTTGGTCAACACGGCCGTTAGAAAGGTAACTGTTTCGGTATCTCGTTCGCCGCCTTGCGGTCAGTCTCCGCCTCTACTGCCCTCCACGATCCTAATCTCCTCCTCCGTCAGCCCATATAGCCGATACACTAACTCATCAATCTCCCCATCCGTCCTCTTGATCTTCCTCTCCAGCTCCTCCCTCTCCCTTCCCACCGCATCCTTCAGCCGCTTGTTCAACTCCAGCATCCTCTCCACCAGCGCCACCAGGTCATCATGCATCTTCTTCTCTTCGGGGTTGTCGAAGTCTATGCGGCGGATGGGAAGCTGACCTATATATTGGGGCCGATACACGTAAAAGCCTCCACGGAAACGTGAACCAAGCTGCTTGAAGTAAAAGTCTAACACTTTACTGTTGAGTAGACCTAGGATGTAGTGGTAGGAGAATCCAGGCTTCAAGATAGTTCCATAAACGCCGCTACCGCCTCCAACAAAACTATAGGTCCCTAATTCGTCGAAGGCAAATGCAGCTCGCGTGCCCATACTAGCATTAACCAGCTTAACAAGCCCGAATTGTTCAAGATTTCTAGGATAGGTGTAGGCATACCACATAGTGTGGGCCATTTTGCCACCTTCTCGCCCTTCTAGGGCCTGACGGTTTAATTCTAGATAGGCCCAAGTACGGGGGAAATTCTTAGCAAGCTCACCGGCGGGAATGAGTTTCGCCCCTTCGCTAGTCACTGTATAGGGGAAAATGACAAATTGTCCAGCATAATCAATGCGATAGCGACGTACATGCCTACCCAATACAATGGGCTTTAGGAGTCCAGCCTCTAACTCATGCTCTTTCTTTGTTGCGCGAGAATAGACCTTAACTATTTCATTTCGCGCTTTGCCACGCTGCTCTAAGATGTAGATCGAATCGGCGCTGGTCTGTAACCCAGCGAAAAGCTTTTCTGCAATTTCACTCAAACTTGGCCCTGCCGCAGCCAGCCGGTCCATCAGCTCGCTCTCGCGCTTGGAGACGAAGACCCAAGGGGCGGTGGTGAGACGCTTGGGCTCCGCTGGAAACGCTAATGCCTCCACCTCGGTCAGGTTTGGCCGGTCGGCGTGCTCTTTCAGGTATTCGCCCGCAGGGATGTAGAGGACTTTAGGGCTGGGAGCCTTCTGCAGGAAGAGAAGGCAGGTGTAAGTGGTGGCTTCCTCGAAGACCTGAGCATCCTCGAAGTTAACCACCTTCCACACGGCTTTGGCGTCAGAAAGGAGCTTGCGCAAGCCTTTGCCATACCTGGCCTGCATGAATTTGTTGGGCAGGATCATGCCAAAGACGCCGCCAGGCCTCAAAAGCTTTAGGCCCCGCTCGACGAAGAGGGTGTAGATGTCGTAGTTGCCGGTGGCAGCTTCATAGTGGTCGTTATAGAACGCTACCTCCTCCTTATCCAGGGTCTGGATGCGCACGTATGGTGGGTTGCCGATGACCACGTCGAAGCCGCCGGAGGCCATGATCTGCGGGAACTCCTCCTCCCAATTGAAGGGATGCTTTTCCTCCCAGCTCTCTCCGAAATACTCCCGCAACTCCTCCGGAGTGCCGGAGATGAGCGAATTGCCCTGGCGGATGTTGTTCACCAAATCGGGCAACTGGGCCCGCTGGGTGAGGGTCTTCAGCAACAGGTTCAAACGAGCAATCTCCACCGCCTGGGCGTCCAAATCCACGCCGTAGATGTTGGAGGTCAAGATCTCCACCCGCTGGGCGAAGTCCAAGAAGTCGGCTTGAACGCCTTCCTCGGCCCCCACCCTGTCCTTGCCCTTGATCCGCCGATGATATTTGTCCAGAACATCGAAGGCCTCGATGAGGAAGGAGCCGCTGCCACAGGCGGGGTCGAGCACCTTGAGCTGCTTGACCTCGTTGTAAGGCCTCTCCTCCAGGAGCTTGCCCAGGGTGTTGGCCACGATGTAGCGCACCACGAACTGGGGCGTGTAATAGATACCGTGCTTCTTGCGCCAACCCTTCCTCTCGATGACCTCGACTGTTAACGGCTCCTCCCGCTTCTCCCGTCTCTCCACCACCTTGGCCACGTAGCCCAGGTACTGCTCGTAGATGCCGCCCAAAACGTCCACGTCAATGGCGTTGAAATCATACTCGATGATGCCATCCGGGGTGGCGTAAAGCCCCTCGATGATCTCTTCGTAGGGAGTGGGCTCGCTCTCCAGATTTTCGCAGAAGTGCGGGGCGAAGAGCTGGGCGTCGTAGCCTTCATCGAAGTCGCGGAAGACGCCCCGCACTTCTG
>Ga0190286_1000725_pt1 | contig 13075 bp, 9 predicted proteins | sample 48691834_MG_FD_183241 | JGI IMG/M metagenome (GOLD analysis project Ga0190286, IMG submission 183241) | Hydrothermal vent microbial mat bacterial communities from Southern Trench, Guaymas Basin, Mexico - 4869-18-3-4_MG | ecosystem: Environmental > Aquatic > Marine > Hydrothermal vents > Microbial... | reverse complement strand
ACCTACCGGTGGGACTTCAACGGCGATAGCGTCACCGACGCCTGGGGAGCCAGGGTGGTCCACTCCTTCCCCAGCTCGGGGAGCTATCCCGTCACCCTGACCGTGATAGACAACCTCGGCGCCAGCTCCCAGGTCACCTACACCATCTGGGTCCGTGGGGCTCCACCTCCGCCACCGCCTCCTCCGCCGCCGGTGCCGGCCGCAGGCTTCTACATCGACATCGAGCCGGGCAGGGTCCTACACATCGCCGTCCAGGGGAGCGCCGCCTGGTGGTTCCCCCACCAGTATCGGATCGAGCTTGAGACCGACGGCACCTTCACCAGCGTCCGCCATCAGATCTCCGGTGGGGTCGCGCCCCTGGGGATCGTCCCCGAGCCCGAGCCTCGAGCTACCCTCGTCCTGAGTGGGAGCGTCGCCACCGGGAGGGTCGACTACTACGTCACCCTCTCCCACGACGCTACCAAGATCAAGTTCAAGCTCATGCTCGACTGGGACGGCGACGGGGACCTCGACCTGCGGACGGACAACGTATACATCGGCCCCTCGCTGCGCAACCCGCCGTCGAACCCGTTCGTGCTCCACTTCCCCTCAGGGGTGATCTCCTGGGCCTACGCCCAGATCTGCTGGGTGCTGGTCGATCAGCCCGGCTTCAGGTTCATCATCTGCTTCACCTTCAACCCATAGCTGCCCATGTCACCGCACAAGGAAGGCCTGTGGACGGGACGGCGCAGGTGGCAGGCAAGGTAGCAACAGGCGAGAGGAGGGGGCCAGTTAGCTGGCCCCCTCCTGCTCGAATGATGAGCTGAAGAAAGGAGGGTTCAAATGAAGGGCTTACTGCAATCGGTCTCTCTGCTCGCGCTCGGGCTCTCCCTCATCCTGATCCTGGCCGGCGGGCTCTTCAACTTCAGTGCGGCGGATGCCAAGGCCGGGGCCACGGCCTCACCCGGGAGCTGGTATAGGGCCGTCTTCGCCCTGCCCCAGCCGGACATCAGCGCCATCGCCGCTCGGGCCCAGCAGCTCGGCTTCTGGATCAGGGTCCAGTATGGCCCCCAGGTGGCCTACTTCCACGGCGGGGAGCTCTGCAGCGAGTGCCAGCCCGAGGCCGAGGCGAGCTTCCTCGAGTTCCCTCAGCTCTACCTGGATGGGGAGCTCTTCCTCGCCCGCTTGAATGAGCCCCGCTATCGGCTGATCATTCGACCTTCGGCCGAGCTTGCGGGGATGTATGAGCTGCTGATCAGCCCGAAGGTCGAGCTGGCCCTTTCGGAGCTGGAAAGTGAGGCCTATGGCTGGCTGGACCGGCTGGCGATCCAGCCGGGCTCCTCGCTCAGCTTCACCGAGCTGGTCCCCCAGGAGAAGCCCCGCCCGCCGGAGGGCGTGCGGCTCGACTCGCTCCTCTACGCCCTGGTGGTCGCACCGGACTGGCACGACTTCGCCGAGGCGAGGGGGCTGGAGCTCTCAGGCCTGCGGATCAGGGTGATCGTGGAGTTGGCCGAGCCGGGGGTGGTCCCCCACCCCCAGGGCTACCATCTCTGGGAGGAGGCCCGCTCGGGGGAGCTGATGCGGGTCCTCGTCCCGGTGAGCGAGCTGCTCCGGCTGGCCCAGGACCCCGCAGTGGAGTTCGTCCGGCTGCCCTACAGGCCCCATGAGGCCGGGTAAGTTAAGCCAGGCAAGCAAGGAGAGGGAGGCTGAAGATAAGATGAGGATGAGAACGAGAACCAGGACGAAGGCAGGCGTAAGGACGATCCGGTGGCTCGGCACGCTGCTCATTTTGAGCTTCCTTGCGGCCCTCATCTTGGCTCAAGCCCAAGCTGGGGAGGGTGGCAAGCCCGAGGAGCACCACCCCAAGATCGACAGCGCCCTGGAGCAGATCCTCCAGATGGCTCAGGCGGGGATGAGCGTCTCGGCGATGAACCTCGCGATGCGCGCGGGCATACCCGCGCAGGGGAACTCGATCACGGTGGTGCTCGAGCTCGCGCCCTCGCTCCGCGGGCCGCTGGCCCAGCTAGTCGTGAGCGCGGTGGCCCAGCTCGCCCCCGGCCTGATCGTCGCCAACACCGACCGGTTCATCAAGCTCCGGCTGCCGCTCGGTCCGGGGGTGCTCCAGATCGTGGAGGCGATCCTCGAGCTCACGGGGATCGCTTACGTCCGCCCGCCGGCGGTCCCCCAGGCCCTGACCGTATCGGAGGGGGTCGAGCTGACTGGCGCGGCCAGCTATCAAGCGAGCGGTTACCGCGGCCAAGGGGTCAAGATCGCGGTGATCGACCTGGGCTTCGCCGGGCTCTCCGCCGCGCAAGCCCGCGGCGAGCTGCCCTCCACCGTCCGGAAGTTCGACTACACCGGGACCGGGCTGGAGGCAGGGACCAGCCATGGCACGGCGGTCGCCGAGATCGTCCACGACATGGCTCCCGAGGCAGAGCTCTACCTGATGAAGATCGGCGATGAGGTCGACCTGGACCGCGCGGTGGCCGACGCCATCCACTACGGGGTGAAGATCATCAACCACTCGGTCGGCTGGTTCAACACCAACTTCTATGATGGCCGGGGCGTGGTAGCCGAGATCGCCGCCGGCGCACGCGCCCGCGGGATCCTGTGGGTCAACGCCGCGGGGAACTACGCCCGGAGGCACTGGAAGGGCTACTTCCGCGATAGCGACCACGACGGCTGGTGCGAGTTCTCCGGAGGGGATGAGGACCTGGAGATCCAGGTCCGCGGCGGGGAGCTCATCCAGCTCTACCTCACCTGGAACGATTGGCCCGCCAGTGCCCAGGACTACGACCTCTACCTCCTCGACGGCCGCGGGCGCCAGGTGGCCATCTCGGACAAGCTCCAGACGGGGACGGAGGAGCCGACGGAGGCGATCACCTACCGGGCTCCGAGCTCGGGGACCTACCGGATCAAGATCAGGGCCTACCGCGTCAGCTCCCATAGGGAGCTGGCCCTCTTCAGTTTGAACCACGACCTGGAGCACGCCGTCCCCCAGAGCAGCATCGTCGCCCCGGGGAACTCCTCCGCAGTGCTCACCGTAGGTGCGATCGACTACCGCAATTGGGCGAGCGGCCCCGCGGAGCCCTACAGCTCGCAGGGGCCGACCGCCGACGGCCGTCAGAAGCCCGACCTCAGCGCGCCCGACCGGGTGAGCACCTCGACGCTGGGGCAGTTCGCGGGGACCTCCGCGGCGGCGCCGCACGTCGCCGGCGCGGCGGCGCTGCTCCTCTCGGCCAACCCGGGCTGGACCGCCGCTCAGCTCGAGGCGAAGCTCAAGGGCGAGGCGATCGGGATGGGCTCCCCGCTGGTCTACGGCGCGGGGCGGCTCAACCTGGAGCCGGTGCCGCAGGTCACCCCAGCCCGCCTGCCGGACCTCGTGATCGCTGGGGTGAGCTACACCCCACTGAACCCAACCATCGGGGATCAGCTCACCTTCACCGTCCAGGTGAGGAACCAGGGCGAGGCGACCGCGGGGAGCTTCGCCGTGGAGATCCGCGACAGCCACGGCGCGGACCGCCGGACGGTGGGAGGGCTCGCCGCTGGGGCCACGGCTAGGGTCAATTTCACAAGGAGGATCAGCACCGCCAGCGAGACCTACACTATCACGGTCGATGCCGCAGGCCAGGTGAGCGAGAAGGACGAAACCAACAACGTCTACCAGGTGACAGTCCGGGCGAGCCAGCCCCCACCTCAACCACCGCCGCCGGCGAACCGCCCGCCGGTGGCCAGCTTCACCTTTAATCCGAGCGAGCCGGTCGTCGGCCAGCCGGTGAGCTTCGACGCTTCGGGCTCCTACGACCCGGATGGCCGGATCGTCCACTACCAGTGGGACCTCGACGGCGATGGGCGGGTCGATGCCAGCGGCGTCCGGACGAGCTACACCTACTCCCAGGCGCGGACCTACCGGGTCTCGCTCATCGTGACCGACGACGGCGGGCTGACAGCTACGGCTTCGGCGCAGCTCGAGGTGAGGCCAGCACCGGCTCCGCCGCCCTCGCCCTCACCGCCGAGCGGCACCCTGCCCTCCGCTACCCTGGCGATCGACCGCGGCTGCGGGGCGACCTACCAGCCCGGTGAGCGGATAACGATCACCTTCTCGGTGAGCGAATCCGCCCAAGTGAAGCTCTTCGACTTCACCACCGCGGGAGGGATGGTCCTGCTCGCAACGCGGTCCCTAGGAGCGGGCCAGCAGGGGAACCTCACCGGGCAGGTCGTCGGCCCCTACGGGATCGAGACCCTGGTGCTCCTCGCTCGGACCACCTCCGGGACGGTGACCACGGCGGCCTGCAGCTTCGTGATCGGCCAAGCGGGCGGCTCGATCAGCTTGAGCATCGACCGCGGGCCGGGCGGGAGCTACCGCGTAGGCGAGCCGATCAGGTTCACCTACACGGTGAGCGAGGACGCCGCTCTCATGCTCTACGACTTCGAGCCGAGTGGCCTGCTGCGGCGGATCGGATTGGGATGGGCCAGCGGCGGGCAGACCAGGAGCTTCGCGGCTACCATCGTCGGCCCGCCGGGGGTCGAGACGGCCGTCCTGGTCGCCTACACCCGCTCCGGCAGGGTCCTGACCACGGCGGTCAGTTGGCAGGTCCTGCCCTAGCCCAAGCTCAAGCTCGAGGGAGAGGGCCCCGATGCTCGGTGTCCAGTTCTTTCTAGTCTAGCCGGGAGCTTCGGGGCCCTCGATCAATTGATCCTCCTTGTGGGTCTTCCTATCATCTTCATCGCCTATAGAGGCCCTGATCCGATCATTACCGTTGCGGGGTGATACCGATGAGAGCGGTGGTCTTCCACGAGCACGGCGGCCCGGAGGTCCTGAAATATGAGGAGGTCCCCGACCCGGAGCCCGGCCCGGGCGAGGTCCTCGTCCGGGTGAAAGCGACCTCGGTCAACCACCTGGACATCTGGGTGCGGCGGGGCATTCCCGGATTGAAGCTCGAGCTGCCGCACATCCCCGGCGCGGACGCCGCCGGGATCATCGAGGAGGTCGGCGAGCAGGTCGAGGGGCTCGAGCCCGGCCGGCGAGTGATGATCAACCCCAACTTCTCCTGCGGTAAATGTGAGTATTGCCTCCGGGGCGAGGACAGCCTCTGCGTCCGCTACAAGATCCTCGGGGAGCAGGTCAAAGGCGGCTACGCTGAGCTGCTCAAGGTTCCCGCGAAGAACGCCATCCCCCTGCCGGACCACGTCAGCTTCGAGGAGGCCGCCGCGGCGCCGCTGGTCTTCATGACCGCCTGGCGGATGCTCATCACGCGCGCTGGGCTCCGCCCCGGTGAGGACATCCTCATCCTGGGCGCGGGCGGCGGGGTGGCGACCGCTGCGATCCAGATCGCAAAACTGGTGGGCGCACGGGTCTTCGCCGCGGCCTCCACCGAGGAGAAGCTCAAGAAGGCGCGGGAGCTAGGCGCGGACGTGCTGATCAACTACAAGGAGGCGGAGTTCGACAAGGAAGTCCGCCGGCTCACGGAGAAACGGGGAGTCGACGTGGTCTTCGACTGCGTCGGCGCGGAGACCTGGCTGCGGAGTCTGCGCAGCCTGGCCAAGGACGGCCGGCTGGTCACCTGTGGGGCGACCACCGGGCCGAACCCCCAGACCGACATCCGCTACATCTTCTGGAACCAGCTCCGGATCATCGGCTCGACGATGGCCTCCACCAAGGAGCTGCTCGACGTGCTCAAGCTCCTCTGGGCGGGGAAGCTCCGCCCGGTGATCCATGAGGTCATGCCGCTGCGGGAGGCTGCCCAGGCCCACAAACTCCTTGAGCAGCGGAAGGTCTTCGGCAAGCTCGTCCTGGTGCCTTAGAGGAGGGACAGGTGGAACATTTCCTCACCGCGAAATCCCCGGGTCCAGCTTAGAGGTAGCACTCCAGTCCATTCTTCCAAGCGTTCGGCTTTGTAGAAAACTTAAGGCTTTCCAGAGATTGAGCACCACGGTCTTGAGGGTCCTCCAGAGGCTAAAACTCCTCTCTGGTCGAGGGCGATGGGGTAGCGGCTCTGGACTCCACCGGTTGGGACCGGAGCTACGCCAGCCGTTACTACACCCAGAGGGTCAAGCTCAAGATCTGCGGCCCACAAGACCACCCTCCTTGTGGACACCCAAGCCCAGGCGGTCTTGGACCTCCATCTTACCACCACCCGCAGGCACGACACCCAGATCGGTCCCATCATCACCAAGAGGGACCTTGAACGGTTCCACACACTGATAGCGGACAAAGGCTACGATGATCGGTGGGTGCCACCGTCAGCGGCTGCGGAAGGCAGGCGGGAAAGCACCCCCTGATCAAACATCGGGCTGGGACCCTACCAAAGGGAGCCAATTCCAGGAATGGATCGGAAGCTCTACCACCGATGTAGTCTAGTGGAGAAGGTGATCTCGGTGCTGAAGCGCAGGTATGGCTCTGGAGTGTGGAGTCGTGTGTGGTGGCGACAGTTCAGGGAGTTGATGGCCCTCTGCCTCTGGCTGGTCTACAACCTGGAGAGGGCGATGAAGCTGGGCCTTGTCTTACTTGCCCTCGGTCAGTTCCTCCCCCAGGGGCTACCATCCCTCAGGCGGAGGATTTCTACAAAGCCGATGCTTCTTATCCTTTCCTTCCTCCTCCTTCACCCCTCATTCCTTGAGGAGGTAAAGGCTCTGCCTATGGAGGCTTATGCCGACGCGATCGCCCTTCTTTAGGAACCCCTTCTCCCGAGGATTAGCCACTACCACCTCCATCTCTTCCCCGTTCTCCAGCTTTATTTCATAGGTAGCGATTGAGCCTGTATAGTGGGAGAAGCGCACTTCCCCATTGATATCCCCCTCATTTACCTCCACCAGATCGACGGCTTCAGGTCGGATGACCGCCTCGACTTCCTCTCCTATCTCGAAATTGCCATCCTGTTCCAGCGTTATCAGCTTGCCGAAGATTTCCACCGTCACCTTCCTGTCCTGTGAGCTTGAGACTCTCCCCCTGAAGAAATTTGCCTCCCCGATGAAACTGGCAACGAATCTATTTTTAGGGCGCATGTAGATCTCATTTGGGTCCCCGACTTGCTCCACCCTCCCCTGATTCATCACGGCTATTCTATCAGATATGCTCATAGCTTCTGCTTGATCATGGGTTACATAAATAGCCGTTATACCGAGCTCCTGTTGGAGGTTGCGGATCTGCTCCCTTGTTCCCTTGCGCAGTTTGGCATCAAGGTTGGAAAGGGGCTCGTCGAAGAGCAAGACTTTGGGTTCGGTGACGAGCGCTCGGCAGAGGGCAACTCTCTGTTGCTGGCCTCCAGATAACTGTCCAGGATACCTGTCCTCGAGCCCTTCCAGACCGACCAATTCCAGGGCTTTAGCGACCCTCCTTTTTATCTCTGAGCGGGAAAGCCTTCTTACCTTTAATCCATAGGCGACATTCTGGAAGACAGTCATGTGGGGAAAGAGCCCATAGCTTTGAAAGACCATGGCTGTATCCCTCTTTTGGGGAGGGAGGTCGGTGATCTTCCTCCCTTCCAAATAGATATCACCAGCTGTGGGATGCTCAAAGCCGGCGATCATCCTCAAAGTGGTCGTCTTCCCACAACCTGATGGCCCAAGGAGGGTGACCATCGTGCCCCCCTCGATCTCCATCGTCACGTTATCGACTGCCAAGACCTCCTTTTTGGTCCCTTTGCCGAAGATCTTGGTCAAGTTCTTGAGGAAGATATCCGCCCCTGCCATCAGCGAATCACTCCTGGGCGAATAAAGTTAGTCCCTTCCCGAATATCTTCTTCATGATCAGTCGCATCAGTATTATAACCACCACTACTATACCGATGATCACATAGCCATAGGCTGCCGCCTGAGATAGATCTCCGTTGTCCACCTCATGGAGGAGAGCCACTGTAAGCAACTGCCAATCGGCAGAGACGACGAAGATAACGGCACTTATTGCCGTCATACATCTTACAAATAGGTAAGTCATACCTGATAGGAAGGCGGGTGAGATCAAGGGCAGGATGGCCCTTCTGAAGGTTCTGTAGAACCCGGCTCCAAGATCGGCAGAGGCCTCATCAATGGCCGGATCTATCTGTTGCAGTTGAGCTATCCCATCCCTTATCCCCACAGGCATCCTCCTGAAGATGAAGACCAGGATGATGATCAAAGCTGTCCCAGTGAGCTGCAGAGGTCGATCGTTAAAGGCCAAGATGTAAGCGATCCCGACTACCACCCCGGGGATGGAGAAATTGAGCATGGAGATGAACTCCATAATCCCTCTCCCTATGAACCTCTTCCTCGCTACCAAGTAAGCTATGATCATCCCCAGGAGCCCGCCTATAGGGGTCGCTATCAAGGCTATGATCAAGGTATCGCTGATATATTGGCCCCCGACGGAGAAGACGTAGCGATAATTGTCCAAGGTGAGGGTATTGTCGAGACCCCACAGTTTGATAAAGGAGCCAAAGAGGACCACCCCATAGAACAACAATACCACCGAGCTTATGAGGATCATCGCCGCCAAGAGAGGATACTTGATATGTCTCTCTGTGGCCCTAAGTCCTCCGGTAGGAGGCCGGCCTGTCACCGTCACATACGACTTCCTAGAGATCCAATACCTCTGGACAGTGAAGATCAACAACGTCGGGACCAACAGGAAGATGGCCAAGGTCGCACCCAAGGGCATGTTATACATCCCCGTGATGGCCAAATACGCTTGGACTGTGAGCACGGGGAAGTTACCCTGGATCACTATGGGATTGCCGAAATCCTCCAGCGACCTGATGAAGGTCAGAAGGAGTGCTGAAGCTATCCCCGGAGTGGCCAAAGGCAGGGTCACCGTGAAGAAGGTCTTCAGCTTCGATGCACCGAGGTCGAGGGCTGCCTCCTCGAGCTCGGGATTGATCTTGGAGAGGACACCCTCAAGGCTCATGAAAGCAAGGGGGAAATAAGCGAGAGTCTCAGTTAAGACCAGGCCAGGGAGGCCATATATGTCCCAGTCCAATTTAAAGAACTCGGTTATAACCCCGTGATTCCCGAAAAGGAGTATAGCCCCCAGCGCGATGAGGAAAGGGGGTGATACGATGGGGACCGTCGCGATCAGCCTGAAGAACCCTTTAAAGGGGATATCCGTGCGGGCGATCCCATAAGCGTAAATGAAGGCGATAATGGTCCCGAATATGGCCACCAAAGCCCCCACTATCAAGCTGTTGATCAGGGGCCTCCATTGGTATGACCTCTGGAAGAACTCGATGAAATACTTGGGGGTGAACTCACCATAAGGCCAGAGACTGAATTGGATGACCTTTATCAGAGGAAATAGGATGAAAAGGAATAAAAGACCGAATATGAAGGCGATGGTGATGAGCAGGGCAGGATCACGGAGCAATCGCCCCAGCTCGCTTCTGGTTTCCTCTAAGTAAACCCCAATGTTTAACATCCCGGCGGAGAAAAAGAGGGAGAAGGGGCCAAAAGACCCCTTCTCCCTCCCTGTAGCTCCCTTACCTCCTGTCTACTTCCCCGTGATCTCCCGCCATTTGGCCACTATCTCGTCTTTATGCTCTCCATACCACATGATCCTCTGGCCAAAGCCCTCAATGACAGGGACCTCTGCAGCGGTTACCACCCCTTCACCCAATTCAGCCTCGGGGTTGAGAGGGACTCTATACCACCGCTTGAACAGGCTTTGGGCCTCAGCAGACATGATCCAGTCATAGAAGACTTTGGCCAACTCCGGCTCAGGCCCTCCCTTTATCAAGGAGACAGCCCCGATCTCATAGCCTGTCCCCTCTTTAGGGAAGGTCATCACGACGGGATAGCCCTTAGCAACGCCTTTGGCGAGGATATCGTGTGAGAAGGCGATCCCGACGGCCACCTCTCCCATACCTACCTCTGTCACGCAGGCTGAGCCCGCCCTGGTGTAATGGTGCATCTGCGCATCCAGCTTCCTAATGTAATCGATATCCTCCTCATCCCAACCGAGCTTTTCAGGGCCTAGAGCTTGGAGTATGGAGATCAAGGTGGTATAGGCTGTGCCGGAGGTGTAGGGGTAGGCCATGGAGATCTCACCTTTAAACACCGGATTCAAGAGGTCATACCATGATGTCGGTGCTTCCACCCCATGCTCTTCCAAGAACTCCTTGTTGGTGACAAACCCGATGTAACCTGTATAGAAGCCAGCCCAATAGCCGTCCGGATCCTTATATTCGGCTGGGAGGTACTGCCAAGCTAATGATTCCTTATATGGCTCAAGCAAACCTTCCCTCGCTGCAGCTATATGGGAGGTGGAGGGACCACCGAACCAGATGCTCGCTCCTGGCCTCCCTGCCTCGGCTCTCACCCTTGCCAAGATCTCCCCAGCTGACATCCGAACCCATTTGACTTCGATATCAGGATATGCTTTTTCGAAGGCTTCAATGTATATCTTCGCCTCATCGACATCGAGGGCAGTATACATGTGCAAGACCTGTTTCGCTGGAGAGGCTGTGAAGCCCGTCACCATCCCCAAAGCTACCACTAGCCCCAAAGTGATCAGGAGACGCGCTGTTTTCATCTTTTTTCCTCCTTTCTTAGTTAAACTCCTTTAAAATAATTTCCTTGGAAGAAGACCACCTCCTTCCTCAAAGTTTTAACGAGTTCGGAAGAAAAACTGAGACCTCGAAGCTCTTCCTCCTCGGATCATTCTCAACTTCGGGCTCATTATATACACCCTACCCCTCGCTCGTCAACTCCTTGTCGGGGGAGGAGCTTCTCCTATATTAAACATACTGAAATGCAGCCTTTCCTTCTTCAACTATCAGATCATTAAGTAATTCTACGATCCTTTATACAATCTAATCATCATTATACCTGTGAGCACTAAGGCGATCCCGAGGGCTTGAAGCCCGCTTATGGTCTCCCCAAGGAAGATATGGGCGAGCAGGGAGGCGGATACCGGCTCTATCGTGGATACGATGCTGGCCCTGCTCGCCTCAATGTATCTCAGCGAGGATGTATAAGCGAAGTAGCCAGATAGCGTCGGGAACCAGGCGATAACGAGGGTGATTAGCCATACCTGCGGGGGAAAATTGAGCATCGAGGCGGTAGCGGGCTGGGATTGCCTCGCGAGGAGGGAGAAGATCAGCAGGAAGAGCGCCCCGAAACTGAAGGCATAGAGCACTATGGTGGAGGAGTTATGCTCCCGGAGGGCTAGCTTGCTCAGGATGCTATATACGGCAGCGGTTAGGCCAGCGATCAGGCCGAAGACTATCCCGAGATAATTTAGCTTTAGATATTCGACACTATAGAGCCTCACCACGAGAGCGCAGCCTGTGAAGGTGAGGATGAGCGCGAACAGCTTGATGATACCGATCCTTTCACCGAAAAGATGGCGTGAAAATATGGTCACGAAGGCCGGATAGGTGTAAAGGAGGATGACAGCGGTGGAGACCGTGGTCAGCTTGATAGCGTAGAAATAGGAGCTATAATTGGCGGCCACGCCGATCAGCCCGAAGAGGGCGAAGAAGAGGGCATCTCTAGCTCGGATTTTGAAGATATCTCTGTTCACCATAGCTACGATCAAGGCGAGGGTTAGAGAGGCGATGATCGCCCTGAGGGTCACCAGGGACAGGGGATCTATTCCGTATCTGAAGGCGATCTTCCCCAGCACTCCCATGGTCGACCAGAGCACCCCGGCCGTTCCAGCTAACAGGTAACCGATATTGGAGCCTGCCATAGCGATTTACTCGGATGGGAGGGCCTCTCAGATCCCCAGGTAGGCCTTCCTTACCAGCTCCTCCTCACGGAGTTCTCCAGCGGTCCCGGACAAGATTATCCGGCCATTCTCCAGGACGTAGCCCCGATCGACTATCTCCAAGGCCTCCCTCACATTCTGTTCCGCGAGGAGGATGCTCGTCCCCCGCTCCTCCCGTAGCCGGGCGATCGTCTCGAAGACCTCTGCCACCAGCCGGGGCATCAAACCCATCGAGATCTCATCCACTAAGAGGAGGTCTGGATCGCTCATCAACGCCCGCCCGATGGCCAACATCTGCCGCTCACCCCCGGAGAGGGTCCCGGCTATCTGCCGGCGCCGCTCGCGTAGGACGGGAAAGAGCGAGAAGACCTCCTCCAAGCTCTCCCTGATCTGGCCCCTATCGCTCCTCCTGTAGGCCCCGACTAGTAGGTTCCTCTCCACGGAGAGCTCGGGGAAGATCCGCCCGCCCTCGGGGACCAGGCCGATTCCGACTCGTTCCCATGGGGGTAACCTGGTGATCTCTCGCCCTCTAAAGATTATCCGGCCCTCCCCCACTGGTTTGATCCCGGCGATGGAGTTGATCAGGCTCGTCTTCCCCGCCCCGTTAGCTCCGATGATCGCGACCAGCTCCCCCTCCCCGACCTCAAAGTCCACCCCGTAGACGGCCTGGATCTTGCCGTAGTAAATGCTTAGCCTCTCAACCCGCAGCACTCCCCGCCTCCTTTGGGACCCCTAAGTAAGCCTCGATCACCTTCGGGTCGGTGGCTATCTCCCCCGGCTGGCCCTCCGCGATCACCCTCCCCCGATCGAGGACGGTGATCTCAGCGCAGATATCCATGACGAACCTCATCCTATGCTCCACTAAGATCACGGTCACCCCTTGGGCGACGATCTTACGGATCAACCCCTTAAGTTGGGCCACCTCCTCCTCGGTCAGCCCGGCAGCGGGCTCATCGAGCAGGAGGAGCGAGGGATCGAGGGCGATCGCCCGGGCGATCTCCAGTCGCCGCTGGAGGCCGATGGGGAGCGCCCCCGCCGGGAGGTCCCACCTATCCTCAAGCCCCACGAACTCCAGGATCTTGAGCCCTTCCCCTCTAGCGCTGCCATACCTCCCCCAGAAGACCCTCCCCGTGTCGTAATAGCGATAGCCCCAGGCCACAAGGACGTTCTCCAGGACGGTCAGCTCGGTGAAAGGCCGGACGATCTGGAAGGTTCTGGCGATGCCAAGCTTCACTATCCGATGGGGCCCCAGGCCATCGATCCTCCGCCCCCTGAACCAGATCCTCCCCCTGGTGGGCTTGAGGTAGCCGGTGATCAGGTTGAAGAGGGTCGTCTTCCCCGCACCGTTGGGGCCGATGATCCCGTGGATCTCCCCTTTATCGACTTGGAGATTGACCCCATCGACCGCCTTGAGCC
>Ga0190286_1000724_pt1 | contig 13086 bp, 12 predicted proteins | sample 48691834_MG_FD_183241 | JGI IMG/M metagenome (GOLD analysis project Ga0190286, IMG submission 183241) | Hydrothermal vent microbial mat bacterial communities from Southern Trench, Guaymas Basin, Mexico - 4869-18-3-4_MG | ecosystem: Environmental > Aquatic > Marine > Hydrothermal vents >... | reverse complement strand
GCAACATACCATACAATAGCAACCGGCGAGGCGAATGACGGAGCCTATACCTGGATTATTCCAAACACGCCATCAACAACCTGCAGAGTGAAGGTAGTTGCACACGACGCGGCAGGCAACACCGGAGAAGATGAGAGCGATGCAGATTTTACCATAGCTGATACCACGCCACCAACCGTGACAGTGACTTCGCCAAATGGCGGTGAGAATTGGTCCATAGGCTCCTCACGGACAATCACGTGGACTGCAAGCGACAATGTTGGTGTGACATCCATTGACATCTACTATTCAACGGATGGCGGGGCAACATACCATACAATAGCAACCGGCGAGGCGAATGACGGAGCCTATACCTGGATTATTCCAAACACGCCATCAACAACCTGCAGAGTGAAGGTAGTTGCACACGACGCGGCAGGCAACACCGGAGAAGATGAGAGCGATGAAAACTTCATTATATGCTCCCTGTTAGACACAACACCGCCAGTAATATCAAATCTGCAACCTGCAAACGGCTCTATCACTACCGATACAACCCCAACGATAAGTGCATCCTACTACGATCCTGAGCCCGCATCAGGAATAAACGTATCTTCCGTAAGAATATTTGTGGATGACGAAGATGTTACGGTAGAGGCAACAGTTACGGAATTTAATGTCAGTTACACTCCAACAAAGTCATTGACTGAAGGTTTACATAATGTAACAGTAAGCGTTGCAGATAATGCATTCAATGACAATTCGACAACCTGGGACTTTAGAGTCATAGTCCTACCAAGATGGGATGTGAACGAGGATGGTAAAGTAGACATCTGGGATTTAATAAAAGTAGCTGCGCATTATGGAGAGGTATATATATATTGAGATGGTATGTTAAATTAGGAGGTGAAAGAGGAAAAAGTGAACACAAGATGGATGAGCATATTGATGGCTAGTGCATTAGTGCTTTCAGTGGTTGTGGTAGCACCAACAATAGCAGCAGATACAAACCCGCCGAGTGTGACCAATCCCAGTGCGAGCCCTGCTATAATAGCTAATGATGGAACAGAATATACAGAACTAATAGTTCATGTGGTTGACGATACAGCCATTGACACTGTCACAGTTGATCTAACTCCAATAGGAGGGAAAGTGGTTAGCATGACTTGCAAAGCCAATTATACAGAGGGCGGTAGCGTTATAAGCATTTTCAATTACACAACAAACGCTACTTGCTCACCCGGAACATACAACTTGGCAGTAAATGCAACAGATATCTATGGAAATTATAACATCAAATCGATTTCTCTGGAGGTCGTCCCAGCAGTAACGCTACCAACAGCAAGCATAGAACCAGAAACGCAGACGGTGGGAGCTGGTGAGAGTTTCACTTTTAATGTGAGTTTCGATCCAGCAGGAGATGGCTTTGCCGGTGGGTCAGTCGAGGTGAAATTCAACGCAAGTGTAATGCAAGTGAATAGCGTCGAATTAGGTGATATATTTGCTTATACTGCCACTTGGGCTCCAGGATCCCCGGTGATAGATAACGTAGCTGGCACTCTGTTACTTGAAGCGTATCAATTTCCAACCGCGTCTCCACCGGCACCTGCGGGTAGCTACGCAGTAATTACCGCAACAGTAAATGCAGACGCTCCAGATGGAAACTATAGTCTCAACATCACAAAAGCCGAATTTGGCGATGAATTTGGTGAGCCTATACCTGGTATAGTCGTTGAAAATGGAACCATTACGGTAGGGATAGTGTATCCAAGGTGGGATGTTGACGCGGACGGTGATGTGGACATCTGGGATTTGATGAAGGTAGCGGCACATTACGGAGAGACTACTGAAGCGCCATACCCGAGATGGGATGTTGACGCGGACGGTGATGTGGACATCTGGGATTTGATGAAGGTAGCAGCCCACTATGGCGAGGAGTATTAAAATAGGAGGGAAAGAAATGAAAAAAAATAGGAGCAAAATGAAGAGTATAGGAGTGATAGTATCGGTTTTCAGTATAGCGGTGTTATTGAGTTCTCTTTCCCCGATCGTAGCAATGGCAGCTCCCACAGCAAGCATAGAACCAAACACACAAGTGGTAGAAGCTGGTAAGAGTTTCACTTTTAATGTGAGTTTCGATCCAGCAGGAGATGGCTTTGCCGGTGGGTCAGTCGAGGTGAAATTCAACGCAAGTGTAATGCAAGTGAATAGCGTCGAATTAGGTGATATATTTGCTTATACTTCCGCTTGGGCTCCAGGTTCCCCAGGGATAGATAACGTAGCTGGCACTCTGTTACTTGAAGCGTATCAATATCCAACCGCGTCTCCACCGGCACCTGCGGGTAGCTACGCAGTAATTACCGCAACAGTAAATGCAGACGCTCCAAGTGGAGTCTACAATCTCAACATCACAAAAGCCGAATTCGGCGATGAATCTGGTGAGCCTATACTTGGTATAGTCGTTTATAATGGGACGTTCACAATACCAGCAGGACCTGACACCACACCACCAACTGTAACGGTGACTTCACCAAATGGTGGAGAGAACTGGACTGTAGGCACATCACAGACAATAACATGGACTGCAAGCGATGATGTTGGTGTGACATCCATTGACATCTACTACTCGACAAATGGCGGAGCAACATACCATACAATAGCAACCGGCGAGGCAAATGACGGTGCTTACACCTGGACTGTTCCAAACACGCCATCAACAACCTGCAGAGTGAAGGTAGTTGCACATGACGCAGCAGGTAATACAGGAGAAGACGTAAGCGATGGCAACTTCATTATATATTCGGCAGCACCGCCACCACTAGCAGTCCCATTACTTGGACCGCCAGCGATAATAGCTCTCGCGGGCATACTGGGCATAATAGCAGTAACACTGATTATCAGTAAGAAAACAAAGAAGTAAAAAACAAAAAATTAAAAAATTTTTGGGGATTTTTTATTTCCCCTTTTTTATTTTTATCGCGCATTTGCAAGCCCACTATGTTTTATAGATAATAGGAGAGGTATTGTAGTAAGATAAGATGAAGAATAAGGCTCTGGAACATATCCGAGCATTTTTGAGACACATATTGGAACAATAAAGCCCATCAAATGATAACTGTGCATAAAGTTTACACGCATCCATGCACAGGAACCGGAGGGCATCCAGAATATGTTGCTTTCTATGAAAATAGTGCACTGAGTGCCAATGGCACTTGAGCAAGATATCAAGGACATCGGCACAATATCAGCATTTCTCCTTCCTCTTTAAATGCTTCCAACTTTTACACACTTACAATTATTACGCACAGGCTCTTATCCGCAGATAATCCACGAAAGCAGTAGTAACAGGAGAAAAACAGTATTAAATTCTCGTGGTCTTGTTATAGAAGAACCTTCGCTATCGTATGTGCTGAGGTGGATCACCGATTTAATAGCGAAGGGCTTGAAGGATTGAATCCAAGACCAAAATCAGGGCGTCCGAGAAAGTATACGCGTGAATACGATGAAAAAATCAAAGCTCTTATCCATGAACGCCCTGAAGACCTGGGTTTGCACTTCAATATCTGGTCTGTAAGGAAATTGAGTGAATATATGGGCGAACAAGGATTCCCGATGAGTTATAGAACAGTACATCGCCGTTTGAAAGAGGCTAATTTGAAAAAAGCACAGAAATGGATGGAGAGCAAAGACATAGGTGTTCGGATAAGAGATTGTGAATCCAACTATTGGACTTTTTAAGCTATAAAAGTGAGTATTTTACACGGTGATACGATATATGAATTTAAACGATGAGAAGGGAACAGACCCCACGGTGGAAGCCATTGTGGAGATGTTCCCAGAGGATTTTTTAAGAAATACTGCACGAGAGAGCGGATTTGCTATAAGGGAGCGTAAAATTGATCCGGTTATTCTTTTCTGGGTGTTAACGCTTGGATTCGGTGTGCGTTTTCTGAGCACCATCCTGGGACTGAAGCGGAAATACGAGGAGAAAGCAGGTGTGAAACTGAGCATAAGTAGTTTTTACGAACGATTCACTCCTAAGATGGTCGATTTCCTTCAGAGGTGCGTGCTCCATGCGATTGAGTTTCAAGCACAACAACCCGGGCGTGTCTTGGGCGATAAATTGAATCGTTTTAAGGATCTGGTTATCCAGGACAGCACGATTACCAGGTTGCACGAATCTCTTGCGAAGATATGCCCGCCGCAAGGTCGAAGAGAGTCGCTGCGGGCGTTAAGGTCTCCTGTGTCGTTAGTGCGATTGCCAATAGTCCTAAATCTGTCAGGATATACCCTGAAAGGACGGCAGAGGCTAAAATACTTCGGTTGGGACCATGGCTCAAGGGTTGCATCCTGCTCCTCAATCTCTGATACTTCAAGTACCTCTTCTTCGACAGAATTGACCGCTATGGCGGTTATTTCGTTAGCAGGCTGAAGGGAAATGCCAATCCGTTGATTGTTGCCGTGAATCGTAAATGGCGAGGTAACTCGATAGATGTCGTGGGGAAGAGGTTGAGGGACGTCCTTCCGCTCCTGAAGCGAGAAGTCCTGGATGTGGAAGTGGAGGTCAAATTCAAGCGTAGAAAGTACAGGGGGAAGCAAAGCATGGTGAATAGGAGATTCAGGCTGGTATGTGTTTTCAATTCGGAATCGGGGAAATATCATACATTGGCTGCAGAGGACATAGCACGCCTGTACGCTGCGAGATGGGAAATTGAACTGATATTCAAAGAGCTGAAAAGTCACTACCGCATGGATCTGATACCGAGTGCAAACCCAGAGACCGTGAAATGCTTGATTTGGATCGCTATTCTGACGTTAATGCGCTCACGCAGGATACTCCGGCTGATTCAGAATGCAAATCCCGAAAATGCTAACCGATACACGTCTTTACGTTGGGCAAAAGTCTTCACCGAGCAAGCAGACCGATTGTTAACGGAAGTACTCGAGTGTGTGGGGCTGAAACTCGATATGCTCACTTTATACAGCATTTACCCCGGCCAGGGATGCGATCCGAATGTCAAACGAGAGAGGCTGATGGATAGGTGGATTACTTAACCGAACACACGTGAAGTTGTGTCTTTTGACGAAAAAGGGACGATAGCGGTGAAACATTATGGTGTAAAGATGTACGCCGAAAAAGCACCAAAGGTAGAAGCCAAACAGAACGTCAGAGGGGTATTCGAGATGCTATGTGCATACGATATCCACACCCACGAGGTGATGTACGAATTTTACGACCACAAATCGCATGTAGAAGTCGCTGATATATTGACCAAATTAAAGCAGAGGAATAAGCATTATCGATTGTACGTAATATTGTTGGTCTGCTCACACCACTAAAAACTCCTGAAATTGTTGAACGGACAGGCGATAGAACTTGTTTATTTACCCACAAATGCCTCTTGGGTGAATGATGTCAAAAGGGTATTTGCTGATATTGAAAAGAACATCCCGGCAAATTCAAATAGCCCAACAACTGAGCATTTGCAAGAGCGAATTTCAAATTACTTAGAGGTGGAATATCCAAAGAAAATATGATCCACTATTTATGTCACGATATAGTTAAGGTATATGGCGATGCGGCGGAGGGAGCAACTTCAGTAAACCTGAGAAGCGCGATGTCAATAAAAGTCACTGCCGATTCGAATGGTGATTTTGTACTCAACATTAGCACCGAAGGCGCCCCGACGGGTGAATTCTTGATTACCGCAGGTGAAATAGAAAAGACCGTCCGCATAGTGTCCGCGGGAGAACTAACGCCCACGCTATCTCCTCGCCCTTCACCCAGCCCGACATCCACATTAACACCTACTTCTACATCATCTCCGCGTGAAACAAAAAAACCATTCCGAATTCCGGGCTTTGAGTTGATTGGATGTGTGGCAGCCCTACTCATTGGTGTGTGTGGTATTATAAGAAAAGGAAATGATATTTTTTAACAACCACAGATTTCACGGATTTCGCAGGTCAGATAATAGATTAGTGCGCAGCTGAATTATCCCGTGAAATTGCTATATCCTCAAAATTTACCGCAGAGCACATGGAATTAGAGGTTTAGTTTATTAGCGGTTCAGCTTGTTAGCTAAAACGCCAAACCGCTATCCTCTGCGCTCCCCGTTAACCCTAAATTCTTGTGTCAATCTCGTGAAAACTCGTGGTTTTTTAACATAGCTATACAAGTATTTTTTATTTATGAAAGCAACGAGGAAGGTGGAGGGAAAAAGAAAGACGTTTATGGGGGGATATTTCGCGGTAGTGAGTGAGACCAAAGAAGCGCTAAAGTATGTTGCTCTTTTCCTGGCTTTTTGTCTCGCATTTTATCTCGTTTATTATTACCTCACGCTTAGAGGTTCGCTCTCAATATTGAAGAATCTCACGGCGTGTATTTTAGGCGCTATTTTATCCTTAAGCGGGGCGAATGTGGTGGTAAATGGGGAGGTAGTATCTATCAACGGTTTTACACTGGAGATAATAGACGAATGCACCGCAGTATTTCCCTCTATTGTCTATTGCGCTTGCGTGTTAGCATATCCGACCACATTAAAGGATAAAGGCATGGGTATTGCCTTCGGCGTGCCCTCGCTTTATGCGCTAAACATCTTTCGTCTTATTGTATTGACACTCGTAGGCATCTCATATCCAAACATGTTTGAGTTTGTGCACGTGTATCTGTGGCAAGCGTCGTTCATCGTATTTGTGATGGTGATCTTTTTGCTGTGGATTAGGCTGGTGGTGAAATAAAAGTATTGTTATAGCAAAAGTAAAAGTTTATATGTTCTTCATATACAAAGATAAAAGAGGTAAAAAGTATGGGAAGTGAAAAAGTAGTAAAGCAGGTGGGTAAAAGGGTTTATTTAGAGGTGACAATCTTGCGAATATTGGCGATACTGGCGCTGGTGATGGAGTATACTTAAAAAGGCACGGGCGCTTTAATAGATATTGGGCATTGCATTTGGACTTTTTAAAGGAAAATGACTGCGAAGTCGGAAGAAAGTGCAAGAGGAAAGCGAAAAGCGGAGATAAAGAAGAATGTGGAAGTAGCAAAAGAGAAGGAGTTGATTTTGGGGTTGAGCGGGAAGCAAATAATAGCATTCCTGCTGGAATTCATGGCTGTCTCCGCAGTATTTTTAGGTGTGTGGTATTACCTCGGTGCGTTCTATCAGGGCATTATTTTCTCCTTCGCGAAACTCATCCTGCTCGCGATGGGTTATACCCCGATACAGATCTCCGCTGTGAATTTATCGGGTGCGTATTTGGTGAACTTCAATCTGGTGCCTCTGGTTGCGCTGGCGATAGCGACGCCGAAGTTGGGGATGCGAAGGCGATGCGAGATGCTGGCGATGGGCATACCGCTTTTATTTCTCCTGCACGTGTTAGATCTGGTGGCGCATTTCCCGATGCATTTCTATGGTTCTGAGTTTGCGCGAATGGTGGTGTATTCAATAGGTGTGGCAGGCGTTGCGGCGCCATTTATAATATGGTTCTGCACAGGTTATGGGGATTTGTTTGAGCCGCGGCTAAAGGAGGGGGGAGAAGGGAAATATTTTTGCCCGGTATGCGGCGCAGAAGAAGAAAAAGTTAACATTGCCAAGCACATAAAAACGGTGCATGGAAAAGACGCTTTTAAAAGTAAAGAGGTTAAAGATTTTTTCGATACGCATCCCGAGTTGAGGCGAAAGCAGAAGCGGAAGAAAAGGTAAGGGAAGCAAAAACCACGAGATTTCACAAGATTAACACAAGAAAATTAAACACTGTCTTTTTTCTAAAATGTGCGAGGGTAGGGAAAGAGAAAGGAGGAATGGGGAAGGGGAAGTAATTTACGATATTGTGAAGTTATTTGTAAGGGAAGCCAAGGAAAGCGAAAGCCTTATAAATAGGGATGCAGTATAAGAAGAAGGTGTAATGAAAAATTTAAATAGAGAGTAAACTTGTAGAAGTATAGTATCAGAAGGAGGTGAAGAGGAGTGGATAATAAAAGAAAAGGGAATAAAAAGAAAGGGATTGGAATAGCGGTAATAGCGATTTTGGTGTTTTTTGTGTTTGCAGGAGCAGGAATAGGAATTGCGCCGATGGCAGCGGCAAAAGATGTTTCTTCTGGGCACGGTGTCCCACCAGATACAGACACAGCAATAGTAAGCACCGAAGAAGCTGCATCTGAACCGTTTTTAATTCCAGCGGCGATAGAGCAAGAGCTTGAAACTGTTACATTCCCAGCAGGGACATATATTATCCCTATGGACGACAAACAAAGCGATATAATAAAAGCGTTTGGCTTCCTGGCTAATACGCTGCAAAGCGGCGCTACAATTTACAGGATTATTGAGCCGCCAGATGTTAGTATAAAGACGAATGGCTATCCAGCAGGAACCGTATATTCGGGTGGTCCGGTGTTAGTAATGCCTGAAGATGCTTCCGCCGTTACAGGTGCTCAAGCTGCATTTCCTACGGTTACCGTTGATACTTTGGCGGGTTCATTTACATCGGACAGAGTATTCAGGGTTGAAAAGGCAACGAAAATACTTGTGATTTACGGAAAATGGGCGCACACCGAAGATGTCCTGGACGCCATGGGGATACCATATACTATGAAAACCAGAAGTGAAGTGGAAGCGAATCCTGATATGCTGCTTGATTATGACCTGGTAGTGGATGATTGCCCTGGATGGCTGGAAGTAGGAGGAACGGTATCGGCGATACCGGCAGAAGTGCAGGAGAAAATGAGGCAGCTTGTGAGTGGAGGCGGCGAGATAATCTTTACAGATATCGCCTTTGAGGACTTGAAAGTAGTATTTCCAGGATATACAACGGTTGTACGGAATGCAGAGGGTGTGTGGGATTGTACTGTCCATAATCCACCGTTAGGGCTTACAGAAGGAGAATTCCCCGCTCAATATTATGGACCTGAAACCGTAGCCTTCTATACAATGGACGGCGGAAGAGTATTCAGCGATGTCGCTCCAGGTGTAAGTGTAATCTTAGATTGTCAGGACTATGACGGGGAATATCGCATATTAGCTGCATACTTCAATTACGGCGATGGAATAGTAGAAGGCTTTGCATATCACCCATACGAGCAAACTGAAGCATATACAGGCGACCCGAACTCGTATAATACGAGCTGCATTTTCTATGGGAACAAGTTCGTTCATGCAGTGCCTGTTCCAACGCCAACGCCTACTCCAAGTCCAACACCCAGCCCGACACCGACGCCTACACCTACTCCACCAGTAGCATCAGTTCCCGCGATGACGCCAATAGGAATAGTAGCACTGATAGGGTTGCTTTTGGTAGTCGCTATCGCAGCAATGGCGGTCGGAAGTAGAAGGAGGAGATGAAATGAGAAGGTATGAGGTGTGAGTTGTTAGGTGTGTGTATCCCTTACAACATCTCAAACTTATTTATATACCATCTCCACTTTTTATATTTTTATAGCGATAGAAATTAAAGAAGAGAAGGATAAATATTAAAGACGTAAAGAAGGGGGTAAGGTAAAAATAGAGGTGATAAAAGATGCGTGTTAAGAAGAAAAGGGAGAAGAAAGGGGAAAATATTTTAGCGGGATGGATGGTGATTTTAGCAGTAGCGGTGGTATCCGCAGCGGTGATGATTCCAGTGGCAAGTGCAGCGATTGAGAGTAGTAGTGCAATTTTCAACAGCACCAGAGATAACAGCACTGTCGCCGCCGCTGATTCGAGCGACATCTTAAACATTTCGTTTGTTGATGATACAAACGAAACCGTATGGGCGAACATCACGATGCCTTTTAATACATCGCTCGTCTTCAATAATTTGATTAACATCTCATACGTCAATCCTTCTGGTGAAACAGACACCGCAGCCACTACTGTTTCTTCGGGTGCATGGGGCGTGAACGTAACGTTTGATAACACAGCGGCTGCAAATAACCTTATAACGGTAAATCTGAACGTTACTGCGAGGATGAAAGGAAATTACAGCATAAACGTGACGACAAGCAATATAAAATTCTCGATTCCGATTACGATAGAGCGAGGCAGAGTTCTGAACGAAAATACATCCGTATATTACAGCACGATTCAGGGCGCGGTGGATGAGGCAAGCGCTGGCGATACAATTTTTGTATATGCTGGTACATATGAAGACATAGAAATATCAAAAGATTTTGATTCCCCAACAGAGTATATAACAATTGAAGGGGAAAATAAAGAGAAAACGATTATTAATGGTCAAATACATGTTCCCCCTGGCATTGCTAAAATGCCTAATGCTGTTATTAAGAATTTTACTATACAAGGCAGTGTTAGGGGAATATACTTTGAACGAACATATCCGTCTTTCTTTAGGGTAGAAGACTGTATTATTAAGGATAATGATTATGGAATATATGTAGTAGATTGCGTTCATAGTGATTATAAGGTTCAAATAAAAAACTGCGAGATCTACTCAAATACAAAGGCGGGAGTCTACATAAGGAAATCCCGATATTTTATGTTCGATGGTAACCACATTTATTCAAATGAGGATGGCTTCTATTCATACGCAGATTCCTACTATCATAAGATACTTAATAATATAGTTGAAAATAATGCGAGATATGGTATTAGGCTTTATTGGCGTAGTAGTCATTGCACAGTAGTTGGTAATACAGTAATGAGCAATAAATATGGAATCTCTTTGACATCAGAGAGCGAATGTAATAGTATTTATCACAATAATATAATAGGCAACAGTGACTACCAAGCAATAGATGGCTGCATGGGTAACAAATGGGACGACGGCTATCCCTCAGGAGGGAATTACTGGAGCGATTACACGGGTGATGATAAGTTTAAGGGACCGGGGCAAGATCTGCCTGGGAGTGATGGAATCGGCGATGTTCCTTATAAAATCGATGCGGATAGCATAGACCATTATCCTTTAATGGAACCTTACGGTGTGAATAAACCACCAGTTGCGTCCTTTACATATACACCAGAGAAGCCGGTTGTAAATCAAACAATAGAGTTTGATGCATCCTCTTCTTACGACTCAGACGGAACAATAACAACCTATGAATGGGACTTTGGAGACGGAGATAAGGCAACAGGGGGAATAGTAACGCATTCCTATTCTTCAGAAGGCGAATACACCGTAACTTTAACAGTAACCGACAATTCAAGCCTGACTAACTCTACTACAAGGAAAATAAAGGTGATTAAAGAGGGCATACCAAACATCGCATGGAACATGACAATTTCAGCAACCAACCAATTAGAGCCGGTAGTAGTAGGAATGCACCCGAATGCAACCGATGGCTACGATGCCGACTTCGATGCTTTCGCACAGACCCCAGTTCAGGGAAAAGTCATACTAATTCTCGATGACATTTATTCCACGAGCATCAAGAAAACGAGATGTTACAATGAATCAGTTTCATGGAATCTATCAGTGGGAGTCCCAACTGGTGAAACGGCTACTTTATCATGGGACGCCCCTCCAAATGTGAATCTAACAATAACCAAAGGAAGTAATATTTTATATTCCGGCATAGAACTGAGCGAAGGAAGTCATGAACTATTAGTAACTGCAAAACTGATGGAAAGCACAACATTCTCTTTGAAATTGGAACCCGGCTGGAACATGGTTTCACTGCCTCTTGTTCCTGATAATAGTTCTGTGTATGCGGTATTTGGCAGCATTCCCACTTTAGATACGATGCCGGTTGTGACCTGGGAGGCGCCTTCTTTTGTCGTAGTGGAAGAAATAGAGCCTAAAATAGGCTACTGGGTGTTCACGCCCGCAGAGACTACGATAAACGTTACTGGCAAGCCAATCACCAACACAACACTGATTTTAGAAGCGGGCTGGAACATGGTTGGAACTGCTGGAATGGAGAATCTGACAATATCTGACATACCAAATCAAGTTCCTCAGAGACCCGCGGTTACATGGGTCGCACCCTCTTTCGTAAAGACAGATGTAATCGAACCTGGTAAGTCTGCATGGGTGTTTGTCACAACAGATACAATCGTTACGATGGGTAAAGCGTTTTCAGGCGAAATGAAAGTAAAGGCAGTGCCAACAATAACGAAGAAAAAATCTGTGATAACTCCAGCGACAACTGAGGAGTGGAATCTCACAATCTCCGCAACGAACCAGTTAGAACCCGTCACTCTCGGCATACGTCCGGATGCAACAAACGGCTATGATGTATATGATGTCTTTGCCCAGACTCCTGTTCAGGAGAAGGTCATAATGATATTGGACAAGATTTACGCAACAGAGATAAACAAGGATAAGCTAACCTGGAATCTTAGCGTGGGCGTTCCTGCTGGACAAACAACGACATTGACGTGGGATTCTTCAAAGATACCCGCAGATGTTTCTTTGACGTTAGATGGAATTGACATGAAGTTGCAAAATTCGATTGAGCTCGGAGAAGGTTCGCATTCGTTTGTTATCAATGGTACTACCGGTGAGCCAACAGCAATCTTCGACACCGGCGCACCTTCAAATCCATACCCCTCAATATCAGGCACGCATACCGGGGATATCATACCATCGCAAGACATCGCTGTGCACAAAATCTACACATACCCATGCGCGGGCACGGGCGGGCATACCGAATACGTAAGAATATGGAACGACACATGGCCGGGCAAAGAAGCTCATTGGAGCGGCTATCAACACGACTGGTACAACATAACCTTTGACGAACCCTTCACGTTATTCGCTAAGAGAACATACCACTATGAAATAATAACGGGCTCATATCCGCAGATAATCCACAAGCCGGAACACACTACTCTGGATGGCTCATACATCAATTGCACTTCTTTCGTTGATGCAAACGGAAAAACATACACGGACTGGATTCCCGCGATAAGAATATATACTCGATACTTGTAACTCATGGTTCGCTCATTTTTAAGGAGCTTTTGGTGAATTTTGTGATCAACCTGGTATAAATATCTGGATGGAAACCTAACAGTCTCAGTATCTCTCGCTGTAAATCGGAAAGTGGTGTCAGATGTCGCTCAATTCTCTCGCCGATGGTGATCATGGTCAGGAAGATCTCCTGGAAAGCCCCCAGTATCGCCTCGGCGGTTGGGCGGGCGGTGCTCCTCTTTGGATTGCCGGCATAAAGCC
>Ga0190286_1000723_pt1 | contig 13086 bp, 11 predicted proteins | sample 48691834_MG_FD_183241 | JGI IMG/M metagenome (GOLD analysis project Ga0190286, IMG submission 183241) | Hydrothermal vent microbial mat bacterial communities from Southern Trench, Guaymas Basin, Mexico - 4869-18-3-4_MG | ecosystem: Environmental > Aquatic > Marine > Hydrothermal vents >... | reverse complement strand
TCGGGCTCTCACCAGGTTCCTACAGGCACTCTCCACAGGACCGCTCCCAGGCGAACACCCGACAAATCCCCTTCCCAAAGCCGGTCCAACCCCCCTCTAAGGGGAAATCCCCCACAGCGGGGACACCAGTAGTATGCCCTTGAAACCCTTATCTCCCTTTCCACCGTCTACACGCTCTTCCCCCGATACCCTTGGAGCTTCATCATCTCCCCACATTTATCGCACTTAACCCCCCTAACCGAAAGCCGTTGCCTTTAAGTTCAATTGCCCCTCCATCACCTTCCCTACCAGCTCTTGCCTCATCTTCCCCGCTTGCTCCTCTATCTCCGCCAAGGTGGCATCAGTCAGAATTTGCTCCTTGCTCTTCACCATCGTGATATCCTTCCTTCCGAATTATTGTGCTTTCACCTCAGGGAGGTGATACTATAATTTATGTCTATTCACTAACTAATCCCACGTGCACTCCAGCGTCCACTTAAGCGAAGGCCCCAACACAGCAGCAGAAACCGCCAGGTTGGGGCTTTTCTGTGGAGGGAGAAAGCGATGTCCTCCAGGTTATGTATCGAATCTGAAGCGCCAGACGCCGATGGCGAAGAAGAGAGCGGCGAAGCCCAGCAGGGCAGCCGCCTCGGGCCACACCCCCGCTAGGCCATATCCCCGCACCAGTGCATCCTGGAAGCCCTGCATGGCCCAGCCGTGAGGGGTGAAGCGGGCCAGCGTCTGCATGAAATCGGGCATGACGAAGGTCGGCACCAGGCAGCCGCCCACAGCCGACATGGTCAGCGTCAGCAGCACCGAAAGCCCGCTGATCTGGGTCTGGGTCTTGCCGAAAGTGGCCACCAGCACGCCCAGTCCAGTGGCCGCTGCCGCCAGCGCCAGGCTGACCACCAGCAGCGCGGCTGGCTGTCTCAACGCCATCCCAAACAGGAAGTGAGCCACGCCGAACATGACCGCCACCTGGAGCAGGTTGACCAGGTAGTAGGGCAGTAGCTTCCCGGCCAGGAGCGCCGGCCTGGGCAGCGGCGCAGCCAGCAGGCGGCGGAAGGTGCCCTCCGTCTTCTCCCGCAGGATGGACTCGGCCATGGTGGCCACGATGAAGAAGACGCCGAAGACGGTGTAGCCGGGCACGTTCTGCTGATAACTGTCGGGGAAGACCTCGATGCCCATCCCCGGCGGCGCCACCTGCTCCACATGGACGACATTCGTCTCCTCCGCCTCGATCGTCATCTGGTCGAGGGGTATCTGTGCACTCCTGGGCAGATGGGCGAGCACCTCGGCCAGGCTGGCCTCGAGGCGGGCCGACGCCAGCCATCTCTCGGCCACACGCTCGGCGGCGCCCAGCACCATCCCCCGGATGGGAGCGATGAACTGGGTGGATACGGCGGGATCGGTGATCAACTCGATCGTGGCCCTGGCCTCGGCGTCGTCCAGCCTCTCCTCCACGCGGTCGGAGAAGTCGGCGGGGAAGACGACGGCCACCGCTCGCTCCCCATCGGTCACCAGCGCCTCAGCCCGCTCGCGGGTCAGCGTTTGGCCCTCCCAGGCTGTCTCCACCTCGATGCCATCCATATTATCCAACTGGGCGATGACTTCAGCCGCCAGGTCGCCACTATCAAGGTTGACCACCGGCAAGCGCCACGGCTGCCCGGTGTCACCGCTGTCAAACATGCCCTGTAAGGCGGTACTCATAACGATGATGAACATCATCGGCATCAGGAACAAAGTCGCCATGCCGCCGATGTCCTTGAACAGAATTTTCAGGTCTTTCCAGGTGATAGACAGGATTTGCATTGCACTTTCTCCTTTCTTGCTACAAGCTAAAAGCTAAATGCTGAAAGCTAATGACCAGCTTCCAGCTTTCAGTTTCCAGATTCTAGTCTCGCAGGCGTTTTCCCGTCAGGTGCAGGAAAACGCTCTCCAGGTTCGGCTCCAGTATCTCCAGTGAGGTGATGGCTGCATCGGCCTGGTTGAAGATGGCGATGATGTCCACCAGGGCACGTTGAGCGTCCACTGTCTCCACCTTGAGCTTGCCGTCGAGGGGAGCGACATCCTTGACGGTGGAGAGTTGCCGTATTTTGCTCAGCATCTCCTCCGATAGCCCATCCTGCACGCCGACGTGAATCACCCCGCCGCCCAGCACCTTGATGAGGTTCTGTGGCGTATCCAGGGCGATGATACGTCCCTCGTCCATGATGGCCACTCGATGGCATAACCTCTCGGCCTCCTCCATGTAGTGGGTGGTGTAGAGGATAGTCAACCCCTCTCGGTTAAGCCGCTCCACATTCTCGAAGATGTGGTTGCGGGATTGAGGGTCCACGCCCACGGTGGGCTCGTCCAGGAAGAGCACTTTGGGCTCATGTAGCAGCCCCGCGGCCAGGTTGAGGCGTCGCTTCATCCCCCCGGAGTAGGTCTGCACTGCATCCTTGGCCCGTTCGCTGAGCCCCACTATCTCCAGGGCGGCGTCCACCCGCTCTCGAAGGCGCCTTCCGCGCAGCCCGTAGATGCGTCCGAAGAAGTTGAGGTTGTCCCGGCCTGAGAGCGTGGGGTAGAGGGCGATCTCCTGAGGGACGAGGCCGATGATGCGCTTGACCTGGGCCGCGTCACGCACCACGTCCAGCCCGTCAATGGTCGCGGAGCCCGAGGTCGGCTCCAGGAGACAGGAGAGCATGGAGATGGTGGTCGTCTTGCCCGCCCCGTTGGGGCCCAGGAAGCCGAAGATCTCCCCCTGACGGATGTTGAAGTCAATCCCTTTGACGGCCACCAGCTCGCCGTACCGCTTGACGAGGCCCCTAGCCTCCACGATGTTCTCGGTCATTTTCGCTACCCCCTTCATTATTTTTCTTGGACATAGCATATCACAAAGCGGCCCGCTTGTGATGTGCCATCAGGTCATAGATCGGGACATAAAAAAGAGCGCTTTATCAGCGCTCTTTCACGCAAAGTCATATGTCTCGAGGGCGAAGGTTACATGACTTGCATTACAGCAACCCCAGCTCCCGGGCTCGGCGCACCGCCTGGGCGCGATTCGACACGCCCAGCTTGCCCAGGATGTTGGACACGTGGTTCTTGACCGTCCCCTCGGTGATGCACAGCGCTTCGGCGATCTGACGGTTGCTGGCCCGGGCGGCCAGCAGCCGCAGCACCTCCATCTCACGCGGGGTCAGCTCCTCGTAGAGGGGCGCTGCTGGCTCCCGCCGAGCGGCCAGGCGGGAGAACTCGGTCACCACCTTGCTGGCGATACCTGGAGGCAGGAGGGCCTGGCCTTGGTGCACGGTGCGGATGGCCTCAGCCAGCTCGTCGGAGGAGACGTCCTTCAGGAGGTACCCCCTCGCCCCGGCGGCCAGCCCCTCGAAGATGTATTCGTCGTCGTCAAAGGTGCTGAGGATGATGACCTGCGTGTCGGGTAGCTCCCTGCGGATGCGCCGCGTGGCCTCCACCCCATCCATGACGGGCATGCGCACGTCCATCAGCACTACGTCGGGCCGCAGCTTTCGAGCCAGGGCCACCGCCTCCTCGCCATTGGCGGCCTGGCCCACCACTCGGATGCCGGGCGAAAGCTCCAGCAGGGTCTGCAGCCCCTCCCGCATCAACGCCTGGTCGTCGGCGATGAGCACCCTGATCTCGTCCATCGTCATCCTTCGGTCCCTCTCTACTCCCTGCGGGGAAGCGAAATCCTTAACTCGAATCCACCCTCAGCCCGGTTCTCCGCCGTCAGCGAGCCCCCCAGCAGCTCCGCCCGTTCGCGCAGGCCCCTCAGGCCGAAGCCCTCGCCGGCCTCCTTAGCCCCCACCCCATTATCGGCTACAGTCAGGGTCACCTCATGGGGGGCGAAGCACAGCGCCATCTCCACCCGGCTGGCGTGGGCGTGCTTCTGGACATTGGTGAGGGCCTCCTGGGCGGCCCGGTAAAGGGTCAGCTCGGCGGCAGGAGATAGGCGCTGCTCCTCCCCCTCAACCTTGAACTCCACCGGTAGGGCGGTGGTGGCCTCGAACTCCTCGATCATGGCCCGAAGCGATTGGGCCAGCGGTTCGCGCTCCAGCTCGCCAGGACGCAGGGCCCGTACCGAGCGGCGTACTTCTCTCAGGGCCTCCTTGACCGACCGCTGGGCCTTCTCGATTTGGGCACGGGCCTGCGCCGGATCCACCGCCAGCAATCCCCTGGCGGCCTCCAGTTGCACGCTGGCCACCGTCAGGTGGTGGCCCAGGCTGTCGTGGATCTCCCGAGCCAGGCGGTTGCGCTCCTCGGCCACGGCCAGCTCCTCCACCCGCCGGGCGTATTCCCGCAATTGCCGGTGGGCCTTCTCCAGTTCAGCCAGCAGCCTCTCCGCCCGCTCCCTTTCCTCGCGCTGGCGGGCGGCCATCAGGCTGACGGCGGCGAAGAAGACGAAGCCGCCGGAGTAGGGGAGCAGGATGCCAAGAACCTTCCCGGGTCCGCTGATGATGAGGTAGTCCAGCCCCAGAGCGAGGGTGAAGAAAAGGGTTGTGATCGAGGCCTCGCGGAAGGGCAGCAGCAGGTAAGCCTGGGCCACGACGATGAAATAGAGGATGGGCAGGAAGGTCTCCCCCCTGCCCACCAGGACAAGGGCAAAGACGAGGGCTCCCTGGATAGCAAGATAGAGGAGCCGGTGGAGCAATGGGGCATCCGACTCGGGTATGAAGCGTTGGCCCAGGGTGAAAGCCGCCGTCAGGCCGGTGAGCAGGATAAGGGAAGGCATGGGGAGAGAGCCCCAGCCGAGGATGAGGGTGATGAGATATATCGCCCCAACGGTGATATAGGCCGCCGCCATGAGGAGCTTCTCATAGTCGGGAGGGGAGCCCGCCGAAGGGTGGGTTGTCATGGCCTTGTTCAGATCCTTGTCTGGGCCTCTTTCAGTCAACTGAAGCACTTCCGCTCCCTGCACTTTTGTGCGATCATATCCATTGTAGCCCATATTGCCCTGTCTAGCAAACCGCTATCTCCTCCCATATCGCCATCGCTGTGATGCCATAGCAGGTCACGACGATAGCGATTTCCTTCGTAGATTGACTCCTTTCGGTTACCCCAGGTCAGCGGATTTACTGCGCCCTTAACGGTTGCCCACGCCGGTCTGCATCCTATCGTGCCGCCCGTAAGCGGAGCCTTTGGTTTCAAAACGCTACTTATGAAGATTAAACAAATTAATCCGGACATGGTATACTTGTGGTCAAACCCCTGTTGAGGAGGGCGCGCGATGGTACAGTCTTACAAACTGGTTTTGACCACCGAGCAATTAGGCGAACTGGAGTGGGCCCGTGATCATCATTCCAAGCCTTACGTCCGAGAGCGGGCTGCAGCCATTCTAAAGGTAGCCGAGGGCCAGAGCATCCGTCAAGTAGCCCTAAATGGGCTGTTGAAGCGCCGCGAACCTGCCTTTTCCCCTCAGCATACCGGTGCTGAAGAGGCTGCCGCTGAGCTACAAGAGGTGATACGACGTTCACCTCGGTTGTATGGTTTGAAGCGCAGTCGGTGGTGGCTGGATGGCTTACGACAAGTGGTGAACTGGCTCAGGGGGTTGAGCCTGGCTGGTGCGCACAAGCTTTTGCGTCGGCTGGGCATCCGCTACAAGCGTGGACGACGGTATGTTCACTCCCCGACCCAGAGTATGACCAGAAGATGGCCATCCTTCAAACCATTCGTGAGTTAATTGCTGCAGCGCTTCGTGTTGGTGTACGAGGACGAGCTGACCTACTATCGCCGTCCCACGGTGGCCCAGGGCTATGCTGTCCAGGGGAGTGATGAACCCCTGGCACGCCAGGGTCTGCATGCCAATTTATTTCAGCGGATCGCCGCCAGTCTAGACGCGATGACCGGCGCTCTTTTCGCCTGGCAGCGTAAGCACTTCGACCGCTGGACTTTGATAATCAGGTTTTGGAAGCTTGCTACCTGGAGGCGGAATGCATCTTCGTAGCGCAGGACAACTGGCCGGTCCATTTTCATCCGGACGTTCTAGCCGCTTTGGCCGGCAGCAAAATCATCTTGGTGTCGTTGCCTACCTATGCACTCTGGACCAACTCGACGGAAAAAAAGTTTGGCGGAAGCTCTACCAAGAGGTCCTGCACCTTCACAAGTTTGCTGATCGGTGGGGTGAACTAGCCACCACCGTAAGCGATTGGCTTGATCAGTTTGCCGATGGCTCTCCAGAATTGCTCCGCTATGTCGGCCTATGTCCGAACTAATTTGTTAAAGTTCATTAACCTGCGGGAGGTTGCTTTTTGAGCCATTTATGGTATACTATGTGTAGTTTCGATTTGAGTAGCGGTGGACGACCCGTCCGCCCGCAGGGCGTCCATCAGGAAGGAGGTGGCGAGCCAAAGACTTCAAGGCGTAACTGGCGGGAGCCAGGCTCTTATCAAGGCTTTCTAGCGCGATTTAAAGGAGGTGCGAGATGGTGCGCAAAAGGTTTGCTTTTGTAGCCGCTTCGGTGGCTCTGTTGATTCTTCTTTGGGCCACGGGAGGGGTGGTGGCCGGTCCACCGGCCGAGGGGCCTGGGGGCGAGGTCAACATCGCCGGGACGGTGGCCTCCAAGATCAGCTATCAGGGAAGGCTGACCGATCCTGCGGGCAATCCACTGGATGGCACTTACACCATGCGGTTTCGGCTCTACGATGCCCAAAGTGGTGGCACGATGCTTTGGGACAGCGGTGCTCAGAGCGTGCAGGTGACCAATGGGCTGTTCAATGTCAAGCTGGATGTTGACCCAGGAGACTTCAACGGCCAGGAGTTGTGGCTAGAGGTGAGGGTAGGCGGCGAGATGCTTGCGCCCCGCCAGGAAATCCTGCCCGTGCCCTATGCCCTAAGCCTACGGCCGGGGGCAGTCATCAGCGACACCACGAGCTATGTGGAGCTTAATCGCTTCCGCGCCAAGCCGGGTGTGGGCTCGTGGAAGTATGGGGTGTATGCCAAATCCGAGGGGACGGGCCTCTTCGCTTTCTACTATGGCGTGTATGGCTCCGGCAGTACCACTGGCGTCTACGGCTCCAGCGACAGCGGCACTGGCGTGTACGGCTACAGCGACAGTGGCCACGCCGTCCACGCCCAGAGCAGTGGCGGTGCATTCGCAGGGGCCGCTCTATGGGCCCAGAACACAAATACAACAAACGGCATAGCCGTCTGGGCCGACAACGAGAGCTCCGATACGACTTTGGTCGTCCGCAATAAGGGCGCTGGGCCTCTCATCAAGGGCTTCGGCGGCGATGGTGGGGAGGACGAGTTCCGGGTGAGCAACAATGGCAAGATCGAGACAAAGGCCGACTCCTACATCTTCATCTCCGGAAATGAGTTCATAAAGAACAAGGATACCGACACCACCAGATGGGATTGCCGGATGAACGGCTCAGTCCGGATTTGGAGGGGTAGTGCGGCAGGCACAAAATGGATCTACATCCCGATCACCCTACCGGGCGTCCTTTACGGCCAAGAAGTGAAATTAAAGAGCATCACTGTATACTATAAGTGCGAAGATGGCTCAATAAACTATATCACGGGGACTTACCTCTATAAGCAGACCGATGCCGACAGCCAAGTTACACTCGTAGCGGATACCACAGATCGAAAGAGCAACACGGCAACCAGCTACACTTTGGACGTCAATCATGCCCTGTCCAGCGATACAGGCATCCTTGGCCTCTACCTAGGGCTGCACTTCGAGGACGACACCCACTACATTCAGATAGGTGGGGTGAGGCTGCGGCTCGGCCATCACCATCTGTATTAAGGAGGGTAGCCATGAGGACCAAAATCGTGATTATGTCCGCCGTCCTCTTCTGCGGGCTGGTGGTGGCCGGTGTGGCCTGGGCTATGAGCTCGGCCAGCTACGTCATCGAGTGGGACGTGATCGGTGGAGGGGGAGGGCCCATGACATCGGCCAGTTACGCCGTGAACAGCACCGTTGGCCAAGCGGCCATCGGCGCAAAGAGCAGCGCCAGCTACCGCCTGGGGTCTGGCTACTGGTACGGAGTGGCGGTGCCGGCTCCGCCTCCGCCCGAGTACAAAATCTTCCTGCCCATCATCATGAAGCAGTTTGCCCACTAGACCGACCCCATTGAGAGCTCTCAGGAAGGTGAATTTCAAAAGCCCCCTCGAACGAGGGGGCTTTTGATGTGCTCATCCCTTCGATCTGATGCTATGAGGTGATCCCAGCGAGTCAGAGCCTGTTGGCAGGCGGGCGTCGGTCGCACCAACAGATCGTGGAGGGGCTCTAAACCCAGCCCGATCAGAAACCAGACGGGGCCGTAGTCCAGCCGGATGAGGCCGTGCACGTGCCGGCGGGCATGGCTGTAATCCCAGGGGCAGACGCCGGTGAGGAACTTGAGCGCCTGGCCAGGCAAATACCCCACGCCCAGAAATCCAACATGTAGGTAATGCCCCGCAGCGGCCAGGGCCAGGCGCAGACGGCATTGTGCGCAGGTTCATACGGGAGCACGAGAAGGCTGTAGATGGGGAACCTCTATAGATAGGTGGTGCCCCGGAGCTTCTAATCCCGCTGCTGACTGCTGAGTTCCCCTTCGTCGCCTAGGAAGATTGGGCGTATAACCTGACCCGCCCTCTCAAGAGCTTGCAGATTGAGGTCAATGACGGCCAACGCCGGTGGCAGCCTCCTTCGTCGGCCATAGCTGTCGGCTTGACGGATCATATCTGGACTGCTAAAGAGCTGCTGATGACAGTTGTGGCCCCTGATGTCACCAACACGAAAGTAGGGAGACTACCTTCTACGTGCACCCTCGCGTATCGTCATCGCTGTGATGCCATAGCAGGTCACGACGATAGCGATCTCCTTCGTAGATTGACTCCTTTCGGTCACCCCAGGTCAGCGGATTTACTGCGCCCTTAACGGTTGCCCACGCCGGTCTGCATCCTATCGTGCCGCCCGTAAGCGGAGCCTTCGGTTTCAAAACTATTTCAACGGCGGCACTCAAACCGGCGGGGCCGACTTCGCCGAGCAGATGTCCGTCAGAGGCAAGGAAAGGAAAACCTCACGTGGCCTTAGACAAAGGGGCAGAGGAGAGGGCCGATCGTCTTCTCTGCCCCTTTTGTTAGAATCCCTGCTGAGGCTAGATTATGCTTAACTTGCGCTGATTGCCGATTAGTGGTAAAGTTTAATTGCCAGGAGGGATGGCCGAGCGGTTTAAGGCGCGGCTCTCGAAAAGCCGTGTGCGTAAGCACCGTGGGTTCGAATCCCACTCCCTCCGCCATTAAAAGGGTCCCTGAGCGGGCCCTTTTTGCTTATGGTGGTTGTCCGTTTCGGTTTTCAGCAAAATATGGTAAAATGGATTGCAGACGAGAATCTCTTCTAAGGGGCTTTTGGCCTCGATAGAGGCGATATCAGTTCCCAGCTCGAGGTGGATCGCCATGCATTTCGATATCTTGACCCTTTTCCCTTCCATGTTCGAAGGGGTTTTCAGTGAGAGCATTGTGAAGCGCGCTATGGAGGCGGGCTTGGTCTCCATTGCCATCCACAATATCCGCGACTACACCTCCGACAAGCACCGTACCACCGATGATACCCCTTACGGCGGCGGTGGGGGGATGATTATGAAGCCGGAGCCTATCTTCGCCGCTGTGGAGGATATCCTCGGCTTGGAAGCGGGACGAAGGCCCGAGGTGCCGGTGATCCTGCTCACCCCTCAAGGGAGGCTCTTCACTCAGGAGGTGGCCAGAGAACTGGCTTCCCACCAGCGTTTAGTCCTTATCTGCGGCCATTATGAGGGGGTGGATGAGCGGGTGCGTCAGTACTTAGCCACCGACGAGATCTCCATCGGCGACTACGTCTTGACGGGCGGCGAGATACCGGCCATGGTCGTCGTGGACGCCGTAACCAGACTTCTCCCCGGCGTATTGGGCTATTCAGGCGCCGCCTCGGAGGATTCTCACGCCAGCGGGCTCCTGGAGTATCCCCACTACACTCGCCCGCGGATCTTCAGAGGTTGGGCTGTACCTGAAGTGCTCCTCTCTGGCGATCACGCTAAGATAGCTCGCTGGCGAAGGGAGCAGGCCCTGCGGCGCACCTTCGAACGCCGCCCCGACCTTTTGGCCAAAGCCAAATTATCGGAGGCCGATAGGGAATTCCTGGAGAAGCTAAAGCAGGAGTTGAGGTCCGATTAAGCAATTTGCCGCCTTCAGCCCTTTGTGGTACAATTTGTGGGTCGTTTTATCGGGCAAATCAGCGAAGAACGGTGAGGACAGATGGTAGACCTTCTGCGTTCCGTTGAGGAAAAGTATCTTAAGTCCGACGTCCCTCAGCTCAGGCCAGGGGATAAAGTGCGAGTATACAGCCGGATCATCGAGGGCGATCGAGAGCGAACTCAGGTTTTTCAAGGGACGGTGATACGCGTGCGCAAGGGGGGGACAAACGCCACCTTCACGGTGAGGAGGATCGCTGCCCACGGCATCGGTGTGGAGAGGACCTTCCCACTGCACTCCCCCCACCTGGAGAAGGTGGAGATCTTATCCCATGCCCATGTACGGCGGGCGAAGCTCTATTATCTGCGCCAGCGTCGGGGTAAAGCGGCCCGTCTCCGAGAGAAGCGACGCTAAAGGTGTGTTATCACCTCGAGGTGAGAAGTGCGAGGACCAGATCTCCACGAGGAAATGGCCCTCCGAGCCCAGGGATATCGCTTCATCGCTGGCCTGGACGAGGCAGGGAGAGGCTCCTGGGCAGGCCCAGTGGTGGCCGGGGCGGTCATCTTGCCCCTGGGTGTCCCCAGCTTAGCCGATGACTTGAAGGGCGTGCGGGATTCGAAGCAGCTTACCCCAAGACAGCGCGAACTCCTTTACGAATTCATAAAAACCAAGGCCCTGGCGGTGGGGATAGGCTTGGTACCGGCTGCTCAGATAGATAAGTTAGGGATCGTTCCCGCCACTCGTCAAGCTATGAGAGAGGCCATAGCTCAGCTCTCCCCTACCCCTGATTTCCTCCTGATCGATTTTCTCTCCCTCCCTACCCTGCTTATCCCTCAGAAAAGCATCGCCAATGGCGATAGCTTTTCCCTCTCCATCGCCGCGGCCAGCATAGTGGCTAAGGTGAGCAGGGATAGGATGATGGTGGAATTGGACAAGCGATTTCCTGGCTATGGATTCGCCCGCCATAAAGGTTATGGCACTCCTCAGCACCGGGCCGCCCTCCGTCGCTTAGGGCCATCGCCTATCCACCGCCTCTCCTTCAGGCCCATCGCCGAGCTCGTTAAGCCGTGATCGGGCCTTCTTTCCCCATCATTGCCGGCTGTTATTCGTGGGGATAGGGGAATGGGGACAGGAGTATGTTGGAGTTTCTCAAACAGGGCTTCGTCCCCTCCGCTCCATAACAGGCTCGCGTTAAGCCATTCGCTGGCCGAAATGATAAATAAGGGAACCCGATCAAGGAGAAAAAGCGATGAGGAAGCGAACGATTAAGCATCTCGCTTACCTCCTGATAGTTCTGGTATTGGTATACACATGGGCGACGGCATCCGGGCCTAGTCTCGCCCAAGAACCCACCTTCCAGGAAGCGCCGACCCGGCCACTGCCGTTGGAGCCGCTGCCCCTCGGCACCGGCTTCAGGCCGCCAGCGATAGACCTCTCCCACCTGACCGGGCGGAGGATGCCCAAAGGGGTCAGGGCCGCAGCGCTGCCCAGCAGGTTCGATTGGCGTGAGCAAGGCAAAGTAACCTCGGTGAAGAATCAGGGGGCTTGCGGTTCATGTTACGCTTTTGCCGCCATCGGCAACATCGAATCCAAGATGCTCATCGACGAGGCCGGCCTTTACGACTTTTCAGAGAACAACGCTAAGGAGTGCAACTGGCGCGAGCTAAACAACTACATCGACCCTTGGGGGTACCGTTGGGGTAGTTGCGACGGCGGGGATTACCGCATACTTGTTAGTCTGTTCTCCCAAAAGGGCTTAGTGCTGGAATTGTGTGACCCATACATACCCAGCGATGTCGACTGCAAGACCACCTGCCCCTACATAAAGACGTTGCTGGATTGGAGGATCATAAATGGCGATACGGTGCCCGACACGGACGTATTGAAAGGCTACATTTACAATTACGGCCCGGTCTACACGACGTTGTATGCGGGCTATTACGATGCCTGGGATACAGAGTTCTCACACTATGACGGTTCCTACACGCTCTACTACGCAGGGACAGAGGATCCAAACCACACAGTGCTCATCGTCGGCTGGGATGACAACCTCATTCACGCTGGAGGCAAGGGTGGCTGGATCGTGAAGAACAGTTGGGGCACCGGCTGGGGAGACAGGGGCTACTTTTATATCGCTTACGGCTCGGCCAATATCGGCATGTATTCCTCGTTCATGTACGACTGGCAGGACTACGATCCTAACGGTGATATCATGTATTACGATGACGACTGTTGCTCAGGGGCAAGAGGATACGGTGCCACGACCAGTTGGGGGCTATGCAAATTCATCCCCCCGAGAACCGTGAATGTCACACGGGTGGAGTTCTGGACCACTGACGCCACAACCGATATCGATGTGTATCTCTACGATGATTTCGACGGGATAGCGCCCAGCAACCTGCTGTGGAGCAGCCTAAACCACAGCTTCAATGAGGCTGGCTACCATGGCGTGGAAGTAAACCCGCCTCTGCTGGTGACCGCCGGCGACGATGTGATTGCAGTGGTGAAGTTCACTAATGATAGCTTCGAGTCCCCCATTCCAGTCGATAAGAATGGCCCATATGAGATTGGGCGCACGTATATGAGTTATTCGGGGAGCCCTGGCTCATGGGAAGACGTGGGAGCAAACTACCATGAAGACGTGGCCATCCGTCTGCGCACCTCCACTGCTGGACTCGAGCCAGAGATAGATGTGCGAGGCAAGGGCAATTCTATCGCCGACGGGGATACGACGCCCTCCCCAATGGATGGCACCGATTTCGGCATAGTCGATATCGCCGGCGGAAGGGCCGATCACACCTTTGCCATCGTAAATGTCGGGACAGGGGATCTGCATCTCACCGGCACGCCTAAGGTGGTGATCAGCGGCAGGGATGCCGCTGACTTTGCAGTGATATCCCAACCCTCCAGCCCTGTGGTACCCGGTGGTGTAGCCACCTTTACCGTGCG
>Ga0190286_1000722_pt1 | contig 13091 bp, 12 predicted proteins | sample 48691834_MG_FD_183241 | JGI IMG/M metagenome (GOLD analysis project Ga0190286, IMG submission 183241) | Hydrothermal vent microbial mat bacterial communities from Southern Trench, Guaymas Basin, Mexico - 4869-18-3-4_MG | ecosystem: Environmental > Aquatic > Marine > Hydrothermal vents >... | reverse complement strand
TTATCTGCAAATTTCAGCACACCAACAGAACTGTCGATTCCAAACTCTATCTTTAAGGCTTCCGCAAACCTTCCGGTTCCAACCCCTATTTCAAGAAACGGCTTCCTCAAATTTTTACACAGAGTCGATATACAAGCCTTTTCTAGGTTAAAAGCTGACTTTCCAAAGGGCTTTTCATACCATCTATCGTATCTTTCCGCAAAAGCGTCAAAAACATAGTCCACGTCTAAGCTATACAAGTCTGCTTGCCCTTTCAACCATGACGCAGACTCCGTGAACGACGTCCATGCCATTTTCCTCACAGAACTTAATCGCAGCCTCAGACTCTGAACCAGGCTGCATCCAAACCTTTCTTATACCAAGCTTCCTACAAGTTTTAACAACACGCTCCGTTATTTTAGGCGGAACCACAATGTCTACAACATCCGGTTTCACAGGTAAATCCTCAATAGACGGATAACACCTGTCACCCAAAATCTCATCAGCGTTAGGATTCACGGGATAAACACGATACCCAGCCTTCCGCAGGTCCTTGTAGACTTGATGCCCATACTTCTTCGGGTCTCTGCTGGCACCTACAACAGCGAACACGTTCTTCTTATTTAAAAATTCCAAGATTAACTTCTCATCCATCTACTTAGCCCTCACTATCTATTAGATAAGAGTGATATTTAGACTTTGATTCACACTTCCCAGCTTCATTCAGTTTGCAGTTTCGGTAAAGCCTCCTTAACAGCATCTGAAACTTTGGTGCCAGGCTTAGCCGAAACCATCTTTATCTCATGCTCCTCAAGCAGAGTTGAAACACCCGGACCGAACTCAGATGCCAACACAAAGTTCACGTTTAAATCTTTCAGCATCTTTACGGTAATCGGTCCAGAGCCATACTCGTAAGAAGACGCTGGGTTATCAACAACCCGTACATTCCTAACCTCATCACCCTCAACATCCAATATTGTAAAGGTTTTCGCCTTACCGAGAACCTCTGAAATCTTATCCTCTAAACCATCATGTCCCTCTGTGGGGACAGCTATCTTGAACTTTTTCATGATCACCTCACTCCTAACATCCTATTAGACGTATGGGAATTTAAAAGAAAAGGGGATAAAGAATCGACGGCTTTTGGTTTTACGGTCCTTGAGGTGGTGGTCCCGGCGGTGGTTGTCCTTGTCCGCCCCTCTCAAGCATCTCCCTTAACTCTTTGATTCTCCGTTCAACATCGTTGATTTCCTGTTCAATGTCCGCTTTTTCAGCCTCCAACTGCCTCTTGTAGTCTTCTAAGTAAGCCAACTCATCCTCAGGAGACATCTGAGGCGCCGGCGGATACGTAGGTGGGTAACCGTATGGTGGATAACCATAGCCATATTGCGGGTACGGATAAGGCGGTGGATAAGCGTATGGATACTGCGGTGGATAGCCCCAACCTGGATATCTTCTAGTTCTTCGCGGCTGAGCTGCCATTATTTTTCACCTCCTTCACCAATACCATGGATAGGTTGGATAACCAGAATACGCCGAGTACGCTGGATAAGTATTATAGGGGTAACCATAACCATATCCATAATATGGGTATGCACTTCCCGGATAACCAGAATAGGCATACGAATACGGATACGTGTATCTGTATCCAAAACCATAGGTGTACGCCGGGTTAGCCCACCACCATCTTGGAAGCCATGGGAACCTTGCACACACGTAAGGGTTTCCACCCCACCGTCCGAAGCCTCTTCCAAATCCTCCACCGTATATCCAACCTGGTCTCTGCCATGGTGGTAAGTAGCTGAAGGGACCTCTACCTGGCCATGGACCTGTCCAGCCTCCGCCTCTTCCCCAACCCATTCCTCTTCCCCATGCCATTTTTTTCACCTCTTAAATTATTTTGTGTTTATGCACGTTTTTCTAATTATGAGAATATGCACAGAAATATATAAGAATTACGCACAGCATATTATAAAACGAAAGAAAATGCAATACGGCAAACCAACATGGCGGAGAAGACGAAGAAGAGGTAGAAGGGGAAGACCCCCGAAACCCATAATCCTAGAGAGACCCCCACCCATAAACAGGTTCATACCAAGCCCCCACGCAAACCTAGAACCAATACTCATTGAACCAGCAGAGTTAGAAGCCTTCAGACTCGTAGACCTAGAGGGCTTGTCTCAAGAGGAAGCCGGACAGAGAATGGGAGTCTCAAGAGGAACAATCTGGAGGCTTCTGCAAAGCGCGAGGAGAAAAACAGCCCAAGCCATCACCGAAGGAAGACCTCTCCACGTGACCTCTGAACCAGTCTAAATCGCATACTATTTTATCTGTCGTGATCCGCTGGACAGTTGTCAAAGCTCCAGTATATCACAGGCACATCAGCGATGTTTGCTCCCTTCAAAATTTTTGGCAGCATAACCAGTATCGAATCGAAGGTTGGACCTCGCACCTTGACTCTGTACGGCTTGTTAGTCCCAGAGCTCACCGCGTGGAAACAGAGTTCACCTCTTGCGCTTTCAACAAAGCTTAAGGCTTCCCCTTCGGGCACAACGTTAAAGGGACCGAATCTCACCTTAAAGGCGCCACCGGGCAACTTGTTCAAAGCCTGCTCTATAATGCCTAAGCTTTCTTCAATCTCCAATCTTCTGGCAAGCGTTCTATGGTACGTGTCTCCTTCCTTAAAGGTGGGTGTCTCAAAGTCAAGCTCGTCATAGACAAGATACGGCGTTGCCTTTCTAACGTCAAATTTGACACCGGAAGCTCTGAGATTAGGGCCTGTGACATCGTTTTCAACAGCGTCCTCTGTCTTCATCACCCCTACATCCACGGTTCTTTCTTGAAAAACAGGATTTTCAATGAAGAGCTCATCATAGGTTTTCATTCGCTTTTTCATGAAATCAACAACCTTCAAGGTTTCATTTTTAAACTCGTCTTTTAAGTCCCTACGCACGCCGCCTGGAATACTGTAGAGCTGATACACTCTTCCACCCGTCAACCTCTCAAGAAGGTATAGTATTTTCTCGCGGTCACCCCACGCGATTCTCTGAACGGTGTGGAATCCAGCTGCTCCGCCGACAAGTCCAAGGTTGAGCAGATGGCTCTGTATTCTTGAAAGCTCCGCTTGGATCACTCTGATGTATTTGGCTCTCTCAGGAACCTCCAAACCAGCCAGCTGTTCAACGGCACTGCTGTAACCCAGCTCGTATGGTGCACCGTCGAGGACGCAGATGCGTTGAACCAGCATTATGTTTTGCATCCATGTTCTATATTCCATGAGCTTCTCGAAGCCTCTGTGCAGGTAGCCAACTTGCGGTTCAGCACTTGCAACAGTCTCCCCGTCAATTTTAAGCCTTAACTGAAAGTTCCCAGAGGCAGGATGCTGAGGGCCAAAAGGAAGCAAAAACTCACCCTCTTCAAGCTTTTCATCTCTAACAGCAGGGACTTCCAAATCCTTTGAAGCGTTTACTTTCTCTTTTTTACCAGCGTATCCGCTTTGAATGGCATTTATGGCTTCAACCACCGCAAATCCTATGGCTTCAGGCCTTGGCGGACAACCAGCAATCCGTATGTCCACGGGAATGTAATCATCTATCCTCTTGATGGTGTTGTAGCTGTCCCAGTATGTTCCTCCAGTTGCGGGACAGTTACCGAAGGCTATCACAAATTTTGGGGGCGGTATCTGCTCGTAAATTCGGATTATGCGTTTCAACGTTTTCCTTGTAACGTATCCAGCGATGATGAAGACGTCTGCATGTCTTGGGCTTTCAGCTACTAACAAACCGAATCTTTCCATGTCAAAGCCGCTGCTAACCCAAGGAATAGCCTCTATGAAGCCGCATCCTGTGAAGAAGTTTATAACCCAGAGGCTTCTTGAGCGCGCCCAGCTTGTCAAATCTTTTATTTTCGGTTTTTCAGGCATCTTTAGCTCTGGAGCTTGAGATAGCTTTTCAGGAGAAAACAAAAGCTGATTCTTGTCCATGGCGATTACTATCGGAAAGTTTGTCATCCTGAGAGCACCAGTTGGGCAGATATCCGCACAGAGACCACAGAAAGAGCATTTGGCATAGTCTATCTGCGGATGCTTAATCGTAATTCGAGAACTTGGAACCGAAGGCCCTTCTTCCTCCACCATCTCTATGGCTTTGTTCGGACAAATTTTCGCACATAAACCACAGCTTCTGCACTTGCTCGAGTCAAAAATGTGCCTTCCTCTAAACTCTTTCGCTAAAGGCATTTCCGGTGGAAAATTGTAGGTGATGGGCTTGCTCTTCGCCAGTTTGATTCCAGATTTAAGAGACTGAAAGATTTCTTTAATCGTGGCTTTTTACCCCTCGGCCTGTGGTAGCTTAAAAGTTTTTTTCACATAATCTCTCCAGTTAAAGTCTTTCCTAAAAGGTGGAGGACCATTCCAATCCTCAAGAAAGAGAGGTTTCAACATGGAATTTCCAGTGAATTTTATTCCAAAAAGCTCCCATGATTCTCGCTCATGCATCGCAGCGTTATGCCAAAAACTTGACAGACTTGGGATTTGAGGGGTTTCACGCGGTATCTCAGTTGCAACCTTAACGTAAATGTTTCCAATCATGTTGTGAACAAGAAAATAAACTTCAAAGGTTCCCTCCTCCAACCAATCTACGGCTCCAACGGTTAAAAGCCTATTAAAACCATTCTCCTTCAGATAAGCAGCTGTTTTAGCGTAATCTTCCCTTGAAACCTTAACATAATTTACGGGTCCCTTCACATGTCGTTCAAAACTCAGCTTGTCCTTAAGCTTTTCAAACAAAGCATCAGTTAACGTCTCCGCACTCGTATAACATCCCCTTCAACGATAGGCAGACGAGGAAATTTTTAAACTTTTCTAGGCAAAAACCAGAAATTTCGTTAAAAGCACTTTCCATTCTTAATTTTGACACGTATAGGATTTGTTAAAGTTTTGACAGACTACATGTAAAGCATTCTTTTACTCTTTTAACCAATTTTTAGCTAAAACTTGAGCCATCATTTCTTCTAGAGAAAACCTTTAAACTGTTTCAAGTAGCGAAAGTTCCCTTTTTCATCAACCACAAAACAAAGTTAAACAAGGGAAGGTTCGGAACCGTAGGTTCTGAATAAGTGCGGGGGGTGGGATTTGAACCCACGGAGGCCTACGCCAGAGGATCTTCCTTTTTTCAGAGAATACGCATTGAAACAATGCGAAAAAGAAGAAAGGAGAATAGAGAATGGACAGAATAATAGAATAGAGGTTGATGGATTACTGAAGGACTTTGAAATGTTCTGTAAGGTTGATCTTCAGCTTGCAAATTTAAGCATTAGAAATCATATTAGAGAAGTTAAGAGGTTTCTAAAGACTACGAAACTTAATCCTTACACGCTTACGAAAAGCGATTTAAGAAGTTATTTGGCTCCCTTTAGCGAAAAGAACCCCTACGTTTACAAAACGGTTTTAGCAGCCTTAAAGAGGTTCTTCAGAGATTTTCTTGAAAGACCTGAAGTTGTTGAGGGTTTACGTTTTCCAAAATATCCTTTTGAACCCAAAAAAGTTCCCTCAAAGGGGGAACTGCAAGAATTTTATAAGCTTTTGGAAAATGACAGAGAAAAATCCCTCTTTTTGATGTTTGCTACGACAGGACTTAGAAAAAGTGAGGTTTTAAACTTAAAAATTGAAGATATTGACTTGGAAAAGAGGATGGTTTTGCCAAAGGCTCATCGTGGCAGAACGAAAAGAGTCTGGGTTTCGTTCTTTAACAAAGAATGTGAAGAAGTCTTAAGGAGATATTTATCAAAAAGAAAGGATGAAAATCCAAAACTTTTCCCAATAAGCCGAGTAACTCTATGGAAAATTTTCAGAAGGGGAAGAGAGAAAATAAATGTCCATTTAAATCCTCAAATCCTCAGAGAATGGTTTGCCTGCGAAATGGGAAGATTGGGCGTTCCAGATCGCTACGTTGACGCTTTCTGTGGAAGAGTTCCAAGAACAGTTTTAGCCAGGCACTACACAGATTTTAGCCCAGAAAAACTAAAAGAAATCTACGATAAAGCTAATCTCAAGGTATTAGGCTAAAACAGAAAGGGGTAGTTTCGAATCTCTTCCTCTCTTCTATAATTATTGCTTTAAGGCATTTACAAAGCGTTAACCATTTTGCCAAAATCGAATAACCCCAATAACTATTATGACAATTGCAACAGTTAATAGAGGAATACGATAACCGCTTAAATCAAGGTACGGAAAAAGATATGGAAAAGAGCAACTGAAGCAGCTGGCGTAAAAATAACAGCCCAAGTATTGAGGCTCTGGTTCTCAACAGAAATGGGAGAACTAGACGTACCAGACAGATACGTAGACGTTTTCCAAGGAAGAGCCCCAAGAACAGTAATAGCCAAACACTACACCGGAAAAGGATTTGAAAGATTAAATATGATAAGACAAACCTCAAAGTCTTGGGCTGAGAATCCGGAAATTTGAAGAATATTTGCTCTCAAAAGGGAGGAGAATTAGCGAGGCATTACATCGAAACTAACTTGTCAATAACTGAATAAGAAGGAGAGCTAAAAGGATAGCTCCTCCTACTAGAGCGTACTTCTGATAAAAAGCCAAATCTTTAATTACTTTTTCTCCTCCTTTGCCCCAAATTTTTGCTTTAACCATAGCTTCGACAATAATTTTGCCTATCCAAAATATAGGGTAAACTGAAAACGCTCCAACGGCCATCCATAAAGTGATTTTTTCATTACTTGAAAGAGGAGCAATGACTACGTTTACAGTTTCAATAAAGGCACTGACGAAAAAATTGCCCATTATCCCCAACAGGGTCCCAAGGAGTAGAAAGTAGGCTTCCTTCGTCCATTTTTGGTTTATCCGCTTTTTTCTGGTCAAATATGCACCACCTCCATAATTAGTTCATTCTATAGCTTTTCATTTCACCTACAAAATTAACCTCTTCGAATAGTATGTAACTTATAAGCTTCCTTAAATTGTTAAAGGATTGTTTAACGTAATTTAAATATCGGAACAAGTTTATGATTTGAAGGTGAACATTTGGAAACTCGTAAAATAGACAATTTGATCGTCAAAGGAGTAGAAAACTTAGATTACCTAAAGTATTTCGCTCCTCAAGTTATCTTACCAGAAAAAACGGCAGATTTCTTTCTGTTACATAATCATCATCTTGTTTCTGCAAGAGAACTCAAAATAATTGCTATAACTAGCATAGGAGGAAAGGTTGAAGAGTTATCTAGAGTTGAACCACATCTTGAGGAGCTTACAAGGAGAGCTGGATACGGATGGAGCGATCTTCTGGGAAACTTTTTGAGAAGACTCTATTTTTATTTTCAAGATGTCGCAAGAGAAGTATCAACGTTACAAGGAAGCGAAGAGGAAATCCAAATTAAAGCTGGTCGTATGTTCACAGAGAAGATGAGAAAACACCCCGAAATTGTTTTAGATCTATTTACTGGATTGCCGTTGCCATTTATTCAGTTGCTACAAATTTCTCTTGCAGGCTACATCTCAAAATATATTTTAGATAAGACCAGAAGATTGGTCGAAGCCGTTGGGTTATCTACTTCAGCAGATTCATTCAGACTTATAGACGAGATGACTCTAACGCTTTACATTTCTAGAGTTATATTCCCAATAATATCCACTAGTGTTTGCACTAACAGAACGGAGCCTCATTATGACTTTCTACTTTCAAGCATACCTTTACGTGGAGAAAAATGCAGAGTTTGCGAATGTCCAGCAATTACTTTTAGTTTATATCTAATTACTGAACCCTATGCATCTTTTAAAACAGATCATCGAGACTTGAGTTATGTGATTTCTTCCTATATATCAACTAAAAGTGCGGGTGAAATTGAGTGCTTTCCCAAGGTTTTTGTTAAAAAGGACTCGAAAGAGGAGGAAGTTGACGTTCTCATCAGGAACTGGACTACTGGCGATTTAGCAATAGCGGAATGTAAGGTTAAAGAAAATCCAAAAGCTACTTACGACACAAAAGTAAATATGGTTAGGCAAGATCTTGAACAACTTGTCAGAAAAGTAAACACGATTAAATCAGATTTTGGATATCTGATCACAAACCTTATCTTCGAAAGCGATGAGGAACGCAAGAGAATATTAGAAGATGCCAGTAAAAAAATGAATACTTCTCTCCCAAGTAATATCAAACTTTTAGGCAAAATTCAAGGAAGAAACATCATTTCAGAATGGGATTCTATACTTTCTGACATTAAACGAAAGTATTTCCCACAAAAAGAGGACTCGATAGCCTCTAGTTAAGACCCGATCCTAAAAAGTTGTACATTCCTTCCAATATTTTGAGTAATTTTAATCTTTTTCGCTCTTCTAGAGAGTTGGTGGGATATTTCAGGTTTTTTGCTTCTTCTATATATTTTTCTAAATGTTCTTTGGAGAAGACGTCAGAAAAGAGAAGGATAGTTAATTCGTAAGTATTTTTAATTTCAGCCTTTTCTTGTTGCTGTAGCTCTTGTTCAATTTGCTCTCTAGAAGCTGTATTATAGAATACTCTGGTTCTCCTCAAGAAACCAAAAGTCCATGGTCTTTCAATAACGGATTTAACCCTACTTTTACCATAAGGCGAAAAAACGAACGTAAGGATTACTGCCCAAGTTTCCGGGTTCAGTTCAGGAAATAGGTTACAGGATACGTCATCTAATTGTAGGTCATAATCTTTTTCAGTATCCATTATTCTCCTACTGGCCCAATCTAAAAACATTTTCAGAGTAACTCTTGATGCAATATTTTCTTTGTTTTCTATATTTTCCCGCGTAACCTTCCAATTACCGGGAAAGCAATGATCCCATATACTAAATCTCTCAGGGAAACTCGACACTTTGTCGAAAAATACTTGATAAAAAACGTGAAGTAAATTTTCGACATAATATCTTTTACTACCTTGAACTAAAATGTATTGATCTTCGTATTTAGCGACGTGTTCCCTTAGATGTTTGAAGAACAAGAAAGCCTGCCGTTCTTCAAGTGCTCGTTCTTCTACACCTACAATAATTTCACTTAAATGCCTTGAAATTTCGTTCCAAATCATCCATGCAAAAGAATCTGCATTTCCTCTTTCTTTACTAAGATATTCAAATTCTTTTTTCCAAGCTATAAATTTCCAATCAAGAATCTTCGGAAAAGCCTCTTCAAAAACAACCAAAAATATAATTGAGCGCAATTTTAAGAAACTGTAGAAGTCGCTTAACATCTTTGCCATTACAATTAGATTTTTTCTCTTTGAAGGTCTTAAGAACTCCTTTACTATTTTTACAGGGCTCTTCTTCGCATCTTTTATATTGCTGTCGATGGTAATAGAAAAAAATTTGAAGAATTCTCTTTCGTTTTGAGGGTTAATGTTTTTAGTTTGCCAAATGGATCTCCAAACAACTTCTAAATCGGCGGGATTTTTTAGTTTTTTTAGATAAGAAAATCTGTATCCGAAAACATTTCCTTTAGTCCATAAATATACATTGTAGATAATTTTTAATATATAACAGATACCAGCTGCGGAAATAATTAGTTCTAATAACCGCAAACTTCCATTTGATACTTTCCAAAATAGATAGGGGAAAAATATTATTAAGGTGCATAGTATCAAACGTTTCAAGTTGAAAACATTATCTAAAATCACATGTAGGTCTAATTCTGAAAACTCTTTTTCTGGTTCTCTCTTTTTTCGATAGAATTCAATTAAAATTGCTACTGCTAAGGGAATGAGAACCCCCAAAAGAGCCAAACCTAGATTTTGGATATAAACAGGCAAATTATCTGCGTTATTAAGCCATTGAGTTATACCATTAATAAATTCTTCAAAAAAATTGCTAATTCTTGTATAAAAAGAAGTTATTAACAGTTGTGCCATACAATGTACCTCTAGATTAATTATAGGATCTTCCAATAAAAGTTTAAAATGAAAAAGCAGAGCAAATAAGAGTTTTCACACTTTTAAAATCGGCTTAATTATATCTCCTATCTTTTCTTCTAAACGAAATTCAACCCCACTCGACAATATACTTAGCGTAAAGGCGTTTTCAATCTCTGAACGCAATCTCTTTTCATCAGGGTTTTCTAAAATCATATTGTCAATAATGACCGTTGGAACCCGTTCAACAGAGTATATCTTTGCCATTTCTATACCTTCTTTACTCAAAAAATCATATTCTCTGTAGTCGAAGTGTTCTTTTCCTAAAGTTTTCAAAATGTTAGGCAGTAATTCTCGTATTTTTTGGCTTGAGACATCTATCTCTGAATAAAATAAGTCAATTTTAACTTTCTCTCGCTTTTTGTGAATCTTAAGTTCTTGGACTTTCAACTCTCCAACTTTTAGGTAGATTGTAACTGTAGCATTTTTGAAGCCTATTATTTTACCACTTCTATCCCATCGTAGGGTAAGATCTGTTTTTATTTTGAGGCTGCTGAGATTTAAACGAGTTTTGGATCGTAAGTATTCATAGAACCAGTCGCAGATACGCTTAGTTACTGATTCGTTATGTTTCCTATGCTGATAAAACTCCTTTCCTTTTCTCTTGAACTTTCTATATGTGACACCTAGTATCGATCTAGTTAGGGCTGCCTTGAAACTTTCGTAATTTCCATCCACTATAGTTGTCCTTATTTCTAATTCCCTTTCATTTTTCATATAAATCCCCATCGGGATATTCTACCATATGTATGGATTGTGTGAACTTAAGAATTTCGTTACTGATGGTATATCATTACTTCAAGAAAAATCACCTATCGAAAAAGATATATTGAAGATACTACATTCTGAAATATGGTAGGACATACTGTATGAGGGAAGGTTAATAGAAGTGGGCCTAAATTTATCAAACCCAAAAACCTTTCTTCCTTTACTGCTCTTCATAGGCTTCGTATTCGCTCTCATTGGAAAGGGATGGTAGAGCTTTTCGAGCGATAGCAGCATGTACTCTACTGGTCTGTTTTTTATGGTCCTAGCAATTATCCTATGGATTTGGAGTCATAGAAATAGGTTAGGGCTCTAATTGAGTCATCTTAGAGGAAACAAGATGCCCAGACGAAGAAGACGAATTATTAGGAAAGGGCTTCGTTAGGTTGCTACCGAAGAAAACTTGAACGATGTTCCAAAAGCACCTGGAGTTTACGCTCTATACTACTATGGAAAGAGAAGGTATGTTGGGCAGACAACGAATCTTCAAAGACGATTAAAGCAACATTACTAGAATAACGTGCCTTTTACTGAATTTACTTGGTATCAAACCCCCGCCTAATTATAGACGTACCCTGGAAGGCAAGTTAATAGACAAAGACTTTAATGAGTTATGAACGCAGTTCGGAGACGTCGTAAAAGAAAGAAGTGATTAATCATCATAAAGTCTTTTTGTGAACGGTTTGTCTAAAGTAAAAACTTTAACGACAACCCTGCGTACGAGTTTGAGTCGTTAGAATGCAACCCTCAAGCGGAGGTTTCAAAGGTTTACATCCATACTCCCAGGTATCAGATTCGCCGCAATTAGGAACAGTATCTGCCCATCCTTCAGAACCGCTCTTAATACAACTGCCTCCACTATATGTACAAGAAATTGTGCTAATTGAGGTGTATTGCTTTTCTACCGATCCGTTGCAGTTAAAATCCCACTGAGGATAATCTGTGCATACCCAATCCCCGAGACTAGTCTGATATCCTGCTCCTGAATTCACTCTGGCATCTAAGTCGCAACAGTCAAGAGGAGCTGAAGATTCTCTTTTGTAATTATCAGTGGAATTGGTACAATCTGATCCTACACAACGCATGGCAGAGGCGCTGACTCTGTATCCATCATTATCTCCATCTAAGTAACATTCCTTGTACTGCCATCTAGTGTTATCTGCATCATCGCAATCATCTGTACCAAGTTTTTCACTATCTACAAGCCACGTGTAATTACCAGAAGAATCTTTGTAATATGTTCGGCTATCTGTCGTAGTGGAGTCTCCTACACACTGAGTACCAGCTGCAGTATCTGTATATCCATCTTGATCGTTATCTGAAGAAAGTCCAGATATTGATTGAAAGATATTCGCATTCCCATCGTCGCAATCATTCGTCCCTAATTTGTCATTGTCATAAAGCCATTTGTAGGTACCGTCGTCCCCTTGATAATAAGTTCGGCCATTAATTTGTGCAGAGCACCCTACGCATCCACCAGTAGGACTTGAAGCGGTGTATCCATCACGATCGGAATCGAGGGAAATAGTAGGAGGAGAAGACGAAAAATATGTGAAAATATAAGAATTAGAATCGTCGCAATCATCCGTTCCAAATTTCTGGCTATTAACTAGCCAGCTAAAATTACCGTTTGCATCCTTATAATATGTTCTACTATCCACTGTAGTCGAAGTTCCTACACAATGGACGCCTGTATCAGGAGTTGGATTTAAATAACCATCTCGATCTCTGTCTTTTGAGAGGTTAGCTACTTCTTGAAAGATGTTATCGTTAGAATCATCGCACTCAGGATCAGTTAAAGAAGCTAAAGTATATCTTCTTACTGCTCCAGAAACTGGAGGGTTAGTAGGATCATCGTGGACGTAGTAAGCGTTATAGCCATCTGAATCTGAATCACCCCACCAAATGTATGCTTTTCTAATTTGACCTGGCCCTTCTTTAGAAATAGCTATCACTCCATCAATAGTAATTGAATAACCGGGATTGAAAACTATTGTTTGTTCTCCTACACTTCCTCCCCCAACAGTTAGAGTAAATCCTGATTCAATGATTATGTTTCCCTTTTCCACTCCGTTTATATGCCATTCAAAGATACAACCCTCAGAACCTACTGTGCTAGTGCTTAAAGTATAATCTTGACCATCTGTCGGAGTAGGACAAGAAGAGCCAAAACTTATGGTAACTTTGTCCTCTCCTTTAATGTTTTTTGCAAAAATTTTAATTTGATAGTTTTTCTCAAAAGTGCATTCTTTTTCTCTTTCCCATTTACCTTGCCAAGTAGTAACTAATTCTCCATTTCCTTCTACTTTCTTCAATTTCAAAGGAAATTCAATTTCTTTTTGATCACAAATTGTAGTTCCCAAAACAAAATCTTCAGCCCTTACAGAATCTGCCTTTGTTTTAATT
>Ga0190286_1000721_pt1 | contig 13093 bp, 19 predicted proteins | sample 48691834_MG_FD_183241 | JGI IMG/M metagenome (GOLD analysis project Ga0190286, IMG submission 183241) | Hydrothermal vent microbial mat bacterial communities from Southern Trench, Guaymas Basin, Mexico - 4869-18-3-4_MG | ecosystem: Environmental > Aquatic > Marine > Hydrothermal vents >... | reverse complement strand
TTCTAAGCAGAAACTATACTTTGATAATACCTTCACTTAATGTGGATGGATACGATAGAAAACGCAGGGTGAATTTAAACCCTAAGGGAGGAGTTAATCTTAACAGGAACTTCCCAGCGACTTGGAGAACTGACTGTACCATATTAGGTGAGTGCACTAATGGGACTTGTCCCGAAGGACAACAATGCATTCAAGGATACTGCTACAAATCAGGATGTGCATGTGGCTGGAGTGACATACCAGGAAGACATGATTATAGAGGAGAAGCACCTGCAAGTGAACCTGAAACAAAGGCGATGTTAGCTATCCTTCAGAGATACAAGCCTAAGTTTGTAATAGACTATCACACATGGGACCCGAATAGAGAGTTTGCTAGACCTAGCTGGAGAACAGGGATAACCGAACAAGACAAGGCCTACCATAGAGCTATCTACGACAAATGCGTAGAAATGTGGAATAAAATGGCTGTTCCTAAACCATATCCAAGATACATGGCTTTAGGTATTTGTGGAGGTCTAGCAGATGACGGCTATGTTACTGGTGGGGCAACAAGCTTTTTGATTGAAGGACTTAGCAAGGATGACTGTGGAGGCTATATTAACCCGCCCTATGAACTAATAGAAGAGGTTGCTTGGCCTCAATTCTTAGCGGTTGCATTAGTCATCAGCTCAGAGTGTGAGATACCTTCGCCGATAGCTGGCCCCTTAGATATATGGACGTTTCCATTAGTTAACTGGCTTGCCACATTATTCCCAAATGTTGGTGAGAAAGCCCGTGTAGTCTGTGAGGACATACGTCTGAGAATTCGTAAGAGAACTCCCAGCTTTCAATAGTTTATACCTACGGTTGATAAACTTCCTTAACTCTTAACACGACAAGGGGACAATAGTTGCCGCCAACTGTTACTGCTGGACATGGGTCTGTGAAGGGTCCGTAAGCACCTAAATCATAGTAATATTCTTGAAGTGCACCGTTATGGTAATACCTACCTGTTGACCTCTCAACTTCTGTTGTGCTTTCATCTCCTTGAATGGCAACCCAGTAGAGACCAGCGTCCAGCTGAGTATCCGTTATAGTTATTTCTTGAAGTCTGTTGGTTCCGCTTTTCGCTACACTGGCTGATTCTACAAGTAAGTCTCCCCCCTCAGGAGTTTCTCCATTATCTTTGTATATGCCAGCTCTAATGTTTCCTGCTACTGTACCTGCCCATGGTATGCATATACGGTCAACAGTTAACCTTATGGGAACTTGAATTGGCATGAGATAACATCTGTTAGCAGTCATAGTTAGTGTGCTGTACCTATATGGAAAAACGGGAGTTAGATACCGCAAATACTGTATTGCGTATCCCGGAGCCCATCCCATTTTAAAGCCCTCCTGGTTTGTTCGGTAATCCTGTTATTACCAAAACGGCTATTCTTGCCGTTGCACCCGTCGTAGCTGAAGCGTTTGAAACATGAATTTTAATCGTTACCTGCGTGCTGGTTACTGAGTCAACTTTGAGAAGGTCATATCTCCAGTCATCCACGTCGGTTTCTTCTACTACAGTAAGCTGGAAACATTCTTTTCCAGGAGTGTAAGGCTGATAGCCATGTGCTGGGTCACCAAGCCCATGGCTCACCGTTATGGTTTTTACTCCTGTGCTATCTATTGCAAACGTGTCACTTAAAATTAGGTTTTCAGTTACGTAGCCTCTGTTTAGATAAACGTAAATGTGGGTACCTGCTGTATAACGATGTAGAACATCATCGCCAAAGTCTATGAAGTTGTTGCAGTAAATCCAAACATAATCTATGCCTGTATCTATGGTTACTCCGTAATTGTTATAGTGGGCGGCTGTGTTGTTAGCTACTATATGGTATGAACCGCCGTTCATGTTGAAGAACGTGGTTGCACCGGTACCTGTCCAAACACCGAAATTGTTTTTCCACACGCAATATGTTGGTCCAGTACCGTCAACGGTTTCAGTTCGAAGAGCAAAAGCACACTCCATTAAACTGTTTCCGTTAACCATACAATAGCTACTTCCACCTCTGATAACTATTCCTGCACAGGTAGTTGGTGGTCCACCGTTTCCTATGTTTCTCACATGGTTTCCTGTTACCAAGAGGTAATTGACGGCAGTAGCTCTGATTCCCCTTTCAGAATCATTGTTTTCCCCTAAGACACCGTTGCCTATTATCCTCGTGTCATACATAACGGCGCTTGAACCATCCACGTCTATTCCAATTAAGTGTCCTGAAACATTGTTTCCCATGATTAAGTTTCTATAACTTGAGTTCGGCCCAGTAAGGATGATTCCTGTTCCTGTAAGTCCAGCTCCAACAATTCTGTTTCCCATCACAACGTTGTCGTTGTCAGCGTAATCGTAAGCTCCCAGCCAGATGCCGTTAACCTTCGCATTTTTAGCTATGTTCAAGGCGAATATAACATTTGAGCAGCCGTGATTTTTATATCCTTTTGTATGGTCTAAATTGCCTACGTCACATGTGCATCCAAAACATATTCCGTTATCCGCTGCGTAACAAAATTGAACCGCTGAGGTTTCCCATGAACCGCTAACCGTTGTAACAAAACTGCAACCGTAAACTATTCCGTCTGGCGCTCTTTCAAACTGAACTCCGTCCTTATACATGTTTCTTATACGGCAGAAAGCAACTATACCACGATATGAGCCTGGAGTTCCAGCTCCGTTTCCAGCAAACTGAACCCCTGTTCCCTCGTAAACTCCTTCCGCAGACGATGAAGTGCGGTACATACAAATTATTTCCATGTGATGAACCCAGCAGTCGTCACTCATCCGAAAATGGATAACGTTTCCACCAGTCGTCTGGTTAGCTTGGTTTCCATCCAGTTTTCCACCGCAAATCTCTATCCAAACATTTCCTGATGTCCCGTCAGCGTTAACAATCCACGAGCCACTGTGGTTAGCCTCAAGCTTCCATGAACCTTGAATGAAAAGCAAAGTGTAAGACGGTGTCGAAATTGTGCCTAAATCAACGTAGTTTCCTATAACCGTAACCGTTTCCTTCCATGTTCTACCAGACGTAAGCGCAGCTAAAGCATTATTAATTACTGTTGTAGCGTTCGCTCCTGTGAGAGGCTTATAATCTATTAAAACCCAGCCACGTTCAGCTTGACGGGCTGCACAAACATACGTTGTTCCCCCAAAAGAAGCCTGATAAACCACAACGTGGGCTGGAATTACAAAAGCTCCCACATCATGAGGTGCACCTTGCCCTCTGAAATCAACTAACGCTGCAACTTGACTCATTTCTCACCCTCAGGATAAAGTCCAGGGTTAATCTTTTTCAAATCCCTCTTCAAAGCTTCACTTTTAGACACTACCCTAATCACTTTCTTCAGCATTTTCTTTACTTTCCCCCTCGGAACTAATTCAACGTTGCACTTTAGACACCAAGGTTTACCGTTAACCTTGTTTCCTTTATCGGGTTCCCCACATACAGGACACACCAGCTCCGAAGCATTTTTTCCAGAAGTTACCTTCACATATTTTGCGTGAATCATCGCTAAGGGCGAAACCGGGTCCACGCTAAAAGTAAACGGTTTACCTGTTTTAGCTTTCAGTTCTTCAGCATGCATCCTTAATTCTGTAACCCTTAGAGACAACTCGTCAACATCCAACTTTACCGCTTCAAAAGCCTTAGGAAGTTGAGAAAGCAGATGACGTTCAAGCTCCTTTTTCGACATTTAAACCTCAACCCCCGCAGCAGAAACAAAGGTGCTTCCCCCTGTAGTGTCCGAACTCTGCACTACTGGTTGCTCTCCAGCATCAAAGCTTCTTCCATCTTGACTGCTCCATACACGTGTGGTTTGAGCAGGCACGTCAATGCTTAGCTTGGTTGCTCCTCCACTAACCAGCAAAGTTACAACCGTGTTGTTTGTTCCAGTATGACGGATGGTCAACTCTCTTATACGCCTAGTTTTCCCTGTAGGCACCTTACTACCCAAATTTTCCTGTCCTTCGGCTCCTGAAGCTTTAATTTCTACTTCACCTGATTCCCAGTGATTTGTATGTAGGAAACTTTCAGATTCCACCTCAGTTCCAGGAGTATATGTCAACTTTCATACCTCAATATAATGGATTCATAAGTCGTGTTTGAACCAGAACCTTTAGCCTTTACTCCATCTTTTAAAAGAATTCTAACGTTTGACGTTCCTCTAAGGGATAGTGACGCATCCGGCTCAAGAGCTTTGTAGCGTGTTCCTCCATCAAATGAAACATAAAGATAGTTTTTATTGTGGGTGTTATGAATCATAAAGCTGTGAACAACGGTTTCAACATCTAGAATCATAGTTGGTTCAGCTCCAACCTCCCCGTTAATATGAACAGGTTTAACGTAAGTAATTTCATCTCTATCAATCATTTTGGACCCCAATTTTAAATAAGATAATAAGAGTTTTTAAACCTTATAATCCTAGCTTATTTTTGGCACCCTAGTCCCTCTTATTATAGCGTTTATTTCAGATGTGGACAAGAATTTGTCGAAAAAGTAGACTTCATCGATGATACCCTTAAAACGGTAACTTGAAGAGGTCCAAGCTCCAGCTCGGAAGTTTGTGGTGGCCGGTGAAAAACCGAAGTTTACTGAATCGACAAGGTCACCGTTTAGATAGAAGTAAGATATTGCTCCATCATAGACCCCACATACATGAGCCCAAGAACCTATTGGAACAGAATCAGGGTCTGAAAATATATCCGTGTAGGTTGAACCATCATAAATCCGCCACCTCACACGGTGAGTATCACGGTAATAAACCATAACCCATCCTAATTTGTTATCCCAATCATCTTTAGAAACAATCACTCCTCTATCATCTGTTAATGTTAATGGTTTAATCCAAGCCATAATAGTGAAAACTGAAGGTCGCTGAGTTGGGTTGTCAGCCACGTAAACTATGTCGTTTTCACCATCAAACGATATGGCTTTCCCATATTTTCCATCAACCCATGTTGGACTGCCAGACACAGTTCCGTTGTTTCCATACCCTGAACCATCCCTTGTCGGGTTGGCTTCGTCGTCGAAGAGCCAAGCCAAGCGACAAGAACCAAGGATAAAGACTGGTCTAACCATTTTTGTTCACTTAAGGTAAAACTCTTAACCATGCGTACAGCCTAAAGGTCGACTGGGCGGTTGCCCCATTTACGTATCTAACTCTGACATACCGTGCAACAAGTTCTTTACTGAACCCTTGACCCGCACCAGCGTCAACAGCTATGGATTCTGAAACATCCCAATTACTGTTGTCTGGGCTCTGTTCAATATATAGTGTTCCAGGTTGGTCTGCAAACACTGAACCCGTTATCCTACTAAACCTGTCCAAAGTATCCTCACTTGTACTTGTGTAAGAAGCGGATGTTGCCAAGGCAGTTGTAGATACACAATGAAGCTTTCTATACTGAGCTTGAATATCTACTCCCGGAGTTATTGCGATTTCCTCAAGAGAAACCTTAAGGTTTCCAAGTGAGGTCAAAGCAGACGGTAGGTTGCTGACTTCCACGGTTCCTCCATAAATGCTATCAAGCCAACCCCCGCCAAGTTTACCAATTGACTGCGTTCCACTGGCTAACGCTACTGTTCCACCTTTAATGGATTCAACTTCACCAAGCCATTCAACAGTAGCGACGTTACGTAGTAAAGCCTCAAATCCCATTTTATACCACCTAATACTCCTTTCCTATAATTGTTCCATCCACCGTTATTACGCTTCCATCTGTACTCTTGCACTCCAGCAACACTTCAGTCCCCTCATCAAGTTCATTATCTGGAAAAGATAAGGTTAATGGAGATTGAATTTGTTTATCTTCAAATTTAGTTTCTCCACCTATTCTTAGACGGAAATAAGTCTTATCAAAGTTATCGCTGAGCATACTTATTTCCTTCAGACTCCCCTTTTTACCTGAAGCTACAACCCATGAAACAAGAGTCTGATAGGTTGTATCCGAACCGGAATACCTGTCAAGCTTTACTACAGGTTCACCTAACTTTTTGATTGGTGGCGGTAAAGGCTGAACAGTCCCCTTTTTATACGAGAACCACAAACATTCCAGTGTTCTCTCTGTAACTGTAGCACCTATAGGGTCTGCAGTTACTTGAGCTAACCTTCCTTTAATTGTATGGTCTCCTGGTTGCACAGGTAAGAAAAGATATGCTCCTAAACCAACAGTATAATTAGAATAAGCTCCATAAAGTGCTCTGTTCGACAGGTAATAGTCAACACCATCTACATTTAGGGCAGTTTTAACTCCATTGTAAGTGTTTCCATTAGGATATGGCTTTGAGTTACAGTAGAAGGCAAGCAGATAATATATTTGAGATGTACTGCGGGTGACGGCTGCTGGTGTATCGTCATCATAGGATTCACCCGTTTTAACAGTTACTTTCGTCACGTCATCCTCCACAGAATCGGTAGGTAATGTTTGGTCAAAAAGTAATACTCCGATGAGACGTTCATCTACTCCAGCACTACCACTAATAGCTCTAAATCGCCCTTTTATTGTATGAGAACCAGCATCTAATGTTCGCTGAATCGCTACGAAAGCATGATTAACTTCTCCACTTAGTGGAGGCCCATCGCATTGTTCAACACTATCTTCACCATCAACCTGAACAGCTACACCTTTCCCTTCGATATCTTCAACGGTATCATAGTCATTTGAGGCTGCATATAGGATAAGTGCTTTTTGTGCGTAGGGCAAGTTTAAGTTAATCACACAGTCAGGGTCATCCTTAAAACTAGTTGACCATACTTCAACATGACCAATAGCCCGGATATAAGCGAAATCATTTATGTTTCCATCAAAGAGAATAACCGTTAATGTTCTATTCGTAATATGGACATCTCCATATGCTGAACGGCAAGCAGCAAATTGCCCCTTAATAGTGTGGGTTCCTGCTGATAATTGACCAATCCAGAAAACAAGGGCACCAGTAGTACGTGGGCTTCCATAGGATGAGTTATATTGTGCAGCAACAAGAGAGCCGTCAACGGATATTCCATATCTTAAACCATAAGGATTAGTATCATTTTTGTTTGATGGATTATATAAAATTAAGGCAATTTTAGGCTTGGCTAAGGTAAAACTTAAGGTAGCAGGAGTGTCATCCACATAAGACTCTGATGATGTTTTGACAACAGTTGTGGACTCAACATGCTTATATCCAGAGAAAACTAAAACCATTCCAATCCTCCGTTTCTACCATTCAACTATTTTAATTTTCTCGGGGTCAGTTTCAGGAGTATGCACTTCTGTATCCCTTATCTCTAACGCATCCACCAAAAGCTCTTGGTCATCTCTAGACCTCACTCTATAGGCTGAAATACTACCCTCAGTTGGCGAACCATCACGGCATATTAGCTCCAAATAAAGATAGGGAAGGTAACCACTTGTTTCTGTGCTTAAGCTTTTAGCCGTTGAAGAAAACTTGTTAACGGTAAATGTACCTATATCAACTGATTTAACAATAGATGCTGTTCTATTACCCTTTATTCGTACCTCTACATCTTGGTCTAAGTCATTATCTACAAAAACTGTTATTAATCTCATTGCGATGGTTGTTGTGACCTCTACATCAGCTATTAGAGCTGCTTCTACCATCGCCCATATCTGCATGGCTCCCCTACTTAACTCTACAATAAAAGCATCAACAGCAACCTTATATCCAGCTGAAAGTTCGTTTTTAGTTCCTGTTACTTCTACCTTAACTTTATGATTCGCTAAGGTCAAATTAGAAGCAACAAAGGCTATTTGAACACGTTTACTACTGAGGTATGTATCTAATTCCTTTGCCTCACCATTATCTATGCTAATATTGGCTTTACCTCCATCAGGTAGTCCAAAAAAGCGTATCCACAGCCCGGTTCCTCTAAAACTAAATTCTAGATAACTTCCTGCTGACTCACTGTAAATATAAGATAAATCTGTTGCGTCTTTATCCCACACAGATACCCAAGTTCCATATCTTTCAACAGCGTCATCTTCACTATCTGTGACAACAACGTTCTGTGTTTTAATAATCTCCGCTGGAACATATGGAGCTTTTCTTTGAATACCTGACATTTTAAACTCCCTTAACCGACTCAACAGAACTTACATTCGAAGCTAGAGGCTTCTCAATAATAATCCAGCCTGTTTCTGTTTCTTTCACCAGAAGCATACTTCCTTGAGCTGGTACCCGAAACTGTAGAAGTAGCTGTCTCCAGAAAAGTATTCTAGCTTGAAGTAACTGAAGGAGAAAAGTGAGTAGAGTTCCAATAATGGGAAAAGGGAAGAAAGAAGTTTGCTGTTTTAAAACAGGGCTTGTCGGTATCGTTTCAACTGGTATAGGGGTAACCTCTGGAAGCTTATCAGATTCCTTAGGATAGAAAACGTAACTTCGGGTCATATTAGCCTCCTCTCCTCCATAACTTTTCAAAATCTGACTTTAAATATATTGTTCCGTCTATAACAACAGCAGCTGGAACTGTTACGTTTGAATTATTGAAAAACTTCCATTTGACAGAATGTTGTGCAGCTAACCATCTATGTCGAATAGATACTGGATTGTTTATACTTCCTATTTCACGTTCAACCTTCTCAACTAAAGTACCATCACAAGTCCAGAGGGCGTATGTGTCTTCAAAACAATTGTTTCCAACCAGTTCTATATGAAAAACACACCCAGCTGGAACTGTGAAATCATAAATGATTTCACTGGTTCCCGGTTCTACATTTCTATATTGAAGAGGAGGGTAAAGCAGTGAAACTGGATGAGGTTTTTGTTCAAGTTTTTCAGGTAAAGGAAGTATGGGTGGTTGTATACTCCTGACTTCCTTAGCCAAAGCTTTAGCTATTATTCGCCCTTGAATCAGACGGAAAGCTAACTCCCAAGAAATGTTTGTCAAGCTTACTCAATTTAAGAATTAAAGTAAAGATATAAAGCCTTTACTATTATTCAATTTCTGCCTCCCAGAATGATATCATACAGTTTATTGTTGCTCCACTAGTTCTTATTCTGATGTCCTCCGCAGTACCAAAGACAAGTATTGGGGCTCTTGGGTCACTTCTAATATCATGTACATCCTGTCTAATTATGTAAACAGGTGGAATCTTAACGGTTGCTCCGCTGAGGATACAGTATGTTGCATCCGTATCAGCTGTTTCATTTGAAACTAATAATCCATAAACGAAACATTTCTTTGCACTGTCAACGGAATGTATAGTTTTTGTTGTGGCTCCAACACATGTTGCCATAGCATCGTCTGCAACCAATACAGGATCATATTCGGGTATCCATTCACCTTTATCGGGGTGAAGTAAATGTTTAAGCTCATTTCTGCTCAATTGGGCTTGACTCATCACTGTATCCCTCCAACTGTAATTGTTATGAATTCAGCTGGTTTAGTTATCTCCTTCCACTTGTATCTGAACCCATACACGTAAAGTTGCGGAATAACATCTACTCCGTCATATTTGTTCTCTGCTTTGAAGTATGGTGGTTTGTTGTTTACGACAAAGAAGTTGTAGAGTGGACGTGGATTGTCCTTAGGGCTGATTATGCCATTAAGTTCACCGACAGCCTGAACTGAAGTACCCAAGCGGTCTACTCCTGAAGGTTGCTTAATGTAAAGGTGAAGTTTCCGTGCGTTTATCCCAATTCCGGTTATTCTATGAAACTCATCTGTCGGCGGGTTAAGCTCATCAACTTTTCTATAGTCCGTGTTTGATCCAGCTGAAAGAGTGTCGGTTGCATCCTTCTCCCACTTATTTTCTGTAGAGTCCCATCCTAGAATCTTGTAGATGGTGTCTACACCAGTAATCTCATAGTATTTTTTGAACGCTGGAACATAGACTGGTTGACCTATCTTAAAGGGTAAAAGCTGTGCAATCGCCATCTTCACACACACCAATAATAAAAGGGGAATCCGTATTTAAAAAGCTTAGGATTTCCTTGATTTTTTCCCAAGTAACCTCTCAAGCTTAGTCACACGCTTCTCTAAAGTCTCAACCTTTCGACTTAGTTCATCAAGCATAAGCTCAATTCTAGTTGGCAATTAGATCACCTTAGATATATCCAAAAGCAAACCAGTCAAAATCACCGGCAGTTGCATTCGGGTGGCATGTAATAGTTGCCCCAGAAGTGGCACTAACCCACGCAGCTGTTGCACCCTTAACATTAAGCCAAGCTTTCATAACGCTGGTTAGTCCCGTATCAACACTGATGTCTCCAGATGCGTCTCCAAACGTAGTTGCTCCATGTTTCAATTCAATTCCTGAAGTTGCTATATGCAGAGGATAGGTTCCACCCTCAAAGTAGATTTTTTTCTCATTCCACTTTCCTATTCGAACCATACAATCACCATCAGAAAAATTTAAAATAACTTCTAACTCATATAGGTTCTGGAAGTTTGTTATGGTGAGATAATGAAATTATTACAAGAACGTTACAGAAGATATAGAATAGGGAAAAGTACCGTAGCGGATGAGACTATTCATATACCTAAACAGGTGATAGAAAACTACGCATTAAAAAAGGGTGATATTTGGGAGTTCTACCCACCAGACGTTAACTTTCCCGATGAAGAATCGGATAATCTAATAGCAATATTGATAGTGAGAGCAACAGAAATGGCAACAGTAACCATAGGAAGGTGACTAAATGGGTGATGTCTGGAGTAAAATAAACAAGGAGAAGCCCAATAAGATTGATAAAATTGTCAAGCTACTGAAGAAAAGAGGTGTAGATATAGATCCTTGGGATATCTACCTTGTTGAAGAAGATGAAAAAGGCTATGAACTATCGGTTGACGGAAAAATCTACATTTCAAAAATGGGAGGTGAGTAAGTGCCCCGTTACGTATTGGTTACAACAGACGGATCTCACTTCCCAGACCTTATTGAGGAGAAAGTATCGCGTCCTGGCTGCTATCAATGGTTCCGCGCCTTTTCCAAGGGAGGTTGGTCAGGTGAGGTTCGTCATGTTAAGACAATTGCCGAAGCTGACTATCAGAAATGGGACATCATACACGTGAAAGCTCACTTTTAAAAGTGAGCCACGAATTTGTGTGGTGTCACTGCACCTATCATTCCAAAGATTAAAGAATACATTAAGAACTCTTCAACAATCCTGATTACTAATATTGACTATGCGACAGAAAATTTTCAAGAGGGCTTCCGCAGACCCCGTGATTTTTATGAGGCTTTTAAGGTTGCTGATTTCGTATTTTGTCAAGATCCGGCTAATACCAAATTTGCCAACTTCCTTTTCAAAACACACATGAAGTTGAAGAAGAAGGCATGGCTTGTACCACATCCTTGTGACATGGAACTTAAGAAGTTTAAAATTGATTATGACCAGCGTATAGATAACATCGCGGTTATGTACCATCGTTACCGAAATGAGCTTCTGCTTCCAAGTATGATTAGTTGGGGTTTAAAATATCCTACAATCCTATTCGGTCTTGTAAGAGGAAATATTCCTGTCGGTCTTTTCCATTATACTGCAGCTATGTTACCATGGGGTAAATATTTCTATCAGCTTGCCCACTGTTCAATTGCACTAGATTATATTTCACTCTATCATTGTTTAGGGCGGTATCCTATGGAAACTGCTTGTTTAGGCATTCCTACTGTTACTACGAATAGGATTTATATGGGTCAGAAGTTGTTTCCTATGGTTTGTCATGATCCTATGGATTTTGAGGGGTTGCGTGGAAGTTTACAGAAGCTTATTGATGATGAGGAGTTTTATCATGAGGTGGCTGATTATGCGTATGAGCAGGTGGAAAACTTTAATCATGAGAACAGCCGTAAAAGGTTGTTGAAAGCCATTGAGGAGGCTGGATTAAGTATTGGTTAAGGTTCTTATTACAGGTGCTGCAGGGTTTATTGGCTCCCACCTTTCAGAGTATTTGAAAGAGAAGGGTTATGAAGTTTTAGGAGTTGATAATCTTCAACATTCCGTTAAAGGTTGGAGAACTAATTGTGAAGATATTATACAAGGAGACGTATGTAACATTTACAAGTATGTTTTAGGCGGTAGAGAATACCTAGCTTTTCCCTGGAAGGGTGACTTTGATGTAGTTGTCCACTTAGCAGCCAGTATATCCGTAGATTACAGCCTAGAGGCACCTTGGTCAAGCCTCTATAACAACGTAGTTGGAACACTTAACATGCTTGAGTTCAGCCGACTTTATGACTGTAAATTTATAATGGCTAGTAGTTGTGAGGTATATGGAAGTAACGTAAATCCCGAAAAACCTATGGATGAAACCCACCCATTAAATCCAGCAAGTCCCTATGGATTTTCAAAACTTGCTGGAGAACTTCTCTGTAAAGCCTACTATAAAACATACGGATTAAAAGTAAATATAATGAGGCCTTTTAACATCTTCGGACCAAGACAAGATGAAGGATCATATGGTGCAGCAATAGCCAAGTTTATACGTCGTGCTCTAAATGGGGAGCCCCCTGAAATTTATGGAGATGGCCTTCAAACCCGGGACTATATCTTTGTAGATGATATTTTGAGGGCTTATGAATTGGCTATAAAAGCGGATTTTAAGGGAGAACCGATAAACTTTGGAAGTGGAAGAGAAGTGACAATTAACAAGTTAGCAGAACTTATACTAGAGCTTACAGGGAAAACACTTCTTAAGCCTGTTCACGTTGCACCAAGACCTAATGAGGTTAGGCGAAGCTGGTGTAATCCTTCAAAGGCTTATAGATTACTGGGATGGAAAGCGAAGATTCCCCTAGAGGAAGGACTTAAAAAATATATCAGATGGTATAGGAAGGAGAGGCTTGGAGAAAACTGAGAAAATTCCTTTTTTCCGTCCAGCGAAGTTAACTCTGGAAGAAATTCAGTATATTGAATCTCTTCTTGAGGTTATTTTGGATTCAGGTATGCTTTCAAATGGAATGTTCTGTCGTGAACTTGAGGATATGGTTAAGGAATTGTATGGTGTGAAACACGCGATAACTTGTGCTTCAGGGACGGCAGGCTTGTGGATTGCGTTGAAGGCTTTGAAGTCTAAAACTGTAGCTATGCCAGCTTTCACTTGGAAAAGCCTTCTAGAGATAGTTCCAGAT
>Ga0190286_1000720_pt1 | contig 13145 bp, 18 predicted proteins | sample 48691834_MG_FD_183241 | JGI IMG/M metagenome (GOLD analysis project Ga0190286, IMG submission 183241) | Hydrothermal vent microbial mat bacterial communities from Southern Trench, Guaymas Basin, Mexico - 4869-18-3-4_MG | ecosystem: Environmental > Aquatic > Marine > Hydrothermal vents >... | reverse complement strand
AGGAGGTGATGCTTAGCGAGATATCGACGTGCTCGCATTTAAGGTGATAACAGACCAAGGAGGATCGCAAAATGAGGTGGACGGCTGCAAAGGTGGGTTTCATCGCCGGCGTTGGAGCGGTATTGGGTCAAGCCATATTCAAGGTCATCCCGCCACCGGCTTATGGAATCTGCATCGCCTGCCATGTCAGGGACCTGGTGAATTGGATGATGGTCAAGCTTTTCCCCGGGTTTTACGGTGGGAAGTTCCCCGGCGGGCCGGTGTCGAAGAACTTCCCGCTCCTCACCATCGTCGGCGTCGTGATAGGGGCCTTTCTGGCCGCTAAACTCAACAATGAGTTCCGATGGAAGACGATGAGGGTGGCCTGGCAAAGGCCATGGATGGAGTTCATCTGGGGGATGCTGGTCTGCATCGGGGCCCTGACGATGGGAGGATGCCCCATCCGCACCGCCCTGAAGACCGCTTACCTGGATATCACCGCAGCGGTCGCCCTGCTCTCCATCCTCGTCGGCGTGTTTCTGGGCTGTATGCTCATCAAACGATTGGTCAAAATCACGTAGGAGGGAAGAATGCTACCGGCGATCTACACTCTGATACTTGGTTTAGTATTCGGCTATCTGGGCCAACGAGCCCGCATGTGCTTCATCGGCGGGATGAGGGACTACATACTGGTCAGAGATACCTACCTGATCAAAGGGCTGTTCGGCTTTCTCGCGGCTGCGTTCCTAGGATTTGTCTTGCTCCACTTCGCCATCCCCTGCGCCACGCTCGGGACCTTCCCCTGGTTCATGAACGGCGCAGGCGTTTTCCTGAATAAATGGGCCGCCACGAACGTCCAGGCCGTGCCCAGCCCCATCCTGCCGGTTCCAGGCGACCCGATTACCTGGTCGCCCAAGGTGATCCACCACCTGATTCTCGCCGTCATCGGCGGTACGATGGTGGGCTTCTTCTCCGTCTTAGCCGGTGGCTGTCCCTTCAGGCAGCACGTTATGGCCGCCGAGGGCAGCCGCAGCTCGTTGAGCTACATCATTGGCTTCGCCCTGGGGGCGGTGGTCTTCCACAAGCTTTTGGCCCCCATCATCAAATTGATCCTGGGATAGGAGGGAGCTATGGGCGAGAGATACATGCTTGATGTGTGCGGCGAGGTTTGCCCCGTCCCGGTGGTCAAGACCAAGGCTGTGCTTGACAAGATGAAGGCGGGAGATGTGCTGGAGGTGATAGTGGACTACGCGCCCTCGAAGGAGAACGTCAGGCGCTTAGCCGAGCATAAAGGCTTCAAGGTGAAGGTGGAGGAGGGGGCGAAAATCAAGTTGATAATCGAGAAGTGATTGTGCCCCTCGCCTCTACTCCCAGCCCGGCGACTGGATGGGTAGGGGCGAAGCACGCTGCGCCCCTACCCAAGGGCTTGCACAATTGTCAGGAGGTGCTCGGATGCGATTGTTTGGGAGAAAGAAGAGGGAGAGAACGCCAAAAACAGCCTTGATTTTAGTGGAGGAGGTGGCGAGCGCTATGAAGGTTGAGAACCTGCTGTCGAGGGAGGGGATCAGCGCCAAGGTGGTGGCTCCGCCACTCCACCTGAGGAAGGGCTGCGACCTGTCGGTTGAATTTTCCATAGATGACATCGCCGGGGTGGAGAGGGTTTTGAAGCGCGCACATGCCCTGAGATATGAGATCGCTTATCTTTCATCTGATGATGAGCCCGCCGATATCTACCGGGTGAAGCATTTTGATAACGGCAAATACGTGATGGTTCGCTGTGCCAACATGAAGATAACCGTGGATACAGAGACTCACAAAGTGGTGAACATCTCGGGCGGCGGCTGCCCGGACGTCCCATCCCTGGCCCATCATGCGGTGGGGAAGGACGTTCACCAGGCCGGGGAGGTGATAGAGGGGAATGCCTACAGCCTGTGCGGCTACATGCTGAAGAAGGCTTTTTACAAATCGAGGGAATTGCTGGAGGAGGGGCAATGCTAGTGATCGGAACTCTCCCTCTCAACATCCCTCTGGGCATCTACGAGGATATGGGCAAAATCCCCGTTGGCCTGGGGACGGGCGCTTTGTGTCACGCCGCTCATCAAACTTTGAAGGTCTTCGGGAGGGAGAGGGATTTGAGGCTTTTGACCGCCGGCGCACACAACAGCGATAAGATTTACGAGTTTGTTATAAGCGAAAAGCCTCAGGGCAAGCTGGCCTGCGTCCATTACATAATGCCCAAACTGGCCCCTTTCGAGAGGATGTTTGGCGTTCTGAGGGAGAACTTCTCCTTTCTGACCTTCGATGCCGGCGGGATGTACGCCTGCAAGGCCTGCAAGCTGGCAAAACGGGCGGATATGTTCACCCCGGATGCGGGGGAGATGGCCTTTCTGGCCGACAAGGACTCCACCCATCCGGCCTATGTCCAGCACATCCTGCTTGAGATAGACGAGGAAGAAGTTAAAAAACTCGTGGAGCTCGCCTACAGGAATGGCAATCTGCCCAGATACACAGTAGTGAAAGGGGAAGTGGATTTGTTCGTGCGGGATGGGAAAGTGGTGAAGGAGGTCTCCCGGCCCTCTATCCCGGAATTGGAGCCTATCGGCGGGACGGGTGACACGCTGATTGGGATTCTGGCAGCGTTGATTTACCTGGGCTTTGCCCCCGAGGTGGCCTTCGAACTGGCAAGCGGAGCGCTGAGGCAGATAGGAGAGGAGTTGAGAGTTAAGCCGGACACCTTGGTAGGAGAGATAATCGCGAGGATCCCCGCGGCCCTGAGTGGCGCTTTAGGGCAAAGCGGAGCCCTCCCTAATTCTCCTATCGGCGCAGGGTAGCTCCCCCATTCGATCGATGGCTTGACGACCACAGCAGATGGAAATCAAAACCTGCCTACAAGACGGACGCTATACTCTGGTAGAATTCCGAGACGGAGGCGAAGGTTACGTCCTCCTCTACGATGCCGACCAGCACAGCCTCTTCCTTGGGCAAGAGGTAAGGGCTGTAGACCTGGACGCTTTCTGGCGGAAGCATCAACAGGACGAAGCCTTTTGTTTGCCCTGCGAGCTTATGCTCCGCTTTGAAAAGCGGTGGGTATGTGCTCCAGATTATCCGCCAGTGGAGCTGGGCATAGAGACAGGCACAGCGAGGGCGTTGATTCGGGCGGTGATCCGTTCCCTTCGGCGAGGAGCCGCTAATCCTCCCCATTGAGGGAGGATCAGGTCACGCTACTCCTTGACCAATCGGGAGATGAAGGGTAAAATTGGTTCGCAAACTCCGGCGCTCGAATAATTGAGATAGCTATGAGAGCGCGGAGATGGCGGGCGGAACTTCGTGCTGCGGGAGGTGAATCGATGCGAGGGAGAACTCTGCTTTTTTCAGCTTTGTTGCTCGCCGCGACGGCAGTGCATCCGCTTGCCTTAGCCAACAAGGAGCAGATGTGCTGGGCATCCCTTCCGGCGCCTAAAGCGAGTGCGCCCTCCTTATCGCCGCGTATAGGGGCCTCACCGGACAAGCCGGTGGTGCGCATAATCCTCTTCTGGTCTAAGACCTGCCCCGCCTGCCATAAGGTCTTGGAGGATATCCTGCCCCCCATCCAGGAGAAATACGGCGACCAATTGGAGGTCAGATGCCTCGATGTCTCCGAGCCGGACAATTACAAGCTGTTCTCAGCCTTAGAGAAGGCCTATCAGGTGCCCAAGGAACTGCAGGGGGTGCCGGTGGTATTCATCGGCCAGACCTTCCTGGTGGGGTGGGTTGACATCGGAGACCACCTGGACGAGGAGATCCAGCGCTATCTGGCGGCAGGGGGCGTTGATTATCCTGTGGTGGCTTTGGAAGTCGAGCGCCTGCCGGAGGAGGGGTGCCGCTGGTGCCCCACTCCTTCGGCGACTGAACCAAGCGCACCCACGAAAAAGGGCAAGCCCATCCACCTGGCCTACTTCCATCAGGCGGGGTGTGCGCAATGCGACCGCGCCCTTTACGACCTCAAATTCCTGCAGAGCAGGTATCCCCAGCTTGTGATCGAGTTCTTCAGCATCCCCAAGGATGCCGTTCTCAGCGAGTGCCTGGGCCAGCGCTACGGCGTGCCCGAGGAGAAGCGCCTCACTGCGCCGGCCGTCTTCGTCGGCAGGGACTATCTCCTGGGCAAGGATGTGAATGTCGATAACCTCGAGGCTTTGCTCAGGAAATACGCCGCCGAAGGGGCGGAGCCGACTTGGGTGGGATGGGAAGAGGAGAAAGGCAAAGCATGTATTGTCGAACGTTTCCAATCGTTCGGGGTCTTTACCGTCGTCGCGGCTGGCCTTATCGATGGGATCAACCCTTGTGCTTTCGCCACGATCGTATTTCTCATCTCCTATTTAGCCATCAGCAGGCGCAAAGGCAGGGAGATATTGAGTGCAGGGTCAGCCTTCACCCTGGGCGTTTTCCTGGCCTATCTGCTCATAGGAGTGGGGTTCTGGAAGTTCTTGGAGGCCATCGAGTTCTTGACCGTACTTGGCCGTTGGGTCTACCTGCTGACTGCCATTCTCTGCCTTTTCCTGGCCTCCCTCAGCATCCTCGACTACCTGAAAGCCCGCCGAGGCGAATTGGGGGGTATGGCCCTAAGCCTCCCCCATAGTTTGCGGATGTACATAAACAGGATAATCCGCCAGGGTAGTCGCACGGCAAGGGCTTCTGCCTGGGCAGCCCTCTTCACCGGCCTGGTCGTCTCCGTCATCGAGTTGGCCTGTACCGGCCAGGTGTACTTACCGACCATCATCTTCGTTATGGGGATGCCTTCTTTGCGGGCCAAGGCTTTGGCTTACCTTCTGCTTTACAATCTGTTCTTCGTCCTTCCTTTGGTGGTGATCTTCCTCCTGGCCTTCTATGGCACCACCTCGAAGCAATTAGCCCATTTCCTCCAGGCCAGAGCAGCGGCCATCAAACTGGCCACGGCGGGGCTTTTCCTCACCCTGGCTGCTTGGTTGTTTTACTCTCTGACTTAAGCTTTTTCGGAAAGGAGAGCAGGTCGATGGTTACAGAACAGGAGATTCGCAAGGCTTTAAAGAGGGTGATCGACCCCCATATCGGCATCAGCGTCGTTGACCTGGGGATGATCAGGGAGATACTCGTCGAGGAGGGGGAAGTGGAGGTGCGGATGGTGCTCACCGCTCCGGGCTGCCCCCTGGCCGACTTCTTGGTCGAGCAGGTTCGCAACGCGGCCGAAGGAGTGGAGGGGGTGGAGAAGGCTACGGTGACTCTCCTGGATGAGCCCTGGCGGCCGGAGTGGATGGTCCGCTCAAAATGAATGGGGAAATAGAGGAAAGGTTACGACAGCTGGCTACCGTTGCCCCTGAGGAGCGGGGATTAACTTTGCTCCCCCTCAGCGCGGTGCGCCGGGTGGCCCAGGAGTTCGGCCTCTCCCCTCGTGAGGTGGAGATCCGTGCCCTTAAGGAGGGTATCTTTCCCGCACGCTACCTGCGCAGCCTGGGCACGGTTGGCTGGGAGGGCCAGATCAAGCTCCTCCAGGCGACAGTGGCGGTCGTTGGCCTCGGTGGGCTGGGAGGTAACATCGTCGAGGGGCTGGCGCGCGCCGGGATCGGACGCCTGATCCTCATCGACCCCGACACCTTCGTCGAGCGCGACCTCAACCGACAGGTCTTGAGCACCGAGGCCAACCTGGGCGCTTCTAAGGTCGAGATGGCCAGGGCCCGCGTGGCCGAGATCAACTCCGCTGTGGAGGTGACAACCTACGCCGTCGAAGCCACCGCGGAGAACCTGCCGCGACTGCTGGAGGGAGCGGATGTGGTGGTGGACGCTCTGGACCGCCTGCCCATACGCCTCGTGCTCCAGGATGTGGCTCAAAGGCTGGGCATCCCTATGGTGCATGGGGCCATCGGCGGCATGACGGGACAGGTGACCACTATCCTCCCCGGAGACGAGGGGCTCTATGCCCTCTATGGCCATGGCGAGGTGCCCGAGCGGGGGATCGAGGCCGAGCAGGGCTGCCCAACGGCCACCCCCATGATGGTCGCTGCCTGGCAGGTCCAGGAGGTCCTGAAACTCCTGCTGGGCAGAGGAGAGCCCCTGCGCCGTCGGATGCTCATAATGGACGCCGAGACTGGGACCGCCGATGTGATTCGATTGGGGATGGGAGAAAGTGGAGAGATTCAGGGCCATTAGACAGGTCTTGATCGTCACCCTTATCTTGAACCTGGTGGCCACTGCGGCCAAGCTCATCGTCGGCTACTGGACGGGCTCCCTCAGCTTGGTAGCCGACGGCTTCGATTCGGTGTTCGATTCGGCCTCCAACGTCATCGGCTTGGTGGGCATCTACATCGCCGCCAGACCTGCCGACGAGGAGCACCCCTACGGCCACCGCAAATTCGAGACCTTCACCGCTATGTCCATCTCCCTCCTCCTCTTCATCACCTGCTGGGAGCTGGTCAAGAGCGCCTGGGCACGCCTGACCGCCCCGGAGACAATCGTGCCTGAGGTTAACGTCTGGAGCTTCGTCGCCTTGCTCGTTAGCATCGCCGTGCACGCCATAGTGGTGATCTATGAGTCCGGCGCCGGAAAGCGGCTGAAGAGCGAGGTCCTGGTGGCCGATGCCATGCACACCCGGTCTGACATCTACCGCTCCCTCTCGGTGATCGCCGGGTTAGTGGTGGTGCGTCTGGGGGTGCCCATCGTTGACCCCATTTTGGCCCTGATCATCGCCGGCCTCATCGCCAAGATCGGGTTCGACATCGTCAGGTCCAGCTCTCTGGTCCTGCTCGACAGGGCTGTCCTTGACATCAATAGAGTGGAGAGGATCGCCCTGGAGGTAGACGGCGTGAGGTCCTGTCACCGCATTCGCAGTCGAGGACAGGAGGATGACATCTACCTCGACTTGCACATCCAGGTTGACCCTTGGATCTCCGTCGAGAGGGGGCACGAGATCGCCCATCAGGTTCAGCGGAGGCTGCAGGAGGAACTCGAAGGGGTAAAGGACGTGATCATCCACATCGAGCCGATGGAGCTCTAAGTGGGTGTTGAATTATGAGCGTCAAAGTGAAGCTTGTGGGTTCCCTGAGGAAATATGCTCCTCAGGGGGGAAGCATAGATTTGGATGACGCTGACGGCCGCACCGTGGCTGAGGTGATGGCCGATCTGGGCATCGTCCCGGCTTCGGTGAGTATGGTAGTGGTCAATGGACGTTGCGTGAAGGCGCGCAGATGCGTACTGCAGGAGGGCGATGAGCTGATGCTGTTGCCGCCCATTGGGGGCGGGTAGGATGAAGTTAGGGAGGAACGAGGTTGAGGCTAACCGTTGAGTTTTTCGGAACCCCTCGGCTTTTGAGCGGGGAGAAGGGAGTGGTGATCGAGGTGGACGACGATGCCACTTTGCGCGATGTGAACGCCGAGCTCGTCAGGAGGTTCCCTTCCTTCCTTGGGCGGCTCATCCTCCCAGAGACGTATGACCTTGTGGAGGCTTATTACTTCTACAACTTCTATACCGGCCGCGCCGTCCGCAGGGGTGAAAAGCTGAAAGGGGGCGAGCGCCTTCTGCTGATGTTCGTGGATGCGGGAGGCTAGGGAGGAGCGGGAGATGGAAGGGACTATCGTCGCCGTCTGCCTAAGCGAGGAGAAAGGGATACCTAAGAGGGATATGAAGGAAGCCGAGCTCAAGGCGGATTGGGGCATCGTCGGAGACGCCCATGCTGGCCATTGGCACCGGCAGGTGAGCCTCCTGGCCATGGAGAGCATCGAGAAGATGCGGGCCGAGGGCCTTAACGTGGGACCGGGCAGCTTCGCTGAGAACCTGACCACTCAGGGCCTCGACCTCCTCTCCCTGCCCATCGGCTCGCGGGTGCGAGTTGGCTCGGATGTGGTGCTGGAGATCACCCAGATCGGTAAAGAATGCCACTCAGGCTGCGCCATCCTCCGCCAGACAGGCAAATGCATCATGCCCGGGGAGGGAGTCTTCGCCCGGGTGATCCGGGGCGGGGAAGTGAAAGCTGGAGACCCGATCGAGGTGATGGCTGGAAACGAGGTGCCCCAATGTCCGAGGGCCAGGAATTCGAGAGGGGCGGGGAGAGGATGAAATTCACACACCTCGGTAGGGGAGAGGAAGCTAAGATGCTGGAGGAAGTCAACATACTTCGAATAGCCGAAGGTGAGGCGAGCGCTCGCAAGGACGTGGTCGTTAAGGAATTCCCACTGACCATTGTCCTCAATGATCAAGAGATTGTGACTCTGCTCTGCTCACCAGCGGATTTGAAATATCTGGCAGTCGGCTTCCTACACTCCGAGGGTCTGATTCGGGAAAAGAAGGACATCAAGAGGATAGACCTTGACGAGCAAAGGGGAGTGGCGCAGGTATGGACAAGGGGAGGAAAAGAAGCCGTTTCCCAAGTTCTTCCGCTGAGGATTAAAGCTGCCGGGGGTGGGAGAACGGCCTTCCTTCAAAGCTCTGAAGCGCCAGCGAGGATAGAGTCAGAACTGAAAATCTCCCCGCAGGAGGTTTTTAATCTGGCGAGTGAATTTCAGCACCGCTCGGAAATCTATCGGGCAACAGGTGGGACGCACGCTGCCGCCCTGTGCAACCATCAGGATATCCTGGCCTTCGCTGAGGACATCGGAAGGCACAACGCCGTGGACAAGGTCTTCGGCCAATGCCTCCTGGAAGGTCTGCTAACCCAGGATCGCGTCTTCATCACCAGTGGAAGGATCTCCTCGGAGATCCTTCTCAAGGTAGCAAAAAGGCGGGTTCCGATACTGATCTCCATCTCTGCTCCTACTGATATGGCGGTAAGGCTGGCCTCTGAGGTGAATCTGACTCTCATCGGATTTGCACGGGGGAGAAGAATGAACGTTTACGCTGGCGAAAAAAGAGTAACGCTCTTCCAGCCCTCGGGAGGTTGAGATGCAAAAAGACACCCTGTTGCAAGTTGAGGATCTACACCTAACGCGCAATGGAAAAGAGATCCTGCGGGGAGTGAACCTCGCCGTGCGGGAGGGGGAGATACACTGCCTGCTGGGCAGGAATGGATCAGGCAAGAGCACCTTAGCCTACACCTTGATGGGCTGTGAGGGTTACACGCCCAATCGAGGCGGCATCACCTTCGACGGACAAGATATCACTGGGCTCTCCATCACCGAGCGGGCCAGGATGGGCATCACCCTCGCCTGGCAGGAGCCAGCTCGCTTCGAAGGTCTAAAGGTTAGCGACTACCTGGCCTTAGGGATGAAAGAGCCCTCGCGGGAGCGAATGGAAGAGGCGCTGGCCGCCGTGGCCCTCTCGCCAGCAACCTACCTCCCGCGCGCCGTAGATGATGCCCTGTCCGGCGGGGAGCGCAAGCGCATCGAGCTGGCCGCCGTCTATGCTATGCGTCCCCGGCTGGCCATCCTCGATGAGCCGGATTCGGGCATCGACGTCCTCTCCATAGACGACATCGCCCGCCTCATCCGGCGGATGGCCACGGAGGGGACGACCGTGTTGCTCATCACCCATCGCGACGAGACGGTGCCTGTGGCCGATATGGCCTCGCTGATGTGCGAGGGAGAGATCGTCCGCAACGGCGATCCTAAGGACGTGCGCAGCTACTACGCCCGCCGCTGCCTGCCCTGCGAGGTGGTGGGGAGGCATCGAGGAGATAGAACATGAGCGATTTCGAGGCCATCCTGAAAGCCTACGAGCAGGCAGGAGGCGACCCCCGCTTCCTCCGCTCGCCCAGGATAGCCAGCCTGGTGGTCAGCGGGAACAAGGTGCTGGGGGCCAATGAGGTTCCGGGCGTCAAAATGGAGGCTGAGGAGCTGCCAAACGGCGTCAGGGCGCGGATCGAAGTTGCGCCCAACACCCACCTAGATTACCCCGTCCACCTCTGCTTCGGCGTGATCCCAGCCGAGGGGCTTCAGGAGATCTATCCTGAGTTCGAGATCGGCGAGGGAGCGAAGGTCGAGTTCATCGCCCACTGCACCTTCCCCAACGCCGTCAAGGTGAAGCACCTGATGGAGGCCAAGATACGCGTGAGGAAGGGGGCCTCGATGCGCTACGGCGAGACCCACTACCACGGCGAGGTGGGCGGAACCGAGGTCCTCCCCAAGGCGGAGATAGCGGTCGAGGAGGGGGGACGCCTGACCACCACCTTCTCCCTCACCCACGGTCGGGTGGGGAAGTTGGAATTCGACTATTTGGTGGATGTGGCCGCCCACGGCGTGGCGGAGCTGGTGGCCAAGGCCTACGGTTACGGAAACGATGACATTGTGGTCAAGGAGACGGTGCGGCTGAACGGCGAGTATGCCCGGGGGCTGGCCAAGTCGCGCATCGCTGTGCGAGAGCGGGCCCGAAGCGAGGTGATCGGGGTTACCGAGGGGAACGCTCCCTTCACCCGCGGACACGTGGACTGCATTGAGATTGTGCGTGACGAGGCGGTGGCCAGCGCTATCCCACGGGTATATGTAGGGGACGACCGGGCTCGAGTGACCCATGAGGCGGCCATCGGCAGCGTGGCCAAGAAGGAGCTGGAGACGCTGATGGCCCGCGGGCTGGAGGAGAAAGAGGCAGTGGATGTGATCATCCGGGGGATGCTGGCCAAATAGGTGAAAGTCGGACCTTGGGTGTTTCAGGAGGGCATAATGGCTTCTGAGGGGATACGCCTGACGGCGATGACCACCGCATCGGGTTGAGCGGCCAAGATGGGCCCTGAGGCCCTGGCGCAGGTCCTGCGCCCGCTGCGGGAGATGTTCCGCACAAAAGAATACCCCAGCCTGCTCGTGGGGCTCGACCCCAGCGACGACGCCGCCGTCTACAAAATAAGCGACGAGGTGGCTATCATCCAGACGCTCGACTTCTTCCCGCCGGTAGTGGATGACCCCTACGATTACGGAGCCATCGCCGCTGCCAACGCCATGAGCGACGTCTACGCCATGGGCGGCGAGGTGGTGCTGGCCCTCAACATCTGCGGCTTCCCTCCCGATATGGACCCGGCCATTGTGGCCGAGATACTGCGGGGCGGGGCGGAGAAGGTGGCCGAGGCGGGGGCCGTCCTCGCCGGAGGCCACACCCTGGACGACAGGGAGCCCAAATACGGCCTGGCGGTGATGGGGATAGTCCACCCGAAGCGCGTGCTCACCAGGGCTAGCGCCAAACCCGGCGATGTCCTGGTGCTCACCAAGCCCTTGGGAGTAGGGATAATCACCACCGCCCTCAAAGGAGGGGTAGCTGACCCTGCCCACGTGGCGGCGGCGGTGGAGAGCATGAAAAAGCTCAACCGTAAGGCAGCTCAGGTGGTGCAGCGGGTGGGCGTGGATGCCTGCACCGACGTCACCGGCTTCGCTCTCCTGGGCCATTCCCAGGAGATGGCCGCCCTCAGCGGGGTGGGGATCCGCTTCCATCTGGAGAAGCTGCCCTTCTTGGATGGGGCTGAAGGCTACGCTGAGGATTGGCTCTTCCCCGCGGGCGCCTGCCGCAACCAGAAGCACTACTCCCCCTGGGTCCATTTCGCGCCGGGCATCTCCGAGGAAATGCAGATGCTGCTCTTCACCCCTGAGACCTCGGGCGGCCTCCTCATCGCCCTTTCTGCTGAGAAGCTGGAGCGGCTCACCGCCTTCTTCGAAGCCGAGGGGCAGGAGTATTGGGTTATCGGGGAGGTGGTGGAAGGGGAAGGGGTTGAGGTGGTTTAGAGTGGCATCGCCATCCGTTGCTTTGACTTAAACGTCCCCTCATGATATACTAGAGTTGTTGCACAATAGCGGAGGGATCTAAGACTATTCCGAAAACGACCCGTTTTAGGCACTTTTGGCCCGCACGAAGTGGTTTTCGGAGGCCAGAGCACTCCATTATGCGCAAATTTTGGCCCCCAATAGGAGAAAATCGTACTATCAAGGCCAGTCAGCCAATTGTGCAACAACTCTACTCTCTAAGATGAGATAGGCCCTAACCTGGGGAATTCAGCGATGGAAAAACGAAGGCTGGGCAAGATCGACTTCCAGACCTCTATTGTCGGCTTAGGTGGCATTGCCATCATGAGGAAGAGCTCGAAAGAGGCGATAGAGGTGATCGAGCGTGCCCTTGATTTGGGGATAAACTTCATCGATACCGCTCGCGCCTATGGGGACAGCGAATCCAAGATCGGCCAGGTGATGCGCAAACGCCGCGAGGAATGCTTCTTAGCCACCAAGACCCATGCCAGGACGAAGAGGAGGGCAGCCGAGCAGATCGAGGCCAGCCTCAGAAACCTCCAGACCGAGGTCATCGACCTGATCCAACTGCACTCCATCGATTGGCCTGAGGATCTGGAGAGGGTCCTCGCGCCGGATGGGGCCTACGCTGCGGCAGAGGAGGCCCGTCGGGAGGGGAAAGTGCGCCATATCGGCATCACCGGCCATCGCCCGGATGTGCTCCGAGCGGCACTTAAAACGGGCAAGTTTGAGGCGGTGATGGTGCCTATCAACTTCGTTGACCATTTCATCTTTGGTGAAGAGGAGGAGAGGCTCCTGGATCTAGCGGAGGAGATGGGGGTAGCGGTCATCGCCATGAAGCCGCTCGCTGGGGGGATGATCAGGAGGCCAACTGTGGCTCTGCGCTATACCCTGGGCCAGCGCGTGGCATTAGCCATCCCTGGCATGGGTTCGGTTCGTGAGGTCGAGGAGAATGTAGCCGTAGGCGAGGCCTTCGTTCCCCTCTCTGAGGAGGAGAGGGAGGCGCTCTTCCGAGAGGCTGAGGAGCTGGGCACCAAGTTCTGCCGTCAATGCGGCTACTGCCTCCCCTGCACTGTAGGGATCGACATCCCGGCCGTCTTCCGCTTGGAGGGCTACTACGACCGCTATGGCCTGAAGGAATGGGCGAGGGCCGAATATGCCAAGCTCCCTGTCAAGGTCGATGAGTGCGTCGAGGACGGCGTCTGTGAGGAGCGCTGTCCCTACCATTTGCCCATTATGGAGAGGCTGAAAGAGGCAGCGGCCAAGCTGGCGTAAATACCTTTACTTTGACAGAGATCGGCATTAGCGTGCTATTTTAAACTTGGGGATGACTTTTTCTAAGGAGGAGAGAAATGGCTCCCAATCCCGTCGCTTTTCGCATAGGCCCCTTAGCCATCCACTGGTATGGCTTGCTCATCGTCGCTGGTGCTCTGGCAGGGACTTTCGTAGCCAGCCAAGAGGCTAAGAGGCGAGGGGAAGATCCCGAGCACGTCTGGAATATGATAA